>OODH01001376.1_pt1 | contig 14759 bp, 19 predicted proteins | sample 1671391 | NCBI WGS metagenome assembly OODH01 (sample SAMN06348152, study PRJEB24527) | human gut metagenome | biome: human gut; feature: ankylosing spondylitis patient; material: feces | host: Homo sapiens | place: China | collected 2015-10 | reverse complement strand
ATGAAAATGGTTCAAATTAACTGGATGCATTTATGAATGCACTTCCTGAATTGTTGAAAACGAAACTGCAAGTTGCTTAAGGTCGGAACATTGACAACTGAATAACTGCCAGGTATTGAATTTTCAAGGTGCATAGTTAAAATTTATGTGCGAAGTTTGAGTTAAAGAAATGTATAGAATTGAGAAATGCTTATTTGGAACTGGAACGTATTCCTGATATGCTTAGTGTGAAAGCCGTTAAAACATATGAAAAATGGAAAAGTATATTAAGGAAATCAGATGAAATTAAAGAGCTGCTTTATTGGTAAAAATATTATTTGTTTTGATAATTTTATAATGTCATATTTCACTCATTGGATGTAACTTAGTTGCATTTATGTTAAAATACTGTTGCTAAGTTAAAGTAATTGCTATAAAAAATTTGTGGAGGTGCTGACTTATGAAAATACATATTATTGGTTGCAGTGGTTCTGGAAAAACCTATTTAGCAAATGCACTTTCAAAGAAGTATAATATTTCTCATTTCGACTTAGACGATATTCAGTGGGATAACAACGCCAAAGAATATGGGAAAAAGAGAACTCTTGATGAACGAAAAGCGTTATTACAAGAAATATTATATAATAATGATGAGTGGATAATTGAAGGGGTATATTATAACTGGGTACAGCAAAGTTTTGATGAAGCAGATAAAATATATGTTTTAGATATGCCCGGTTATTTATATAAAAGTAGAATTATTATACGCTCTATAAAAAGAAAATTGGGAATATTAAAAGGAAAGAGAGAAACTTTGAAATCGGTCTATAACCTTTTGAAATGGACTGAAACTTTTCGGAATAAAAATCTGAAAGAAATACGAAGTATTTTGGATAGATATGACGATAAAGTTATATGGTTATCAAGAAAAAAGGATGTAGAGAAAATAATAAAGGTGGTATGATGAATTTCAGTTTGTAGAATTAAGGAAATCGAGGTTTAAGGGAAGATTAATAATGACAATAGAAGAAATTTTTAGTGATTTATATGATAAATATGGTGAAGATTTTAACTGGTATATGATTCCATTAACACAAGCTGATGGAGTGTTATATATTACTGACAACGGAAGGAATCAGGACATCTATTATATTTTCCATTTGACTTACTCAAAGCATAATCCTGATGGGTTTCCGAGATATGAAGAATTAAAGGATGTATATGCAGTGAAAGCATTTATTGAGCAGTCCATATTTGAAAATAAAATATAAACCACAACTCCCAGTTTGTAAGAGAGCATTTTGTTAGATTTTATAGGGAAATATTTATGTTAATGAATTATGATAGTGGCTTGGTTTTTCTAAGGAACTTTGTTATTGCAAATGATGGGGAAATTATTGTTATAAAGAGATGTTGATATAAAGAGGGAAAATTTAGATGAATAAAGAAACAAAAGAAATATTACAAAGAGCAATTTCAGATGTTGGTTATTGGAAATGGTGGAATCAGGAAGAAGAAAAAATCCAGATTAAATTTGGTGCAGTTCTTTTATTTGATGACACAAAAAAAGACAGAGAGGCAAGAACAAGCGATATAGCACTTGTTTATTGTGGCAATGCATTTATTATTTTTTTAGATAACGATGAGCAGGACGGATGGTTTGATGAACTGCATAAAGATGTAATAGCTCCTTATACACTTGATTCTGAAGGTTTGGTATTTGATAATGCAGAGTATGCAATTAATTTAATAAAACAGTTTAAAAATAAAAAATCAACGATAAACGAAGCTGACGAAAATATTATTAAAAATGCTAAATGTTTTGTTGCGGCAACAAGCGGAAATGTGGGATTTATTGCAGGTGGGGATGAGCTTAAATTATTTGGATACAGAGGTTTATTTAAAGAAAATGATATAAAACAACTTTCAGAAAAATGGTGGGAATATTGGAATGATTACTGGAAAAAGCGTGGAACAGAGTCAGCATATGATAAAGATTATGCGTGTGAAGTTACTATTCCGGTAAGAAGTTAGGATGTATCAGAGAGAGGACTTTCAAATTCAGAGTGAAGGTTTAGATGAAGCTATGGGCGAAAAAGATTATGTAATGTTATGGCAGGCAAAAAATGATTATTAATACAGGTATGCGTACAGATATACCAGCTTTTTACAGTGAATGGTTTATTAACAGAATAAAAGAAGGTTATGTTTTGGTTCGTAATCCATATAATCCTAATCAGATTACGAGGTATAATCTTAATCCTCAGGTGGTAGATTTAATTGGGTTTTGTACCAAAAATCCAAAACCAATGTTAAGATATATGGAGTATTTACAGCCTTACGGACAATATTGGTTTGTGACGATAACACCTTATGGAAAAGAGATAGAACCTTTAGTTCCAGACTGGAGAAATGTGATAGATGACTTTATAAGATTAAGCAGAATAGTCGGCGTAGATAGTATTGGATGGAGATACGACCCAATGTTTATATCTGATACTTACACTATAGAAAGACATTTGCACGATTTTGAGGAAATAGCTTCAAGGTTAAAGGGATATACTAATACGTGTGTTATCAGTTTTATAGACTTATATTCAAAGGTTATGCATAACTTTCCAGAGGTGAAAAGTGTATCACAATCCGACAGACTGTTGCTTGGAAAAGAACTGATAAATATCGCTGGCAGGTATGGTATGACTGTTAAGCCATGTGCAGAAGGCAATGAGCTTGAACCCTATGGTGCTGACTGCAAAGGCTGTATGACAATACCAACATATGAAAAAGCACTTCACTGCAAGCTGGAGGTTCCAAAGAAGCAGGGAGCAAGAAAAGAGTGCGCCTGTTATCTTACCTGTGATATTGGTGCGTATAACACCTGCGCACATCAGTGCAGATATTGTTATGCCAATTATAGTAATGAACTTGTAAAACAGAATATGAAGATGCACAATCCAGCCTCACCATTACTTATTGGAGAGGTTGGATATGGTGATGTAATTCATCAGGCAAAGCAGGAAAGCTGGAAGGATAGGCAGTTGTCGATATTTGATTATATATGATAGAATGTTGGTGACATTTTATGATATATGATTGAATAAATCGGACATTCTTTCTAACTATGATTAACCATAGAATATAAGTATTTGCTATTTTTATTGCTTGAAATTAGAATGTACAAAAAATATAATATAGGTATTTATTATACATACATAAATAAGCAAATAAAAACTATAGTGTACAAAAAAATATAGATTAACCGGAGGATATAACTATGAATGAAAATATGAGAAAAAGAAATGAAGTACTTGCACAGACAGTAATTAAGGGGCTGGAGTCACGAAACATATCAGGATATTACGCTAAAGATAAAGAAGAAGCATTAAAACAGGCGTTGGAGATAATTGGTGAAGGCAGTACTGTTGCTATGGGTGGCTGTCAGAGTGCAGGTGAGATTGGACTTATTCAGGCTTTAAATGATGGCAATTATAATTATGCCGACCGCGCTGATATGACTCCGCGTGAGAGCCTTATGTATGCATATGATGCAGATGTATTTTTATCAAGTGTAAATGCGATGACTAATGATGGAATACTTGTAAATATTGATGGTAATTCAAACCGTGTTTCCTGCATAGCACAAGGACCAAAGAAGGTTGTGTTTATAGTTGGAATGAATAAAGTCTGTTCAGATATTGATGAGGCGATGAAGCGTGCCAGAAATGTAGCAGCTCCAGCTAATGCCCAGAGATTTGATGTCAAGACACCTTGCAAGACGACAGGTAAATGCTTTGACTGTAAGTCACCTGATACAATATGCTGCAATTTCCTGATTACAAGATATTCACGTCATACAGGAAGAATGCATGTTATACTTGTTAATGATGTTTTGGGATATTAATAAATATTGTTTTGAAACTATAAAAGAGTAAATATATAAAATAAGTAAAGGTATTTATTGTTATAACTAAGATACATTAATTGGTTATTTAGTTTATGACATAGATAACGATAATTTCAAAAAATTGGAAAGAGTATCATTTTGTAACATAGATGAAACTATATAATATTTTATATTTAGCTATAGAAAAAGAATTTATTTTATGATAAAGAGGAGCATAGTTATGAAAACTACAGATATGCAAAATACAACTATTCAAAGTGCTGCTACACAGAATAGCAATATGTTAAATAAGTTACATATGGCGATGATTGAATTATACAAGGGTGATGCTAAAAGGATACAGCATTTCTGTAAGGTTCACAGTTATGCCAGGTTGATTGCACAGATGGAAAATGTTGATGAGAAGACTTTATTCACTATTGAAACGGCGGCGCTGACCCATGATATAGGAATTCATATATGCGAAGAAAAATATGGAGAATGTGGTGGCAGATTGCAGGAAAAGGAAGGACCTGCACTTGCTAAGAAGCTTCTTGAAAAACTTGAATTTGAAACAGACATTTCAGAAAGAGTGCAGTATCTGATTGCACATCATCATACATATAATAATATTGACGGCATTGATTATCAGATACTTGTTGAGGCTGATTTTCTTGTAAATATGTATGAAGATAATCTGTCAAAAGAGGCAGTGTTAAAGGCTTATGATAGTATTTTCAAGACAGAATATGGAAAGAAAATATGTAAGGATATGTATTTGCTGTAAAATATGTTTTATAGATTTTTGATTAAGCAGGCATCAGAATATGATTAATGCATTGTGCAACAGATAAGATATATCTTGACAAATAAAGATAACAAGTTTATTACTATGCCTAAATTGGTATATAGCTTGTCTCGGCATAAATGAAGGCTATAGATTTTACTGTTTCTGAACACAACAGCAGGTCTATAGTCTTTTTATATTTATTGGGATAAATATAATAGCTGCCGGAATAAAACAGGAAAGGGCTGTAACAATGGGCAGGTTAGAATGGATAAAGAAAATAATTATCATAGTTGTTGGTTCAATCGTAGCTGCATATTAAGGAATTATTAAGTAAAACCAGTTGGGTAGTCAGCTTTATTTTGTGTTATACTATTCAAGGAATTGCAGATATTTTGCAAAGTGAATGGAGATAGTATGAAGATAGTAATTATAAACGGTCAGAACCATAAAGGTTCAACTTATCACATCGCTCATATGTTAGCGGAAAAAATAAATGGCGATATAAAAGAATTCTTTCTTCCAAGAGATTTTGGAGAGTTTTGTGTCGGATGTACAAAATGTTTTATGGAGTCGGAGAAGAAATGTCCACATTATGAGAAGATAAAGCCATTAACTGCTGCAATGGATGAAGCGGATGTTATTATCTTGGCGAGCCCAGTATATGTATATCACGTTACGGGAGCAATGAAGGCTTTTTTAGACCATTATGGTTACAGGTGGATGTTGCATAGTCCAGAGGAGTCTATGTTTAAAAAGCAGGGAGTATGTATATCCACGGCGGCTGGCGCAGGTATGAAATCGACTAACAAAGATATGATGGATAGTCTGTTTTTCTGGGGTGTGGCTAAAAGATATAAGTATGGTATCAGTGTCGCTGCGGTTAACTGGAAAGGTGTAAGTGAAAAGAAAAAGAGAGTGATTGATAAAGCAACATCAGTACTTGCAAGTAAAATTATAAGCAATTCAAGAAATGTTAAACCAGATATAAAAATAAAGGGAATGTTCTATGTTATGCGTTTTATGCAGAAGATTATCGCCAATCCCCGTGATGTCAGATATTGGAGGGCAAAGGGCTGGCTGGGTAATAAAAGACCTTGGAAGTAAAATTGAAATTGATAAAAGGTGCTCATTTACAAGCATAGAACTTATAAATGTTATGAGAGGATTATTGTGCAGATATACGAAATTAAAGCAAGAATACCTGAATTACTCAAAGACCTTCTGCTTATCTGGGAAAGGTCAGTAAGAGCCACGCATCATTTTCTTTCAGATGAGCAGATTAAAATGATTAAGGAATATGTGCCATAGGCATTAGAAGGAGTTGAACATTTAATTGCTGCCAATAATGAAGCCGGCGAAGTAACAGCATTTATGGGAGTGGAGAATAACAGACTTGAAATGCTGTTTATAGCTCCTGAGGAAAGGGGAAAAGGCGTAGGCAGACAGTTTATGCAATATGGTATCAGTAATTATGACATACAGGAATTGACAGTAAATGAGCAGAACCCACAGGCGATAGGTTTTTATGAGCATATGGGTTTTGTGACATATAAAAGAACTGAACTTGATGAGGATGGTAATCCTTATCCGCTGCTTTATATGAAACTTAGTTAATGTTGATAGTCTGACTTTAAAAACTGAGTTGCTTATCGGAGCATAATGGTGATGCACGGCTAGACGAATATGGAGTTATATTTATATTTTTTACGATAATAAAAGAAATAATGAAGTTGTTGAAAAATGACACAACATGACATAATCGGATTGACTAAAGAGACACAAATATTTATAATATAGACAAAACGAGAATGACATGAATGGAGGACAGGGGTAATGGAGAAATCTGTAACACTTGAAGATGCATTAAAAAGAATTGAGGAGTTGGAAAAAGAGAATGCAGAACTTCGAGAGGAATTGGAGTATCACAGAAATCGTAAATTAAGCGGACGGCAGAAACATAATGCCAAGTGGATGGCAATTTATAATGATTTTGTTGTTGGGTATGAGAGTGGCATGACAATGGTAGAAATTGCAAAGCAGAACAATGTCAGTGAGAGGACGATTTATAGGTATAAAGCATATTATGACAAAATGAAGAAAAAAGAGGAATAGACCATTTTACTGATGTAATGCATTTACTAGATTATTCAAAATGGCAAAATTTTGAAAATGTCTTATCAAAGGCAAAAGCTGCTTGTGCAAATAATGGGATTGTAGTAGAGAACCATTTTGTCGATGCCAGTAAAATGGTTACTCTGGGAAGTGGAGCGAATAGAGAAGTAGAAGATTATATGCTTACCCGTTATGCATGTTATCTTATCGCAGAGAATGGAGATCCTCGTAAAGAACAGATTGCTTTTGCACAAAGCTATTTTGCAGTTCAAACCAGAAAGCAGGAATTGATAGAAGAATAAATTGAAGAAAGATAAAACACATATGAGAATAAAAGAAGATTTTAAAACAGAAGATTACTACAGAAGTGTATTGAAGAAGTATGAGGCTGATGTAGTCCTTTTCAAAGATAAGATAGCTTCATCAGAAACAAGGACAAATATGCAGTATGTTATTGTCACAGATGACATCAGCAGGATTGTAAAGCTCAAATATGTTCTTGGCTATGATTTATCTGATATAAAAGAAATAGCACTTGATTATATTGATTATCTAAGACAGAAAATAGAGTTCAAACCGAAAGAACTCACATATAATGAAATGGCATGCGCACTTTCTTATGCTTATTTGTTTGATATTGATTATGCACTGGTAGAATATGTAAAAGGACATATGGTAAGGGAGTCATTTACAGATGTTGTTCTTGATGTTGTGAGACACATAGTATTTGAGGGAAAAGCATACTCTGATAAGACATATTATTTTAAGGATAGTGGATATATGGGAGACAGTACTAAGGCTAAAGGCGGACTGGTCGATGTGTGTAATGCCAGCCTTAATGAAAGAACAGACCTGTTTGTAAAGCATCTGGCAGCAGTTGAGGGGAAACATCATAAACGTCTTCTTAAAAATTATGAGGAGATAGGTGAAAACAGGTATGTTTATGCCGGTTCGTATGATTTTCTATTGACGGCATTTGCAAAAGCACTCCGGATGGACAAAGAAAAGCTTGAACCATCCATATTTATAGCCACAGACCTGCTGCCATAATCCGCCTTTGACACTCTATCAAGAATTTTGTATAATGTGCGTAAGCAACGAGCCGTGCCAATTCAATTAAAAAAACAGTGCTGTGCTGGCACAGAGCACTGTTCTTTTAATTGGATTGATAGGGCGAGAGCCCGACAGTACAAGAACTAAAAGTTCTTGTACATGCACGGCGAAAAGAAAATTCAACAAAAAAAGAAATTCAATAGAAAAATTTAAAATGGAGCATCAATAATGAATTCATATTATAGAAGATATCAGGAAAACACGTTTCTGCTTAATATATGTAAAACTGTAATGGACATTGTTATGGTAGTTCTTGCCGCATATGTCATTGTTTCATTTGCTTGTACTAGGACAACTATATCAGGTGGTTCAATGGAGGATACGATAAAAAATGAAGATACTGTACTTATCAACAGGTTCGCATATGCCTTTGGCAGTCCTAAGCGTTTTGACTGTATAGCGTTTGAGCCGGATGCCATAGGCTCGTCTAAGCTGTATGTAAAGCGTATAGTCGGACTTCCGGGCGAAACCATACAGATAAAAGAGGGACATATATATATCAATGGCAATATCCTTGAAAATGATATTAACGATACATATATAGTAACAGCCGGTATGGCAATTAATGAAATTCATCTTGGCGAGGATGAGTACTTCTGTCTTGGTGATAATAGAAATAACAGCGAAGACAGCAGATTTTCAAGTATAGGAATGATTAAGAAGGAACATATCGTAGGGAAAGTGTGGATGGTATTGCATCCAATAGAAGATATGAGATTTGTCAAGTAAATATATTTATATAAAATTAAAGTATATAATCTATGAAGTAATGCAGAGGTCTGAATTATAAATATAGTAAATGCATAAAGATAAATATATTCCTCAACAGATAATGAAAGGTAATTGTATGGAGAATTCGAGACGTAACAGTAATTCAAAGAAGAATAACAAAACAGGCAGTAAATCAAAAAACAGTAACAACTTTAAGAATAATAAAACAAAGAATAGTAATTCTATAACTGATAAAACAAGAAACAACAGCTTTAAAAATAACAACTCAAATATTAGTAAGATAAAAAAGAATAACAAAACCAAGAATAAGAGCTTAAATGATACTAATAAGCTTCAGGACAGTGCCAGCCAGGGCAGCAGTACTACAAGCAGGGCAAGCTTTAACTGGTATCCGGGGCATATGACAAAGGCCAGAAGAATGATGGAGGAGAATATTAAGCTCATAGACCTTGTGATTGAGATTGTCGATGCGAGAGTGCCTATGAGCAGCCGTAATCCTGATATAGATAAGCTTGCAGCTAATAAGGCAAGAATTATTCTTCTTAATAAGGCTGACCTTGCGGATGATTATGTAACTAATCAGTGGATTACTTACTTTAACAGTAAGAATATACACTGTCTTAAGATTAATTCAAGGAATAATTCAGGCGTTAAGCAGGTTAATGGTCTTATACAGACTGCCTGCGCCGATAAGATAGAACGCGATAAGAGCAGGGGTATTATGAACAGACCTATAAGAGCGATGGTTGTTGGTATACCTAATGTTGGAAAGTCTACATTTATAAATGCATTTGCAGGAAAAGCAAGTGCCAAGACGGGCAATAAGCCGGGTGTGACTAAGGGTAAGCAGTGGATTAAGCTTGGCAGGAATGTAGAAATGCTTGATACACCGGGTATTCTCTGGCCTAAGTTTGATAATCAGGATGTCGGTATGAGGCTTGCTATGATAGGCTCTATAAATGATAATATCCTTAATATTGAGGAGCTTGCAATAGACACTATTAACTATATTTATAAGTGTTATCCTGACAACATTATAGAAAGATATGAGCTTGACAGGGAAAGTGTTGCCGCAAGTTACGATGAGGGTGCAATTAATCCTGATAATTCGGTGGCATTATACATTATGGAGCAGATTGCAATAAAGAGAGGATGTATTAAAAAGGGTAATGCCATAGATTATGAAAAGGCATCTAATATATTACTGGATGACTTTAGAAGCGGCAGACTTGGAAGAATTACACTTGAAAGGAATGAAGATAATGCCAACAGCTAAGGAACGTGAAGAAAAGAAGGCTCTTAAGCTCCAGATGGAAATGCAGCGTATAGAGGAAATGTGTACATATGAGAAGGAATATGAAGAATATACTTATATATGTGGTATCGATGAGGCTGGAAGAGGACCATTTGCAGGACCTGTTGTAGCGGGTGCTGTGATACTTCCAAAGGGCAGCAGAATACTGTATGTCAATGATTCCAAGAAGTTAAGCGAAAAGAAGCGTGAAGAGCTTTACGATGTAATAATGAATGAAGCTGTTGCAGTCGGTGTCGGTATTGTTGGTCCGGAGAGAATTGATGAGGTTAATATACTTAATGCAACTTATGAAGCTATGCATCAGGCGATTAATAATCTTGGTGTAACACCCGACATATTACTTAACGATGCAGTGGATATTCCGGGAATTGATATAAAGCAGGTGCCTATAATAAAGGGTGATGCAAAGAGTCTTTCAATAGCCAGTGCAAGTATAATCGCAAAGGTGACAAGGGACAGGCTTATGTACAGTTATGATGAGCTTTATCCTGAGTACGGCTTTGCAAAGCATAAAGGATATGGAACCAAGCAGCACAGGGATGCACTTGCAGAGTATGGTCCTTGTCCTATACATAGAAAAACATTTATTAAGAAGTACGTTTAGAAAGTATCTAATCAGATAAGAAGGAGGCAGTGTCAGTATGGATATTAATGTGCAGCAGCTTTCTAATATATCATCGGGAAGTACAGAACAGGCTAATAATGCATACAATACCTCCAGAACAGAGTCTAATATACAGAATGTGCCTAATTCCAGTGCGGGTAATGTCAATAATAATGCAAATGCAGCCTCTATATTAAAAAATCTTATGCCGGGGGATGTTTTGTCTGGTATTATTAACCAGATAAAGGAGTCACAGGTGCTTATCGGCTTTAATGACGGCTCTTTATTGTCGGCACATCTTACAGAGGATGCCAATGTTGCAAAGGGTGACAATATCACATTTCTTGTTAAAGATATATCAAACAGCCAGATATCTTTAAAGGTCATATCGCAGGGTGAACAGCAGAATATGTTTATTAATAAGGCACTTGAAGCGGCTGGCTTGTATGCAACTGATGAAAATACGGCTATGATTAAGGAGCTGCTTTCCCTTAATATGCCCGTGAATTCGGATATGCTTAATAATGTAAGCCGCCTTATGGCACAGTATCCGGATGCCAATATCAACACGATAGCTAATCTTATCCGCCTTGATATGCCTGTGAATTCAGAAAATATAGCTATGTTTGAAGCTTATAAGAACTTTGATGCGCAGATTAATGGCCAGCTTAATTCTCTTGGCTTGGACATTTACAATAGTATAAATAATGCGGATGACCTGACAGATATAAGAAATCTTATAAATGGTATGTATGGAACGGGCGACAGCGAGGTTGCTTCTGAAAATCTTGGAAAGGCATTTTCTAAAGAATATACTAATAACCTTGCCAATAGTCTAAGTAACATATCAGATGCAGGAAAAGCACTGGCTGACAGAATTAATGCTGATGATATATCTTTAAAGGACACTATCAATTACATATTGAGTAATAAGGAGCTGGCTGCCCCATCCTCAGGTATTACGAATTCAGCTCCTTTTAAGCAGCTTCTTGGACAGTTTATAACTGAGACTATGAGGCTTACACCTAAGGATGTCGGTGCTTCGGATAATCCTATTAACAGCTTTTATAAAAGGGTGCGTAAGAATATTGAGGATGTCGAAAATGTATTTAAGAGCAGTAATATCAATGAAGAACTGTCAAAGAGTATGCAGGATATAAAAAGCAATATTGACTTTATGAATGACCTGAATAAAAATATGACATTTTTCCAGATGCCGCTTAAGTTTTCGGAGAATGAAGGCAATGGTGAGTTATATGTATTCACCAATAAAAAGGCGCTGGCGCATAATGCGGAGGATGTGAGCGCAATGCTTCATCTTGATATGGAACATCTTGGCCCTATAGATGTGTATGTCAAGCTCAATAAGAAAAATGTATCAACTAATTTCGTTCTTGAGAGTGAGGAGCTTCTTGATTTTGTGTATGCACATATTGATGAGCTTAACAGGCGTCTTGAACAGTTGGGATATTCAGCACATTTTGAGATGAAGGTGTCAGAAAATGTTAAGGATGAATTCAACTTTGTAAATGATTTTGTGGAAAGGGATATACATCCGGAGAATAACGGACAATATATACTTGATATTAAGGCGTAGCAGCAGAAAGGGCGTGTGAATATGGCGGGCAGCAGTTCATATAACAATAGTAATGAGGGTAGTAATGGCAATATGTATCCATCAGAGGGAACTGTAAGAAAACAGAAAGTAGCTGTTGCACTCCAGTATAATAAGGGGGAACAGGCACCTAAAATTCTTGCTACAGGAAAGGGGCATCTTGCCGATAAGATTATAGAAAAGGCGAAGGAGTCAGATGTTCCGACTTATGAGGATAGCAAGCTTGCAAATACACTTTCCAACCTTGAGATAGGTGATATGATTCCACCAGAGTTATATACGGTTGTTGCTGAGATACTTGTATTTGTCGATAGGACAGATAAGTTAAGAGGGAAGATACATGGCTGAGTATAATAAAAGAGCAGTTGGCTCGATGTATGAGGATATGGCAGTTAAGTATCTTGTTTCGCAGGGACACACTATTATTAAGAGAAACTATAGAACCTCTTATGGTGAGATAGATATAATATCAAAGGATAATTCAACACTTGTATTTACGGAGTGCAAGTATAGAAAAAACAGCGCTTATGGTTTATCAATAGAGGCAGTCGATATACGAAAGCAGAAAAGAATAAGCCGTGTTGCGCTGTTTTTCTGTACAAAGTACGGATATACATCATTACCATGTCGTTTTGATGTTATCGGAATAGATAAAGATAATGAGATAACTCATATAAAAAATGCATTTGACTATGTATAGAGATTACAATATAAATTAACATCATAAATGAAATTATAAATAAGGTTATAAATATAAAGAGGAAGAATGTAATGCCAGATATTAATACAATTAAACGTGTAGACAGTTTTTCATTATACGGTAAGCTTATTGAACAATTCGGACATGAAGATAATTATAAGAATACTATTCTTACACATGTATCAGAAGATAATGTTTCTTATATGACATTCAGCCCATTTACGGAAAGTGATATCGTAAAGCAGGTATTCTCAACAAGGCTTGGAGGTGTCAGTAAGGGGATGTATGAAAGTATGAATCTTACTTTCAATCCTGTAGGGGAATATGAGGCAGACTCTTATGATAATGTGTATAAGAACTTTGAAAGAATGGCAGCAGTACTGGATATTCCATTGGAGAGAATGGTGTATACAAAGCAGACTCATACTACTAATATAAAGGTGGTAGATGACAGTAATGCCGGAATGGGAATTGTAAAGGAACGCGACTATGACAACATAGATGGACTTGTCACTAATACACGCAGACTTTGTCTTGTGTCATCATATGCCGACTGCATACCAGTGACTTTTGTTGATAATAAAGAGCGTGCGATAGCAGCTATGCACGCTGGATGGAAGGGAACTGTTGGTAATATAGCAGCTAATGGATATAATGCATTGAAAGCTTCTTATGGAACTAGGGCAGATAATATTACTGCATTTGTAGGACCGGGCATATGTGCTGACTGTTATGAGGTGAGCAGCGATGTTGCAGATAAGTTTAAGGAGGCTTATACAGATAAAGAGCTTGAATTCATATTAAAAGAGGGAAAGAGCGAAGGAAAGTATCAGCTTAATCTTCTTGCAGCCAACTATATTAATATTATTAACTGTGGTATTCCATCTTCTAATATATATGTGTCAGATGTATGTACAAGCTGTAACAGTGATATGCTTTTCTCCCATAGGGCTAATAAGGGGAAAAGAGGAATTATGTGTAACTTCATATATCTTAAATGATATTTTATAATACCCAGTTCAAAAAGGTCTAAAACTATATGAGCCTGCTCATAGGTGGGAGATTGCGTAGCAATGTAGTAATCCCCATATATAAAGTAAGTGTTAAAGTATCTTTTGACTTTATATCATAATAAGAGGTTATATGACTTATAAAGAACTATAAAAAATAAAGGCTGGCTACGATATATTTCTATATTACGAAGCCAGCCTTTAATTATATATATGACCAATTTAAACGTATCTAAATTATAAACTATAAATGAACAAATTTAAAATATTGCACAATTGTGTCCGTGTCAGAAAAACAGATTTTTCATAATCTATTAAAATGTATCTGAGGTACAAACAAAAGCAAAGTGAATAATACGCAGTTGAAGGTGCGGAATATTCAAGCAAAATATTTTTGTGCATTTTTCTGTATTTGTTCATTTATAGTTCATATTAATATTCTCAAATATCTTGTAATATACATCCATATAATATTCTATATAAGTTATTTTTTATGCTCTCAAATCATTCTAAACAAATTATGAAATATATATTCTTTCAACATGAACACAGTTATATATTTTTTGATTTACCAATACATTGGTATGAATATATAAATATACCAATTCAACATAATATAACATAACATATATTAAACATATATTGATAAATAATATTAACTAGAAACCTTGAAAATACTGGTGTGATGGAATTTTTGTAAGTAACTAAGTTTACATACACAGGTTTTTTATTTAATTTTATATGTATTTTTTTTATTAAAAAAGGGATAATTATTTATAAAAAAGGTAATTTAATTAAGTATATTAGTTTTTTTATTTCATTCATATGTATTTTATATTATAATTTTGGTTGAAAAGTTTCTACATGTTGAAAAGTATTTATTGGGAAATATATATTGTTTCAAAT
>OODH01001372.1_pt1 | contig 14800 bp, 10 predicted proteins | sample 1671391 | NCBI WGS metagenome assembly OODH01 (sample SAMN06348152, study PRJEB24527) | human gut metagenome | biome: human gut; feature: ankylosing spondylitis patient; material: feces | host: Homo sapiens | place: China | collected 2015-10 | reverse complement strand
TGCCAGAAGTTTAGTTTTTTGCCAACCTGTTTTGTAACACCGTTCTCCTTTTTCATATATTTTCCCCTCTCCAACGTTTTCTTGAAACCGATTTCAAAACCGTGTAAAAACAAAGCACTTATATTTTTCACAAAACTGTCTGCCATCTTCCATAAGGTGTAATATTTTTTGATCTTAAGTGTCAGAAACGCCTTTATATCTTCTTTTTTGCATGTTTCCCGCACTTATCTTACACCTTCGCTGCGTAAACACCATCCATGCAGCCGGCTTTTACACCAGTTGTGTATTTTATAGTGCTTTTTAATTTGAAACCCTTTTCATATTGTTATATTACAATACATATTATGAGTTGTCAACAGGTTATTTTACTTTTTGTACATATTTATTTCACATTTATTTTATTTTTCCGTCATTCTAACGGATTTTACCGTTTTAACTCCGCTACGGATTCTCTGATGATCAGAGTCGGTGTTACTTTCTGTACCTCCGGTACTTCTTTTCCGCCAATCTTATCTAATGCGGTGTCAACCAAAAGCTTTCCAAATGCTTCATAATCATAGGAAATACTGCTCAGCCTTGGTATGACGGTATCTACAATAAACGTATTATCAAAACTGATGAGAGAAATATCCTCCGGGATCCTAAATCCATGCTCTTTGATGGAGCGCATCACACCCACTGCACTGTAGTCGTTGATCGCGATCACCGCCGTGGGAAGTGTCTTATTTCCCTGAAAGAGTGCCTCAAATCCCTGATAACCGCCCTCGATCGAATAATCAGAATTGATCACATAGCGCTCACGGTAGGTCAGACCGTTCTTTCGCAGCAGACTGCGGTAGCGGATGCGTTTATCATAGGTGGATTTCATCTCCTCGACTCCGCCGATCAGTGCGATCCTTCTATGTCCTAAACCGATCAGACACTCCATGCTCTGGTTCATACCCTCTGCCTCGTCGATTGTGACCTGGCAGCACTCACCGCCCTCCACTTTTCCTGTTGTGATGACCGGGATGGATTCAGCGACACGGTTGATCAGATCTGCGTATTCCGGCTCCGTGACAAGGCTGTCTGATTTTCCCCCGATAATGATGATCGCATCCATACGCATGTCAAACATTTTCTGAATATATTCCACCTCAAGATCCGGATTGCTTAATGTTCCGCAGATCATTGGCACATACCCGCGCGCAATGATCTCCTTCTCACAGTTTTCCACCATGGATGAATAATAAGGATTGACCAGATCTGCAGCAAGCACACCGATGACGTTCGTTTTCGTCTTGATCAGTCCCTGCGCAAGCGCGTTTGGCCTGTAATCATATTTGCGGATCACTGCTTCCACACGCGCTCTCTTTTCCTCGCTCACCCTCGCATTTTTTGTCATGACTCTCGACACTGTTGCCGGTGAAACTCCCGCTTCCTGTGCAATTTTATAAATATTTAACTCACTGCCCATCGGCCATCCCCCTTAAAAGTCATATTTGAAAACGTTTTCAAGTTAATTTTATCGGGATTTTGCAGGTTTGTCAATATAGGGTCAGATTCTTTTTTTCGTCCATTTTCGTGAGCGGAAACGGATAAAAAAGATACTTCCGCGGAACATCTCATCGAGCATGAACGCGATCCAGCATCCTGCCAGTCCCATCCCAAGGCGTATCCCAAGCAGATATGCAAACAAAATGCTGACGCCCCAGCAGGAGATCACGGCGATGACCATCGGGAAGAACACATCCCCCGCTCCCCGGAGTGAATTGTCCTCAACATGGTTAAATGCGCGCCCGATCTCCACAAAAATATCGATAAAAAAGATCACTCCCGTCATCCCGATGATCTCCTCACTCTGCGTAAATAAATGCATCAACGGTCTATGGCAGAGAAAGATCAGAACCGAAAGCACGATATTTAAGCTGACCGCGATTTTTAACACCTGCTGGTTCAGCCGGTATGCCTTTTCATACTCCTTTGCACCCGTCATCCATCCCATCAGGATCGCGGTGGAAAGCCCGAGTGACATTCCGGTCACATAGACATAAAACACGATGGATGAAACATAGATCTTTGCGGTGAGCGCCGCTGTTCCAAGCACTGCTAAGATCGATGTTGACACGATCTGTGAAAAGGAATACGACAGGGAACTGATCCCTCCCGGCAGTCCGATCTTTAAGATTCCACCCACGCAGGATAATGTCTTTAAATTTTTCGATGCAAAATCAAGATGCAGTCCGCAATGGAACAGAAACCAGACGCCAAGTAAAAGCGCCGTCCCATGGCTTGCCACGTTTGCCATTGCGATACCTTCCACGCCCTCCGGCACAATTTTCACCGACTGGAAAATCACAACGTAATTTAACACTGCATTCACGATATTCATAAACAAAGATACCGTCACTGCAAGTTTCGGTTTTCCATAACTGCGCAGTACCGCGGAGATAGCAGAAATAATGCCCTGCAGTACGGAAAAGCCGATACAGATGCGAAAATATACCACCGCCATCTCATACACCGATGTTTCTAACTGCATCGGACGCATGACTGCACCTGCAAAAAATGCCAGTATCGTTCCTAAGATCAGGCTGATTGCACCTCCGCACACGATGGAGGTAAACGCTGCATCCGACGCCCTTTTTTCATCTCCCGCCCCCAGTCTGTGGCTGATGACGACCGATGCGCCGCCGCTGAATACCGCATAAAACGTGTACAAAAATCCGATCACCTGGTTTGCCGCACCGACTGCCGCGACCGCATCATCCGCATAGTGCCCAAGCATCAGCGTATTGACCGTACCGGTCATATTCATCAAAAGCTGTTCAATAAACAACGGGATAAACAATCCTTTCAGCGTCAGCGTTCCCTCTGCCGTAGTAACGCTGGTGCAGTCTGCATCAATCCATTTCCACTTCAAGATGCATTCCTCCTTTTTCTTCTGTGCTGTCTTTTTCTGCTATGCCGGTCTTTCCTGTGATTCTGTTTTTTTCTGTGATAGTACTTATTTCCGCTATGCTGTCTGTCTCTGAAATTTCTACACGGATTTTTCCCTTTTTTATTCTTCTCACATAAATCATGAGCCTTCCATCCTTTGTCTTTCTCATGTTTTCCGCATATGGAGTCACATCCGACAGATCCCCGTTCTCAATTCCTGCTAACATGCCTGCCCCGCTCACTGCCACACGCAGTTTTCTGTCATCCCAGACAACCTTCTGCCCATTTTGATCCACAAGTGTGAGCGCGACCTGATAGAGATATCCATTTTCCTGTGTCTCTGAAAAAGGAATCTCCTCCGGTTGATAGACCTCAGCTTTGATACCAGCGGCGTTCTGCGTTGTAAGCAGTCTCTCCTGTTCTATGATATTTCCGTTTTCATCATAACCACTCGCCTCAAGGATCCCTGCCTCCCAGAATACCTCAAAACGATATGCGCCGTCGTCGTTATAGCCAATCTGTCTGCCAGCCTCTTTTCCATTGATAAAAACAGCTGTCTCCGGCAGATTTGAGTAACACATCACGATGACCTTTTCTCCAGCTTTGTAATTCCAGTTTTCCCGACATGGGATCCACTCTGCAGATTCCTCACTCCACGGTCTTGTGGCAAGATAAAGCTGCGGTTCTTCACACCACAATGATTTTCTGCGGTAATATCTTGCTTTTTCAAATCCGGCACAGTCCAAAATTCCGGCTCCAGATCCATGAACCGGCCAGCCATGTGCCTCCCCTAAATAATCGATCCCGGTCCACAAAAACTGTCCGCTGATATAATCATTTGATTTTACCGCATCCCACGCCTCATAGCTGTGCCCGTTTTCACTCCCTAAAAACGGGATCTGAGGGAAATCTTTGTGATCGGCTTCGTAATACTGCTCCTTATAGTTGTAGCCTGCCACATCCAGATGCTCTAACATACCAAGCTTTGCAGACAGCTCCGGGTAGGCAAGTGCCATGGTGACCGGACGGCTCTCATCTTCACTCTTTACAATACTGGAAAGTTCTTCGGCGATCGGAAGCAGTCTTCGCATGTCCGGTTTTGCCGGATCATACTGCCGTTCTGCCGCCGGTTTGTTCGCGTCGTTATTTCCGGTCATCTCCAGAAAACTCGGATGACAATACGGATCGTTTGGATAGTCAATCTCATTTCCGATGCTCCACAAAATGATGGACGGATGATTGCGGTCACGCCTTACCATGGCACGCAGATCCTTTTCGTGCCATTCTGGAAAATCTTCAAAATAACCCTGATGTTTTGGCGGATAAACATTGTGTCCCGTGGACCATTTGTTTTTTGCATTTTCCCACTCATCAAACGCCTCATCCATCACAAGAAATCCCATCGTGTCGCACAGCTCATACAGTTCCGGCATATGCGGGTTGTGGCTGCACCGGATCGCATTACAGCCACATTCCTTTAATTTTGCAAGCCGTCTGCGCCATACCTCTTTCGTTACTGCTGCACCGAGACAGCCGGCATCATGATGCACACAGACACCTTTGATCTTCATCGACACACTGTTTAAGAAAAATCCCCTGTCCGCATCAAATTCTGCCACACGGATTCCGACTTTCTGTGTGTCTGCAAGATAGGATATTTTCTTTCCATTCTCATCCGTTGTCTCATACCAGGTTTCCATCCGGTAGAGATCCGGGTGTTCCGTTGACCAGCACTGCGGATCATGGATAGTGCCATACATATTGCAGGATACCATATTTTCTGCCGGGATCTGTACCTGTTCTTTCCACTCTGCCACAGGCGTTCCCTGCGGATCAGACAGTTTTGTGCAGACCACACATGTTTTCTGCTCCTTCGTCTGGTTGCATATCTCATGATGGATACTGACTGCCGCCTGCACTTCCGGAAACTCTTTCCCATCAGCCACAAGTTTCTCTGTCACAAACGTCACGCCATATTCTGCCGGATGCACCTGTTCTTCCACCACAAGAGTGACTTTCCGCGTGATCCCACTTCCCGTGTACCATCTCGAATCCGCAATGTCCGTGTGCGTCACTTTCACACTGACCACATTTTCCTGCTCCCCAAAATGTGCGATCCCAGAGATATCATAGGAAAATCCGGTGTAACCATACGGGTGTTTTCCCTGATAATAACTGTTGACCCACACCTGGCTGTTTTTATACACACCGTCGAATACCAGACGGATCGCTTTCCCCTGATATTCCTCTGGCAGATAAAAATGCAGCCGGTACCAGCCGATCCCGCCTGTGAGATATCCGGTGCCGCTGGAATATTGTTTTGAAAACGGATAAGCCACTGCCCAGTCATGCGGCAGCATGACACGCTCAAATGCACGATCGTCATATCCCTGATACCATGCCTCCTCACATTCTCCAAAATGAAACTTCCATCCCTCATTTAATAACAGTTCTGTTTTATTCATAATCATAAAAAATACCTCCATTTTTTACTACGGTCTATGTTTTCTTTTAAACACATCATAGTAAAAAACAGAGGTATGATACAATGGAGAATAGTGACGTTTTTTGTCTTTTAGCGACTTTTCATGATTTATTTTTTGACAGAGAATCTGCGTAGGCGCGCGGTGACATCCCGACATTGCGCTTAAACACTTTGCTGAAATAATATTCATCCGGGTAGCCGACCTCCTGGCCGATCACCCCGGTATGCATCGTCGTCTGCGCGATCAGACGCTTGGCATGTTCCATGCGGACTGCCGTCAGATACTGGAAAATGGTCTGTCCTGTCACGCGCTTAAAGATGCGGTTCATGTAATCAAAATTGCCGTCAAACTCCTCCTCTAACCGCTCCCCCGAAATGTCTGCCGCATAAGACGCATTCAGCCATTCCTGTATTTTCTGGACTTTATAATAGCTTTCCGGGAACCCGCCTGCAGTCCTGTCGCAAAACAGCGCGCGATCTCGATCAACGCCTCCTGTATCCGGCAGGCACAGAGAATCTTGTGATTCTCAAACGTGCTGTAATCCTCCGCGATCGCCTGCTTGATCAGCTCATCAATGTGGATCTGGTCGGTGACTTTTTTGATATGCCAGTATTTCGGCAGCCAGATCTCACTCTCATCATAACTTCCATAAGGCTCACACGGCTCCTTTGCCATCGCCTTTCTCCGGCGTTCAAACTGCTGCCTGGCGACTTCCTCTTCTTTTGCATCGACCAGTTCCATCTCCCCATGCATGAAATGTACATAATAATAATTGCAGGTCGTCGCCTTTGTTCCCTCATGCGTGCGATCCTTATCCAGCAGACAGACATCCCCCGGCTTTAAGATCAGAGGCTTTCCGTCCTCAAGCAGATGCATCTCCCCGTGCCGGATAAAATATAAGATCTGTTCTCCCGCCCTGCGTTTCCTGTGGACATAAGGCGGTCTTATCTCTGTCTCATCCACAAAATTTACCTTCGGGAGCATCTGCGCATTTATCCTGTAAAATTCCATCTCTTCCCCTTTACCAGTAGATCTGCCAGTCTTTCTGCAGCCTCGTCAGCGCCTCCATGTAAAAATAATCGCCCCAGCTATTGCACTCATCCACACCGCACGGATTGCAGGTATTATACGGCGAACGGTTCGAATATGTGCTGTGCAGTACGATCCCGTTGGATTTTTCAAAATCTTTTACCGCATAGTTCCGGTATACAGAACCAATAAATTTTTCCGCAAGATCCCGGTAAAATGCCGCCTCCTCATCATATAAGTATTTTGCCATCTCAAGCATTCCGCACGCTGCAATGGAGGCGGAGGAAGAATCCCTCGGCTGTGCATCACCATCCGAAAACTCCAGATCCCAGTACGGTACGAGATCTTTCGGCAGATGCTCTATATAATATTTACTGACACCACGGAAAATATATTTGTATTCCTCTCTTTTTGTATAGCGGTATGCGAGTGCCGTTCCGTAAATTCCCCACGCCTGGCCTCTCGCCCAGGCAGAACCGTCCCGGTAGCCCTGACAGGTTGCCCCGTGATCCGGATTTCCAGTTACCGGATCAAAGAAAAATGTATGCCAGGTCGAAAAGTCCGGGCGGATCACATTTTCAAGTGTGGTATGTACATGCCGGTCAGCGATCTGACGGTAACTCTCATCTCCCGTTTCCTGTGACGCCCAGTAAAGCAGCGGTACGTTGAGCAGACAGTCTATGATCAGCCTGTAATTTTCCGGCTCTCCCATAGTGCCCCACGCCTGGATAAATTCTCCCTTTTCCTGAAAACGGCTCTTTAACTGGTCTGCCGCAAGGAGCGCCGCTCTTTTTCCCGTCCCGGAACCGGTCAGCTTATAACCTGCGACACAGGATGGTGTATACAAAAATCCCATATCATGATGATCCACACAGATCTTCTGCTCGATCCGGTGCAAAAAATCCTGCATCTGGATCTCTGCCGCCTTTAACAGAACGTCCTCCCCGCCATATTCATAGGCAAGCCAGATCTCCCCCGTCCAGAATCCCGTCGTCCACTCCACGTTGTCGATTGGACGGTAAAATCCATTTTCACTGTATGCATTCTGAAATTTTGTCGTAAATTCCGGCAGAACACGCTTTACCTGCATGCATGCAGATGCCAGAGCATCCTCGCGCTCCTCTTTTGTGACTGGCATGACGCCTTTTAACTTATTCTTTGTCTTCTCTGATAACTGCATATGCTTCCCCCATTTTCTTTTCGACAATGATTTTTTTCCCTTTCACCGGCACACAGAGGCGGAACTCTCTGATTTCCTTTGGGATGTGCGGTGTCCAGTAATATCCACCCTTCTCTGCCGCGTCTATATGTACACCCGCGATCTCTTCAATCAAAATCGGGATTGGTGCAGATGCCCAGGGGTGACACAGGCTGGTATTCCATTTCTGGTCTTTCCCCCAGGCCTCAAAACAGGTCGTTGCGCCCTCGCGCAGCATATTGACCCATCCGTGTTCGCCCTCATTGACCAGCAGCTCATACACCATATCGTACTGTCCGCGTTCTGCGAACACACGCAGCACAAAATAGCTCAGCATCACGCCGCAGGAAAATCCCTTCTGTTTCATAAACGTCAGTATTTTCTCTTCGTCCGCTTCTGGCAGTAAATGAAAGTACATCGCATAAACATTCGAATGCAGTGCCGCGTGGCTGCTCGTCTCGCTGTCCGCTAAAAGTCCTGTCTTTTCCCGGTAAAAAGCGTTCCGGTATGCTTTTTTAATTTCTTTCGTCTGATACGGCATTTCCCTGCCACAGATCTCTGCCAGCGTATTCTGTGTCTCCATCGCCCCGATGTAGAGTGCATTGATCACATTATGGCAGCCCAGCGCCACCACAGGTCTCGTCAGTGGAAAATCATATCCATCCCGCAGATTTTCCGGCCAGTCCACAAGATTCCATTTGTCAGCGACCTGCTCTAACAGACCGTCCTCCCTCGCATACTGCGAAAAATGTTTTAAAATCCCATCTGCGATTCCATAATAACGGTCCACCGTCTCTTTCTCCCCGGTAAAACGATAATACAGCAAAAGGAGCTGCGAATACAACAGTGAAAAATCTGCAATCTCCTGCATCAGGCCGCCCGGCGCAACCGCAAGCAGTCCCGGACAGACCCTCGCTGTCTGTGCAAACTGATCGATGCATTTTAACAGCATATCCGTCTTTCCGGTCAAAAGTACCTGCGCGTGCGCCGTCACGACCGCATCCCCTAAGTACTGACCTTTTTCCCTCGTCGGGCAGTCCACATAATTCTCCTGTGTTCCAAGACGCACTGCATTTTTGCAGATTTGAAAAATATTTTCTAATGTTTTCTCCTCTGTCTTTAACTCACAAAGTGATTCATCCATCGGATAATGCCTTACCAGAAAACGGATATCCGACAGTTTAACGCCCCCGTCCGGCACGATCTTAACATACCGGAATCCCTTGTAATCATACGGATCAAACTCACATCTGCCATCCGCCAGCGTCCAGATTTCTCTGTAACAGCAGTTGCACCGCATGTCATAGCGCACACTGCCCTTCCCGTCCAGTTCCTCCCCGTAAAACAACTTCACCTGATCGCCGTCTTTCCCCTCCGCGGTGAGCAGGATCATGCCTGTGATCTCCTCGCCCGCATCCAGAAGCATCGAACCATCGGGATCTTGTCTTATCACGGACGGTGTGATCTGATGTATGTGACCGTTATGATCTGCACACTTGTGCTCTAGCTTTGCCGGTTCCAATGGCTGTACGGCATCAGAGTGCAGCTTTGTCGGTTCTAGTGGATGCTCATTACCAGCGTGCAGCTTTATAGTCCCCAACTGATATTCCATGTAAGAGAGCATCTCCGTTGGCTGCTTCGTTAGCGTATAATCTGCCCACACCGCCGGAACGGGTTTCTCCCAGCCGTCCGCATCAAACCCGGTATTTTTCCACCCATACGGGTATTTCCGGCTGTCAAAATTTTCCAAAAACTGTGTCTCGTATCCGACTGTCTCTCCCTCATAACAATCCGTTTTCAAAAAGCAAAAAGAAACCGGTATCTCCTTTCCCTTTTCATCCCACAGCTCCGCCGCAAAGGCAAAACGCAAATCCCCGCTATTCCACACACGGTTCACAAGTCCCTGATAATACAGATGGAGTGCCAGCACATGCTCCCCGGCAGCAAATGTCCCCAGTTCCAAAACATTGTAATAATACTTCGTATGATATGCCGCGGCAGGTCCTTCCCCCATAAACGCTCCATCCAGATATGCCTTATAATGGTCATCGGCTGTGACCTTACAGAAAATCTTCTGTGCACGCTCTAAAGTAAAATGCCCGCGCACAAACACATGGATATTTTGTAATTCTGCCGTTTTTTCTCCTTCAAAAGCTGGCTGGACCTGTTCTTTGTGAAAGAGATTAACGGGCAAGGCATCGGCAAACTCCGGTATGGTGAGCCATCTGGCATCCCATGACTCATTTTTCTTAACTTCCTCTCCCATATTTTCCCCCATAATATATTTTCCAATAAGTAAGCAAAAACAGGGCGCCATGCGACGCCCTGCCAGATTTTTACTTATTCTTCTGACACTTCCTCAACTTCAAGTCCCAGTTCTTCCAACTGTTTTTTATCCACGATTCCAGGTGCCTGTGTCATCAGACAAGATGCATCTTTTACTTTCGGGAATGCAATGACATCACGGATGGAATCTGCATGTACCATGTGCATGACCAGACGGTCCAGTCCATAAGCTAATCCTGCATGTGGCGGAACACCGTATTTGAATGCATCTAACAGGAATCCGAACTGCTCATGTGCGCGTTCTTTGGTAAATCCAAGCACCTCAAACATCTTCTCCTGAATGTCATCCTGATGGATACGGACGGAACCACCGCCAAGCTCTGTACCGTTTAATACGATGTCATATGCCTTTGCACGCACACTGCCCGGATCAGAATCGATCTTGTCCCAGTCCTCTTCCATCGGCATGGTAAACGGATGGTGCATTGCCATAAAACGGTTTTCCTCGTCAGACCACTCTAACAGCGGGAACTCTGTTACCCATAAAAAGTTGTACTGGTTTGGATCAAGCAGATCTAATTCTTTCGCAAGTTCAAGACGAAGCGCTCCAAGCACGTTCCATACAATCTTATTTTTGTCTGCTGCAAATAATAATAAGTCTCCCGGCTCTCCCTGCATTGCAGAAACAAGTGCCTTTAACTCATCCTCTGTCATGAATTTTGCAAAGGAAGATTTGTAAGTGCCATCCTCATTCACTGCGAGGTAAGCAAGTCCTTTTGCACCGTAGCCTTTTGCAAACTCAACCAGCTTATCGATCTTTTTACGCGGCATGCCGGCCTGTCCTTTTGCGTTGATACCACGGACAGAACCACCATTTTCGAGTGCTCCTGTGAATACGGAGAATCCGCAGCCCTCTACAACTTTAGATACATCACAAAGTTCCATGCCAAAACGTGTATCCGGTTTATCGGAACCAAAGCGGTCCATTGCTTCCTGCCATGGCATTCTCGGCAGCGGCAGTGTCACATCCACACCGATTGCTTCCTTGAAGATATATTTGAGCAGTCTCTCATTGACATCAAGTACATCTTCCACATCCACAAATGCAAGCTCCATATCTGCCTGTGTAAATTCCGGCTGACGGTCTGCACGAAGATCCTCGTCACGGAAACATCTTGCGATCTGGAAATAACGGTCATAACCGGAACACATTAAAAGCTGTTTGTAAAGCTGCGGTGACTGCGGCAGTGCATAAAAATGTCCCGGATGGACACGGCTCGGTACCAGGTAATCCCTTGCACCTTCCGGTGTTGATTTACATAACATCGGAGTCTCAATCTCAAGGAATCCCTCTTTTGCCATAAAGTCACGCATCAGATATGCAACTTTGCTGCGGAGCATCAGGTTCTTCTGGATATCCGGTCTGCGCAGGTCTAAATAACGGTATTTTAAACGGACTTCGTCTTTCGTCTGGCTGTTCTCCTCGATCTGGAATGGAGGTGTCTCTGCCTCGGATAAGATGCGGATATCGGTTGCGATCACTTCGATATCACCAGTCTTTAAAGACTCATTCACTGCTGCGGAACGTTTTTCAACTTTTCCGGTTACCGCGATCACATACTCACTTCTTAAACGCTCTGCCTTCTCATATCCCTCTTTGCCGACGCTCTCTTCGTTAAATACGAGCTGTAAGATACCCGAACGGTCTCTTAAGTCGATAAAGATCAGACTTCCTAAATTTCTTCTCTTCTGTACCCATCCCATGACGGTTACGGTCTCACCGATATTCTGATTTGAAACCTCGGTACATCTATGGCTTCTGTGTAAGCCTTGCATTGATTCTGCCATTACTGCAAACCTCTTTCCTTTTATTTATTAAAAAATTCTACAATCTCGAAGAGATTATTCACTCTGTCATTAAACTTTATTTATTGAAAAACTCAATGATTTCGAAGAGATTGTACTTTTATCCGATATCTATTTATTGAAGTATTCTACAATCTCTTTGTATCCCTCGGCGTCTAATTTTTCCTTCTGGAATTTTTTATTCTTGTTCATGCGGACAACCAGCACCTGTTTGCCTGCCGCACGTTCTTCCTGTGCCTTTCCGATGATCTCGCCGAGTTTTTCTGCAGGGCATCCCTTTTCAATCAGGTATGCAACTTTCGGACGCTGTGTCGGAACCGTAAATCCGCTCTCCATCAGAAGAAGGATGATACGCTCAAAACCGATGGAAAATCCACATGCCGGCACATCCTGTCCGGTAAATTTGCCAACCATCTTATCATAACGTCCACCGCCTCCACAGGCTGCGCCAAGCTCCGGCATGGAAATCTCAAAAATGGTTCCGGTATAGTAGCTCATACCACGAACCAAAGTCGGATCAAATACCATTTTAAAGGAAGCCGCCTTTGCCCCCTCCACGGTATCGATGATCTCTAAAAGATTGCGCTCCACCTCAGGATCTAAATATCCCTCCAAAGTCTTTGCAAGGTATTTGATGCCGTTTTCTGCTTCCTCAACACCTTTAAAAAGTGCAAGGTATTTCTCGATCGACTCTTTTGCATAGCCCTCTTTTTCAAGTTCCTCTGCCACACCGTCAAGTCCGATCTTGTCCATCTTATCTAAGATGATAAATACAGTATCGAAATCTTCCTCTGCAAATCCACTGTATGCTGCCATCGCCTTTAAGATCCGGCGCTCATTGATGCGGATCTCGAAATTCTTAAATCCGAGTTTTCCGATCGTTGTAGTCGTTGCTAAGATCAGCTCGATCTCTGCAAGGTTCGTCGGCTCTCCGATAATATCGATGTCACACTGCATAAACTGACGATAACGTCCACGCTGCGGGCGGTCAGCTCTCCAGACATTTCCCATCTGAATCGCCTTAAACGGAGATGGAAGATCATTTGCATTATTCGAATAAAAACGAACTAACGGAACAGTCAGATCATAACGCATACCAAAATCAACTAAATCCGCTTCTTCTTTTGCTTCAGCGACTTTCAGCTTTTCACCACGCTTCATTACCTTAAAAATCAGTTTTTCATTTTCTCCACCCTGTTTATTGCTCAGGTTTGCAATATTTTCCATACAAGGTGTCTCGATCGGCGTAAATCCGAAACTGCGGTAAGTCTCTTTGATGACTTGCTGCACATAATCCCGGATCTGCATCTCCTCCGGTAAAATATCTTTCATGCCGTTGACCGGCTTTTTACTTAATGCCATGAAATTTCCTCCATCTTCTGTCTGAATATCCTTTGCCTATTATACGTTTCACAGTTGTATACGTCAAGAACTGTCCTGTGTACAGTACAAAAAATCTTATTTTTATGTTACTTCAATGTCATTTCGTTAAGTTACAGGGTTAGCCCCTAACTGGTGGTCTAATCCAAATTTTTTCAAAAAAGTTACCAAAATTGAAGAGTTGTCAAAACAGTACCTGATGAACACCACTACTTTGAAATCCGTTTTCAAAGCAGTCTATGGAATGCCCATCGCTTCTTACATGAAAGAATACCGTATGAAGTTGGCATCGAATATGCTGTTGCAGGAAGATAAATCTATTTCGGAACTTGCCGCCGCTGTGGGATATAAAAGCCAAAGTAAATTTACATCGGCTTTCCGAGATATATTTCAGATATTACCTACTGCATATCAGAAACAAGTATCCTATACAAATGCACTTGCAAACGCTTGAAATTATAGGATTTAAGGAGTCTGTGAAGAAATCAAATACATAGCACTGTAAAATCAAAGTAAATATTTCGATCAACAGAACCTTTTATGACAACATCTCTTTCACACAAGTACTTCGATAATTACTTGGTGATATTTTATATCTTTCTTTAAATACTCGGTTAAACGTTCTCTGACTTTCAAATCCACTATCCAGACAAATATTTGTAATAGAATCACTCGTATTTTCCAAACGATGGCATGCATAGTTCAACCTTGCATCGTTAAGATATTGATTAAAGTTTCTATGGAATGTCTTGGAAAAGAGTCTGGATAAAACATATTTGCTCACGCCCAGGTCTTTTGCCATCTCTTCCAACGAAAACTTCTTCTTGAAATTTGCTGATATATAGGAAACTGTCTGGTAAATAAGATCGTTGCTCCCCACACTGCTCTTTTCTACCAAATTTAATTTTCCTATGCAGCGTGCCAACACAATTTGAAGATATGCCTGTGTAACAGTAATATCCGACTGTTCTGTCTCTAAAATTGCATTTATAACCCTATATACCTCCGGTTCAACCTTTTCCGCTTTGATGATTGGGTATTCAGGAGCCATGGATTGCATGATATCTGCAAATTTGGCTATCGCAAATGGCGATGCAATCAGATAAGTCACTGTATTTACCCCTGGTGTCAGTACCTGATAGTGATGAATAACATTTGGAAATACAAAGCCTATATCTCCTTTTTCCATATGGTATAGTTCCTGTCCGACACCAAGTTCTAATGATCCACTTGTTACACAAACGATCTCCAGTGCATTATGAAGATGTGGTTCAATATGTTTTGACTTCCTATTTATTGCTATAATCTCCTCTTTTGTGTCAACATATTTTAACTGCATGAAATACTCCCCTTTGCAACATTTGTCTATATCTTCTTTCGATTTGGCAAGCAATCCTTTTACACCTATCTTATAATCAACTTGTAAATAAGGAAAGGAGGAATTGCAAATGAGCAACCTAAAAAAATATCTGAATGACCTTTTAGTATTCTACACTGAATATTTTGAGCATCCTTACCATGTATAAATACTAAAAGGACTATTTATAGAAAAAAGCACTGTCTCATCGAGCAACGACCAGATGGATAGGTTACAATTAACTGGACAGATTTTTTAAGGTCATATAATCTATAATAA
>OODH01001341.1_pt1 | contig 15152 bp, 13 predicted proteins | sample 1671391 | NCBI WGS metagenome assembly OODH01 (sample SAMN06348152, study PRJEB24527) | human gut metagenome | biome: human gut; feature: ankylosing spondylitis patient; material: feces | host: Homo sapiens | place: China | collected 2015-10 | reverse complement strand
GATACTTTTATCATGCCTGCCCAGCCTGTGACCGTCAAGGCTGTTTTTCAGGAAAAAACTGCGGCTCCGGTGATCAGCCCTAACGGCGGCAGCTTCAATGATACGGAGACCGTTACACTTACTTGTGACACGGAGGGTGCATGGATATATTACACCATAAATGGTGTAAAGTCTCATTACAGGGATCCGTTCACGCTGACGGAATCGGCGAACATCACAGCCTGGGCTGAAAAGATGGGCAAAGCCGATAGTGATATCGTCACAGCTGCTTTTATTAAGATTGTCGATGGCGTTGCCGTTGATACGTTCAATTTCCCCGACAAGAACTTCCGCGATGTCGTGAAAACGTTTGATACTGACGATAACAATATCCTCAGCGATACTGAGATTGCCGCAGTAAAGAAAATCGACTGCAAAGGCAGAGCCATTACCAACTTGAAGGGCATCGAGTATTTTACTGCGCTTGAGTATCTGTACTGTCACGATAACGAGTTAACAGAACTCGATCTCAGACGGAATACCAAGCTGAAAGAGCTGAATTGCAGTACAAATCTCCTGACGGCATTGGATCTCAGCCAGAATCCGAATCTGACAAGGGTGATCTGCTCCGAAAACGCGCTGACCGCGCAGGAAGAACTGGTGGAGGAGAAGCCGCAGATCCTTCTTGTGGATGACTCTGAAATGAACCGCCTCATCCTGGCCGAAATCCTGCAAGGCGACTACCGCATTCTGGAAGCAAAAGATGGCCGGGAATGTATGGATGCCTTGCAGGCCGAAGCCGGGAACATCGCACTGGTGCTGCTGGACATCAACATGCCGGTCATGGATGGCTTCGAGGTGCTCAAGGCCATGAACGCCAACCACACCATCGAGGACATCCCGGTCATCATGATCTCCAGCGACGACTCCGACGCCGCGATCCGGCGCTCCTATGAGCTGGGAGCCAGCGATTACGTCAACCGCCCCTTCGATGCCCGCATCGTCTACCGCCGCGTGACCAACACCATCAAGCTGTACGCCAAGCAGCGGCGGCTGGTGCAGATGGTGTCGGACCAGATCCGCGCCCGCGAAAACAACACCGATATGCTGGTGGGTGTGCTGAGCCATATCGTGGAGTTCCGCAACGGCGAGAGCGGCGCCCATGTGCGGCACATCCGCATCATCACCGAGCTGCTGCTCCACCGCCTGCTGGAGATCAGCAGCCAGTACCCCATCACCGCCGAGCAGCAGGACAACATCCCGCTGGCCTCCGCCCTGCACGACATCGGCAAGATCGGCATCGACGAAAAGATCCTCAACAAACCCGGCAGGCTGACCCCGGAAGAATTCGAGGTCGTCAAGACCCACAGTATGCTGGGGGCTGAGATGCTGCACCAGCTGGAAGACTTCAACGAGCAGCCGCTGCTGCAGACCGCCTACGAGATCACCCGCTGGCACCACGAGCGCTGGGACGGGCGCGGCTACCCGGATGGGCTGAAGGGCGATGAAATTCCCATCAGCGCACAGCTGGTCGCGCTGGCCGATGTGTACGATGCACTGACCAGCGAACGCTGCTACAAAAAAGCCTTCTCCCACGAAAAAGCCGTGCAGATGATCCTGAACGGCGAGTGCGGAGCGTTCAACCCTTTGCTGCTGCAATGCCTGACGGATGTGCAGACCGACCTGAAAGTCCAGTTGCAGCAGCGGACGCAATAACAACAGGAGAACGAAAATCCCCATGAAACACCTCATCTCACGCCGTGCATTCCTGAACGGATGCACCCTGCTGGCGGCCTCGACGGCCCTCGGCGGCCTGACTGCCTGCGGCGGAACGGACGCGAAGAACAGCAATCTGCCGCAGATCCTCATCGGAAGCGACACCTACCCGCCCTATATTTATCTGAACAATGACGGCACCCCGGCCGGGATCGATGTGGAGATCGCCACCGAGGCATTCCGCCGCATGGGATACGCTGCACGATTTGAAGTCATCGACTGGGAGCAGAAGACCGCCCTTGTGGAAAGCAGCGCCATCGACTGCATCTGGGGCTGCTTTTCCATGCAGGGCCGCGAAACGCTCTACCGGTGGGCCGGGCCTTACATGGTGAGCCGTCAGGTCGTAGCTGTGAACGCCGACAGCAGCATCCAGTCCCTCAGCGACCTTGCCGGGAAGACCGTTATGGTGCAGAGCACCTCCAAGCCAGAGGGCATCTTCCTCAGCGGCTCCGACCCGCGCATCCCGCAGACCGTCGAGGTGTTCAGCATCGAAGACCGCAGTGTGCAGTATGCCATGCTGGCCTGCGGCTATGTGGACGCCATCGCCGCCCACGAGACGGCCATCCTGCAATACATGAAAGACAACAACGCGGTGTTCCGCATCCTCGAAGAGCCGCTGCTGGTCACCGGGCTGGGCGTTGCCTTTGCCAAAAATGACAGCCGCGGGCTGGACCACCAGCTGAATGATACCTTTGCGCAGATGCGCGAGGACGGCACACTGGAACGGATCGTCGGCAAATACCTGGAACATGCTTCGCAGTATCTGGAGGTGGACACCATTGACGCGTAACAACAAAACCACTCCGAACACGCGGACCTGGGTGCTCTACATTCTCGTCGGTGTGCTCTTCATGGCGGGGGTCGTCCTGGCTTCCGGCTGGAAAGCCCTGCATGCGACCGAAGAGCGTTTCTGCCAGACGATCGAGTTCGTCAAATCGCAGTCCACCAGTTTTGAGCAGTACAACGATACCATCACGGCCAAAGCGCTCCGCCGCACGGCGGTCTCGGTGCACCAGCTGGCCGGTGACGCCGCACTCGACCTCTCCGACCCGCACTGCCTGAAACAGCAGACCGAGACGCTCTGGCTCACCGGCATTTCCGTGCTGCGCCCGGACGGCACGCTCCTGTGCGAGTACACAGCGAACGGCATCGGCTATGCCCAGCTGGAAGACCGGCTCAAAAAGGAGACCGCGCTGGACGTCTTCCGCTTCCCGCAGAAGACCTACCTGAAGCGCGTTCTGCTGGCAGACGGGTCTGCCGTGGATGTGGCGGCACACCGGGCCGACCACCAAGAGGTCATCCTGCTGGCCTATCGCTGCACCCCGGCCAAATTTGTCGAGGGGACGGCATTGTCGGTCCAGAGCATTCTGGACGGCTACCCAGAAGAGACCAGCGGCACCCTGTTCATCGTGCAGAACAATCAGGTCATTGCGTCCAACCGCCCGGAGCTGATCGGGCAGGACACCACCGCAAGCCCGCCGGTGCAGGAGATCCGCAGCGCCGGGTTTGCGGAAAAGCTGACGCCCACCCACGGCTGGAACAGCTCCGGCTGCTATTTCGGCATGTACAGCCACGGCCGGTCGTTCGACCTCTATGCGTACACGGATGAAAAAGCCGTGTTCCACGAGTCGCTCACGCTGGTCTTAACGGCACTGGTCTGTTATATCCTGCTCGTTTCGGTCTTGCAGATGCTGCGCCGGCGCGCGGTGCAGGAGATGGAGCAGCAGAAAAAAGAGCAGGAGAAGAAGTATCAGACCCAGCTGGAAGAGCAGAACCGCAAACTGGAGATCGCGCTCCAGCACGAGGGCGCGGCCAACCGCGCCAAGCGGGAGTTCCTGTTCAACATGAGCCACGATATCCGCACCCCGATGAACGCCATCATCGGCTTCACCTCGCTGGCTGCGACCCACATCGACAACCGCGAGCAGGTGCTGGACTACCTGAAAAAGATCTCTACCTCCAGCCAGCATCTGCTCTCCCTCATCAACGATGTGCTGGATATGAGCCGCATCGAGAGCGGCAAGGTCAAGATCGAGGAAAAGGCGGTGCATCTGCCCGACCTTGTCCACGATGTGCGCTCCATCATCCAGCCCAACGTTGCGGCCAAACGGCTGTCTCTCTTCATTGATACCATGGACATTGAGGATGAGGACATCATCACCGACCCGCTGCGGCTGAACCAGATCCTGCTGAACATCCTGTCCAACGCCATCAAGTTCACTCCCACCGGCGGCATGATCAGCATCCGCATCGCCCAGAAGAACGGTGCGCCCAAAGGCTGCGTCTGCTATGAGTTCCGCATCAAGGACAACGGCATCGGCATGAGCGAAGAGTTCCAGACGCACATCTTCGAGGAGTTCAGCCGGGAGGAAAGCTCCACCGTCAGCGGCATTCAGGGCACCGGCCTGGGAATGTCCATCACCAAGAACATCGTGGATCTGATGGGCGGCACCATCGCCCTCACGAGCGAGCCAGGCAAGGGCACCGAGTTCATCGTGACCCTCTGCTTCACACGCAGCGGGCAGAAAGCAGAGCCCAAGCAGCTCCCCCAGCTGGAAGGGCTGCGCGCACTGGTGGCAGACGACGATACCAACACCTGCCTGAACGTCAGCACCATGCTGTCCAAGATCGGGATGCGGCCGGAGTGGACGATCTCCGGCAAGGAAGCGGTCATCCGCACCAAATATGCGGTGGAGCAGGGCGATGCGTTCAGCGTCTACATCATCGACTGGCTGATCCCCGACATGAACGGCATCGAGATCGTGCGGCAGATCCGCAAGGTGATCGGGAATCGCTGCCCCATCATCATCCTGACGGCCTACGACTGGGCGGACATCGAGGACGAGGCCCGCGCCGCCGGAGTGACCGCGTTCTGCGAAAAGCCGCTCTTCCTCTCGGAGCTGCGCCGCGTTCTGGCCGAACCGTTCCGTGCAGAGCCTGCCTCCGAGCCCGCTCAACCCACTGCGGCCGACCTCAAGGGGAAGAAGCTCCTGCTGGTGGAAGACAACGAGCTGAACCGTGAGATCGCACTGGAGATCCTGAAAGAAGCCGGTTTTGTGGTGGATACCGCCGAGGACGGCGCGGTCGCCGTCCAAAAGATAAAGCAGGCGGCCCCCGGCCAGTATGACCTGATCCTGATGGACATCCAGATGCCCAATCTGGACGGTTACGAGGCCACGCGGCAGATTCGCGCCCTGCCGGACGCCGAGAAGGCCAACATCCCCATCTTTGCGATGACGGCAAACGCCTTTGAAGAAGACCGTCAGAACGCGCTGGCGGCCGGCATGAACGGCCATATCGCAAAACCGCTGGACGTCCCGCACCTGCTGCGCGTCCTCGCAGATGCCCTGAAAAAATAACCCAAAAAACGAAAAATACCGCTGCACAGCTATTTTCTGCGCGGCGGTATTTTCTTTTTGGCTTTTTTACTTCACCTGTGCCCCGGTGGTCAGCGCCTCGGACACGGCGTCCATCAGCGCGACCATGGTGCAGTAGTTGGCACCGTAGGTCTCGGTGTAGGCAGAGTAGGTGTCGATCTGCTCCTGGGTGGGGGCGATGTCCATCGCCTCAGCCACTGCCTGATAGAGCAGCGCTTCGCGAGCATACTCGGTGATGCTGTCGCTCATGGCATCCAGCAGGTCGTCGGCGCTGTTGTAACCGGCAGCAGCCTGCAGGAAGCTGTCGAGATCATAGCCGTAATACTGAGCCATGGTATAGTAGTAGTTCAGGCACTGGTTGACCTGATAATCGGTCACTTCTTTGGGCAGGTCCTTGAAGGTGGAGTTTGCCAGCAGATAATCCATCACCGCAGTGTTCAGGTTGTTCTGATACAGCATCTTCTGGTATTCGGCCCGCAGGTCTTCCACGGTGTGGACGCCGTCGGTGCTGCTGAAATTCTCCTCGACCCAGGCATCGGTCAGTTCCGGCAGGATCTCCTCGCTGATGTAGTTCAACGTGACGGAGAAGACCGCCTTTTTGTTGCTCAGGACTACCGTATTGCCCTCAGCGTCGGTGGAGTCGCTGTAGCCGTCCGGGAAGGTGACATTAACATCGAAGGTCTCGCCGGGCTTGTGGCCCACGATCTGGTCTTCAAAGCCGTCGATGAAGGAACCGCTGCCCAGCGTCAGGCTGTAGCCGCTGTAGGTGCCGCCGGTAAATGCCACGCCATCCACGGTGCCCACATAGTCGATGTTGACGGTGTCTCCGTCGGCGGCGGCACGGTCGGTGATCTGCTGCGTGGTGGTGTTCTGGCTGAGCAGGCTGTCGATCTGGGACTGCACGTCCTCCTCCGTCGGCTCGATGTCCGCCTTCTTCAGCGGGATGGAAGCGTAGTCCTCCGGCAGGGTCACATAATCCAGTGCGCGGATGCCGGACCAGTAGCCGTTCTCGTCCAGACCGTCACTGTAAGCAAAGTTCTGGTAGTTATAATCCGAAGCGCTGCCGTAGACAGACGCCTCCGAGCCGGCCGATGCGGAAGAGGACGCCGCAGACTTCGAGCAGCCCGCAGCCGTCAGCGCCAGTGCACCGGCGCAGAGAAGGCAGACTGCCTTCGAGATGATTCGTTTCAAGTGGATACCTCCTGTATCCCGGACGCCGCCGGGAACTGCAATTTTTTTCAGACAGATTTTATTATAAAGGGTAAAAATGAAAAAGAAAAGGATTTTGCGAAATTTCCACAAGTTTCACGCTGCCTGCCACGTGAGGTCGTTGCTTTTTGTCAAAAGCTGTGATATCCTATAATTGCCGCAGCAAAGCGGCAAGGCGCTGTGTCCAGAACGCAGGCGGCAACTCCCTACCGGATGGCTTTGTTTCCATAAACAGGGCGCCGGGAGGGCGACTTTTGAACGTTTCTCCCCGGAGGCTCTGGCCGAAAGGGGGAATGTACCCATGACATTGACCGAGATTCTTGCGCTGTTGACGTTCCTCGTCACAACGGTTTACGACACGATCGACATCGTGCTCCGATTCCGAGAGTTTCGCACAAAAAATGGACAAAAGAAATGACCGCCCCACGTTTAGCACCCGTTGGCGGTCATTCTTTTGATCTGCTGGTAGGGAGCTAGCCGTTTGTTGGGCCAGCGCCTTTTCTATTTGTAGTATAATCGTTCTATCGTCGTTTGTCAAGCTGTCGCCCCGCACACGCAAAAATCCTCTTGCGCTGCGGGGCCTGCGGCTTTATTATAATAAGAGAAGCACATCAACACAAGGAGGAACATCCATGGATTACAACAAAGCCGCTCTCGAAATGCACGAGAGCCACCACGGCAAAGTCGGCATCGTGAGCAAGGTCGAGGTCAGGACCCGCGACGACCTGTCCACGGCTTACACCCCCGGCGTCGCCGAGCCCTGCCGCAAGATCAAAGAGAACCCCGACGACGTGTACAAGTACACCTTCAAGAGCAACATGGTGGCCGTCGTGTCCAACGGCACCGCCGTGCTGGGCCTGGGCGACATCGGCCCCGAAGCCGGTCTGCCGGTCATGGAGGGCAAGGCCGTGCTGTTCAAGGAATTCGGCGGCGTGGATGCCTTCCCCATCTGCATCGACGCCCACGACGCCGCCAGCGTCATCGCGGCCTGCAAGGCCATCGCCCCGACCTTCGGCGGCATCAATCTGGAGGACATCAAAAGCCCGGAGTGCTTCGAGATCGAAGAAACGCTGGAGCGTGAGCTGGACATTCCCGTCTTCCATGACGACCAGCACGGCACTGCCATCGTCGTGACGGCTGCGCTCATCAACGCCCTGCGCGTGGTGGGCAAAAAGATGGAGGATGTCCACATCGTCCTGAACGGCCCCGGTGCCGCCGGCACGGCCATCATCAAGATGCTGATGACCGCCGGTGCCAAAGACATCGTGGCGGTGGACCAGTTCGGCACCCTGTACAAGGGCTGCAACAGCGCCGAGGCCCACAAGAACTGGCTGGGCGAAGTGACCAACCCCCGCCAGATCAAGGGCGGCCTGAAGGAGGCCATCGAGGGGGCCGACGTCTTCATCGGCGTGTCCCGCCCCGGCATCCTGACCACCGAGCTGTGCAAGACCATGAATCCGGACGCCATCGTTTTCGCCATGGCCAACCCCACCCCGGAGATCATGCCCGACGAGGCCAAGGCAGGCGGTGTGCGGGTCATGGCCACCGGCCGCAGCGACTTCCCGAATCAGGTGAACAATGTGCTTTGCTTCCCCGGCCTGTTCAAGGGTGCCCTGAGCGTCCGCGCACGGGACATCAACGATGCCATGAAGCTGGCCGCAGCCTACGCCATCGCCGACCTCATCACGGATGAGGACCGCAGCGAAGAGAACATCATCCCCGGCGCATTCGACCCCCGCGTGGCCGAGGCCGTGGCCTCTGCCGTGGCAAAAGCTGCCCGCGAGACCGGCGTGGCCCGTCTGTAAAGGAGGCGCGGCATGAGGACGATCTCCGCACAGTCCATCACCGATACCGTCGCCCGCCTGTGCATCGAAGCCAACACCCGCCTGCCCCAAGACGTGGAAGCAGCTCTGGCCAGAGCGCGGGAGGAAGAGCCGTGGCCGCTGGCGAAAACCACCCTCGACCTGCTGTGGTCGAACCTCGGTGCGGCGCAGGAGAAGGCTCTGCCCATCTGTCAGGACACCGGCATGGCCTGCGTCTTCGTGGAGCTGGGAACGGATGTCCACATCGACGGCAGCTTTGAGGCCGCCATCCACGAGGGCGTCCGCCGGGGCTACACCGACGGCTACCTGCGCAAGAGCATCGTGGCCGACCCCCTGCGCCGGGGCAATACCGGCGACAACACCCCTGCCGCCATCACAGTCCACCTCGTGGACGGCGACGGCTGCACCATCACCGTGGCCCCCAAGGGCTTTGGCAGCGAGAACATGAGCCGCATCCAGATGCTCAAACCGGCCGACGGCGTGGAAGGGTTCAAGAAATTCGTGCTGGAAACGGTCACGCGGGCAGGCTCCAACCCCTGCCCGCCCATCGTGCTGGGCATCGGCGTGGGCGGCAGCTTCGACAAAGTCGCCTATCTGGCCAAAAAAGCTCTGCTCCGCCCGCTGGACATCCCCAACCCGGACCCCTACTATGCCGCCCTAGAACGCGAACTGCTGGCCGCTGTCAACGAGACCGGCATCGGCCCGCAGGGCTTCGGCGGCAGGACCACCTGCCTGGGCCTTGCCATCGAGCAGATGCCCACCCATGTGGCGGGTCTGCCCGTGGCCGTGAATGTTTCCTGCCATGTCACCCGCCGCGCCAGCGCGACGCTGTAAACGATCCCCTTTCCGTCAAAGGCGTGAGCCTATTAGGAGGCTTGATGAACATGCAATACGAACTGACCACCCCCTGCACCGCGCAGGACCTGGCCCCGCTCCAGGCGGGCGACACCGTTCTGCTGTCCGGTGTGGTCTACACGGCCCGCGACCAGGCGCACAAACGGATGCTGGAAGCACTGGACCGGGGCGAACCGCTCCCCTTCGACCTCGAAGGCAGCGCCATCTACTACGTCGGCCCCACACCGGAGCGCCCCGGTGCGGTCATCGGCTCGGCCGGGCCCACCACCAGCGGCCGGATGGATGCGATGAGCCCCCGCCTGCTGGACCTGGGCAACAAGGTCATGATCGGCAAGGGCAAGCGGGATGCCGCCGTCAAGGAAGCCGTCGTGCGCAACGGCGCGGTCTATCTGGCCGCGCTGGGCGGGGCCGGTGCCCTGATGGCCAAGAGCGTCAAAACGCTGGAAGTCATCGCCTGGCCGGACCTCGGCTGCGAAGCCGTCCGCCGCCTGACCGTGGAGCAGATGCCCCTGACCGTCATTCTGGATGCCCACGGCGGCGACCTCTATCTCTCCGGCCCGGAAGCCTACCGCGCGTCCAGATAAGCACGTTCCACAAGATTTCAGGCCCTGTTTCCGGTCAAAATAGCAAAATCATGCAGAAGAAACTCAGTTTGTTGTAGTAAACTTCCGCCGAACGACTTGCATCCCCCGGCAGAATGTGGTATCCTATAACAAACCGAACCGATGTGCGTTTTTCTGCTCCGGGCCGGAAATCAAGAAAGGCAGGAGGCCGACAACCATGCAGATCCACCAATCCGCAGAAGATTACCTTGAAACGATCCTGATGCTGAATCAGAGGATGGGCCGCGTCCGTTCCATCGACGTGGTCAACGAACTGGGCTACACCAAAGCCAGCGTCAGCATCGCGATGAAAAAGCTGCGGGAGAACGGCTACATTGCGGTGGACGGTGAGGGCAACCTGACCCTGCTGGAACCGGGCCGCGAGATCGCCGAGCGCATTTACAGCCGCCACCGGCTGCTGACCCACTTCTTCGTGCAGCTGGGCGTGGAAGAGGACATCGCCGCAGAGGACGCCTGCAAGGCAGAGCATATCCTCAGCGAGCAGACGCTGGAAAAGATCCGCGAGTATGCCCTGCTCCACGACGCCGAGAGCACCCTGAAAAACGAAGACTGACCCAAAACCACAAAAGGGACTGCCCGAACCGGCAGTCCCTTTTCTGTTTTCACATCTTCAGTAGGCATCCAGCCCCAGGCTGACATCCAGTGCCTGATCGACCCGTTTCTGGTCTTCCGGCGTGATCTGCCCTGCGCGCTCCCGCAGGCGGTGTTTGTCCAGCGTGCGGATCTGCTCCAGCAGCACGACACTGTCCTTGGCGAGGCCGGTGTCCGCTGCCCGGATATTGATATGAGTGGGCAGGCGGGCTTTGTCCAGCCGGGATGTAATGGCCGCCGCGATGACGGTGGGGCTGTGGCGGTTGCCGATCTCGTTCTGCACGATGAGCACCGGCCGGATGCCGCCCTGCTCGGACCCCACCACCGGCGAAAGGTCTGCGTAGAAAACTTCTCCTCTGTGTACTTCCATGGAATCAACCCTCCCTGTCTGCCTCTAGTATGGGCTGTGCCGGGCGGCGGTATGCACGCGGGGGCTTTCTTCCATTTTATGCAGCGGAGCGGATCAGGTTTCCGCCTGTTCCAGGACGCAGAACGCCAGCGCCATCCCACCGTCGTGGCTGAGGGAAAGGCGAGCCGTCACGTGATGCTCCTCCACCCAGGCCGCCGTCCGCCCGGAGAAACGATACACCGGTGCCCCGGAGGGCAGGCGCAGCACCTCGATCTCGCAGAGCGAAAACGGCTCCCGCAGGCCGGTGCCCGCCGCCTTGAGGAAGGCTTCCTTCGCCGCAAAATCCGCAGCGGCGCTGGCGGCTCTGTGGGTGCACCTGCGGGCGGAAGGGTCGGCCCGACACTCGGCCAGCGCGAGCGCCTGCCGCTCCCCGGTGCCAAACACCCGCGCCTCAAACGCCGCCCCGTGCGCCCCAAACAGGCTTTTTTCCATCCGTGCCACCTCACAAAGATCACATCCTACCCCGAACAGCATGAAATCCTCCCCTTTCCAGGGCAAACGCCCCGTTGTTTTGACTTAAAATTTCCGTTGATTTTGGTGAATATGTGCAAATAGAGTCTGGAATCTTGAAGTTTACACTCGCTTCGTGTACAATGAACTATAGTTCTAGTTCCACTTCCGCTTTGGGCGTGGATAGAAATACCGAAGGGGGTGTACTGCGTGGGCGACGCAACTGCTATTTTTTCGATCCACGACAAAAAGGACGACGAAATTCATGAGATCGTACAGCAAGTGTACGACGCATTGAAGGAAAAAGGCTACAATCCGGTCAATCAGCTGGTGGGCTACATCCTGTCCGAAGATCCCACTTATATCACGACCTACAAAGGAGCCCGCTCCCTCATCCGTAAAGTTGACCGGGACGACCTGCTGCAGGCTCTGCTCCGCAGCTACCTGAACGTCTGATCCGCTTTGTCCTTTCTGGCCCGCTGTCTCGCAGAAGACGGCGGGCTGTTTTTTATTTATTTCAGCTGCCGCGTGAAGATCTGGTTCACCACCGTCTCATACTCCCACCCCTCGCGGGCCTTGCGAAGAGGCTTTTCCAGCGGGTCGGCCCCTTCGAACCGATGGATGAGATAGAACCAGTGCGCCTTCATCCGGCTGACGGCACAGCTGGCCGCGCCAAAGGCCTCGGTGTAGCCGTGGTAGAGGTCGTCGCAGTAGCCGCGCAGTTCCTCTCTGGAAGCCGGTGCGCCGCCCCGCGCACGGCGGAACAGGGCCGGATCTGCGATGAGCCCCCGCCCCACCATGATGCCCGACAGCTGTGGGAACTCCGCTTCCAGCGCGTGCAGTGCTTCCGGCGTCGTGACATCGCCGTTGTAGCAGACCGGCATCCGGCACTCCGGCAGCGCCGCAGCAAAGGCGGCACGGTCGGCCTCGCCCCGGTACAGCTGCTTCATCACGCGGGGATGGATGGTCAGCTCACAGATGGGATAGTGATTGTAGATATCCAGCAGAGCCGCAAACTCCTCCGGCTTCTGGACACCGATGCGGGTCTTGACCGAGACCGGCCCCTCCACCGCCGAAAAGACGGCGTCCAGAAAAGCGTCCAGCCGGGCGGGGTCCCGCAGCATCCCGGCTCCCTTGCCCTTGGCCGTCACCGTGCCGGAGGGACAGCCGAAGTTCAAGTTGACCTCCGTGTAGCCCAGCTTCCGCACTTCGCCGATCATCCAGGCGGCCAGTTCGCCGTCTCTGGCCAGCAGCTGCGGGATCACGACCGTGCCTGCATTGGCCTCCGGGGCCAGCTCCGCCATCTTTTTAGGGATGAGGACGCGGTTTTCCGGCGGCGACAGGAACGGCGCATAGTAGCGCGTGGGCGCATCGGCTGCGCCAAACCATTTCTGGTGCACCTGCCGCCAGATGCGGTCGGTCAGCCCCTCCATCGGGGCAGCGTAATAGTTCATAGAAGACCTCACAGTGTTAAGATGTCTCTATTGTAGCACAAAAAATGCCGCCGCGCATCTGTTTTGCGCAGCGGCATTGATCGATCTTGCGGGTTATTCGGCGAACAGCGGCGTGGACAGGTAGCGGTCGCCGGTATCGGGCAGGAGGACAACGATCTTCTTGCCTGCGTTTTCGGGGCGCTTTGCCAGATCCAGAGCCGCCCAGACGGCCGCACCGGAGGAGATGCCCAGCGTAAAAGGAGAGGCCAACGGGTTCCGCAGTACCGCCTGTGCCAGCGTTCCACTCATGGCAAGTCCGGCTCCCACCAGCGCCCCCATGAGCACTCGGGGAAGGCGCAGGCGAACAAAGAGCGCCAACTCGTGTTCAGAGAGCCCCAAGGGAAGGCGCACCACACCGTTTCCCACACTCACCCCCAAAAGGAGCATACACAACGCCACCAAGGCGAGCAGCCCCAAAAGAAGATTCTGCCGTTTACGGCGAGCAAGGTAGCGAGCAGCAGGAATGGCATGCATCTCTTCAATCTCATTTGAGTATTATTTTTATAAAAAAAATGTCACCAGAATAGGTAGCACACTCTTTACGATTGTGCTACTTCTTTTTTCGTGTTCGACGAGGTTCCTTACGCCCTCATCTCTTCCAAATACACCCAGCGACAGGCTCCTGACTGATGATTCAGACTGAACATATCACCAAATCATTTGGCCGAACCCGCATCCTGTCCGGCATAAGCCTGCATGTGAGGGATCGGGAACTTGTGGCCTATCTCGGACCGAACGGAGCCGGAAAGACAACGACCGTACGTATCCTGTCCGGTCAGGCCCGGGCAGACGGCGGCACCGTCAAACTTGCCGGGCGTAACCTCACCGAACACCCGTTGGAAGCCAAGGCATTGTGCGGCGTCGTGAGCCAGCATCTCAATCTGGATGCGGAACTTTCAGTACGGGAAAATCTGGACATCCACGGACGGCTTTTCGGCATGAACGCATCCGAGAGAAAGGAAGGGATCACCAGTTTGCTTGAAACCGTCGAAATGGCACACAAGGTCGACGTGCTGACGAAAACGCTTTCGGGGGGAGAAAAACGGCGTATCATGCTGGCGCGGGCCTTATTGCATAAACCCCGCATCCTCTTTCTGGACGAACCCACGGTAGGGCTTGATCCGCTCATCCGCCGAAAACTGTGGGGCTTGATCAAACGCATCCAGCAGGAAGGCACAACCATCCTCCTGACAACGCATTACATTGAGGAAGCGGAATTTCTTGCCGATCGGGTTATCTTTCTCGACAAGGGGCGCATCGTTGCCGAAGGTACGCCGAACGCGCTCATGAACCGAATCGGCCAATGGGCTCTTGATGTCCAGTGCAACGGTCTGTTGACGACCCGCTACTTCAATGAACGCGATGAAGCCGCCAGAGAAACCACTCAGGAACAGGGGACCAGCACGGTGAGGAGGGTCAATCTTGAAGATGTGTTTCTGAGCATTACGGGACGTAAAGTCTCGGGGAGCGCACAGTGAAACCCCTTCGCGGCATGGCGGCCGTATACCTGCGGGAAATGCTCATCCTCAGACGCCGCATACTCAAACAGTTTGCTTCGTGGCTCGTCTCGCCGCTTCTGTATCTGGTGGCTTTTCATTACGCCATGAACGATACGCTCGTCGGCTCGCGTCCCTATGCCGATTTCCTCCTGCCCGGGCTCGTAGCCATGAGCAGCATGACCCAAAGCTGGGCCATCGCCAGCGACATCAACATCAGCCGTTTTTACTGGCATACCTTTGATGAATTTCAGACGGCCCCCCTCCATGCTGCAGCTTATGTTACTGGAGAGGTATTGGCGGGGATGACCCGTGCCGTATTGGCCTGTCTTGTTGTTATGGGAATCGGGTTGCTCGGCGGTATCCAGATCGCCTATGGCGCACCGGGGCTCTGGCTCGCCCTCTTGTTGAACGCGTGGTTCTTTTCAAGCCTTGCCGTAGCGCTTGCTTTGCATGTCAAAGCCCATGCGGATCAGGCGCTGCTGTCCAACTTCGTCATTACACCCATGGCCTTTCTCGGCGGCACGTTCTTTCCATTGGATCGCCTCCCCGGTTGGGCTCAACATGTTTTGGAACTCCTCCCTCTTCCCCATGCGGCGCAAGCCATGCAAGCCGCCGCTATCGGACAACCCGTGCGTTTTCTTTCCTGCGGCCTGCTTTTTCTTGGTGCCGGCGCCGCGTTTACGTGGGCTATCTTCAGTGTCAGGAGCGCACAGGGATGAACCTGTCAGGAGGGCGCTGTTTCTGCCTCATGTTGGGCGTGTCGCTTTTGGCACACGGAGGGCTTTTCCTCAATCGCTCGCCGCTGGCACGTCTCTCCGAATCTAAAGAAGCTCCGCTCTCTCTGCGCCTCGCCGTAACGCCAGCTCCACCCGCGCCGACCAATGCAGCGGAATCCAGCCCGCAGCCCCCTCCGCTTGCTCCGAAAGAAAAAACGCCTCCCCGACCAACGCCCCAGCAGGAACCTCCGCCGCCTCAAAAGCGTTCCACCCACCAGGCCAAAACTGAAAAACGGAGAACAGATATTCGTAGAGGGAATGAAGTCCAATCAAGGTAAAGAGTTTAATGCCA
>OODH01001290.1_pt1 | contig 15745 bp, 7 predicted proteins | sample 1671391 | NCBI WGS metagenome assembly OODH01 (sample SAMN06348152, study PRJEB24527) | human gut metagenome | biome: human gut; feature: ankylosing spondylitis patient; material: feces | host: Homo sapiens | place: China | collected 2015-10 | reverse complement strand
CGTCCAGGTCGGTAAGCTCGCGCTTTAGAATATTCTCATAATTCCGCTTCTTCTCCTCCAGGCCCTGGATGCGCATGACCCAGCGATCCATGATCTTGGGGCTCTGGCTTCCGCTCTGGATCAGGTGGGTGACGCGCTCCTCATACTCGGCAATCTCCCTGCGGACAGACCGATAGAAGGCGGCAGTCATCTTCTTGCGCTGTTTGGCGTCGTCTACAACATAAATGCTGTTGACCTCCAGCGGATCACGGTCGGGACGCTTGAGCTGGTTATGCTCCTCCAGCATCTCCACAAAGTCCTCAAACACCTGCAATCTGGCGGCAAAGTCCCGGGGAACGAAAAAGAAATGCCCCCGGCCTATTTTGACGGCCTGCATAGAGTCCACATAGTTCTCCAGTAGGGTTTCAATCTGCCGCCGGCCGGCGCAGTTCTGGTAGAGTTCAAAAAGCCTCTGCGCCTCCATACAGTACGGAAGCGGGTCGATGAACGGATCGGAGACAAGATTATCATAGGAAAACAGCTTGCTGGTCTTATTGAAGGTGATGTTGGCCAGCTTGCGGTATTCATTGGTGTCCTCATGCACGGTCTCCTTGACCAGCTCACGGGAGATCACAGAGGCGTTTCCACCTTTGTTATCCCGGCAGTACACCTTGAAGATCTGTGGGCCGCTGTCGGTTTTCACTACCCGGCGCTCGTAAATATCGCCGGTGGCGGAACGAAAAGCGTCCCCCATGGCAGTCCGATTGCTCCTGCCCTTGGGAAATCCTACGGCGTCACACAGGCTTTCCAACTCGTCCCGGTCGATCAGGATGCTGGAAAGTGAATAGTACAGCACCTTTCCCAAAACATCTCCGCCGTCCTGAGAAACGGCGGCAAAGTCTTCAAAGCGGATGGTTTTCTCATTGTTCAACATTGTTTTTTACCTCCGAAATCAAATCTTTGGTTGCCTTTTGATGGCAGGCCGCACACTCAAAGTACCGGCTTGCCTGTTCGTATTCCGTGTCCACATAAATCGTCCGGTATGTGGAAAACTCTGCCGGAGCTCCACACCAGCAGCATAAACGGTTGGTTGGCAAAGCGTTCTCCTTTCGCTGGCGGGCCCTATGCCGCTGTGGGCATGGCCCACGGCTTGTTCTGATAGACCGTCACCGTCTGATACCCCATCTGCTGATAGGCCCAGAATCGGTGCAGGCCGTCGATCACCACGCCGTTGACGCTGACAAGGGGCGGAAAGTCCACTTTGCCTGCCCACAGGAGCTTCAGATAGTATTGCGCTTTCTTCATGTCCGCAGGTTTCCCGGCAGTCAGCTGGTCTATCGGAACTGTTAATTCCTCCCACTCGCAGGTGTGGATAAAGCCGCGGTCCTGCTCGGGATATTCCTGTTTCCACAGGCTTTCCAGGCGCATGGTGATAAAGTTTGAAGTCATATCCAAAATGTTCACACCCTTTGAGGCCGCCCTTGAAGGTCATGTTCCAGTTCATCAGGCGTACCCGGAGATTGGGTATGCTCTGTACCGTTTCCAGGATTTTTCCCAGGGCGTTTCGCACCCGCCAGTTGACCAGCTTATCCATGTCCAGGGCAACCACGACCTCTTCCAGATTCTCCATGGACTGGAGCGCATCCTTGAGGCCGGCGATGGCCGTCACGCCAGCAAAGCAGAGAAAGAGCGCGTCGTGATCCAGGAAGCTGGCCACATCGCCTTTTAAGCCTCCCTCTGTGAGATAGGCGGTCCTGGCATGGATATTCCCGGTGACATGGATATAGGAGTAGCTGCGGGTCCCATGAGCCTTGCCGCGGCTGGAGAGCCACCGGTATTTTCGATCCGGCTTGGTCTCATCATCCAGCCGGATCTGGAGACCCTGGATATAGCCGTTCCTGTCGCGGCACGGCACCAGAAGCCCCGAATGGCCGAGGATGTTCCAGTATCCCCGGTCAACATAGAAGCCCGGGACGCCCTCCAGATTGTGAAAGTCGGAAAGGATGCCCGCCAGAAAACGCCGGGCGGAGCTGGACATGGGCAGAGTGCGGTACATGTTTTGCTCAATACGCTCCTCACTCAATCCCCGAGCCAAAAGATCGGCTTTGTGCTTGGGGGAGAGCTCCAGGTGCATGAGCATATCATAGTAGACATTGTGCCGGACGGCCAGGGAGCTGGGCTCCCGTTCCGCCGGTTTTTGTGACAGGGGCTGCTGGGGAAACCGGTAAAGAACGCTGTCCTCCGATAACGCCCGAAACGCCTGCCGGTTTGAAACCCCCTCCATCTTGGCATAGAGGGACACGCTGTTGCCCTTTTCTCCGCAGAGCACACAGCGGAAAATATTTCTGGTGGTGTTGAGAAAGAGATGGTGTTTCCCTGGCCCGTGGTCGCCGCAGAATGGGCAGGAGGCTTCCACCTCCTCCCATTCCAGCGTGCGGTCATTCAGGACAAGCCCACATCTTCTCGCCACATTCAGGATCGGAAATTCCTGATAAGAATGGCCGGAACGGTGCTTGCCCATAGGCGCTCACCGTTTTATGCGGCTTTCGGGACACCCGTATTGTCGGCCACCTGGACCTGCAGCGCGGTGCCCTTGATCACTTTGGCGATAAACACCTGCCCCGTGGGGCGAACATTGTCGATGACGGGAACGGACTCCACATCGTCGATAAAAGTCGGGTACTCGACGCCCAGCAGACGCTTGATCAGCTCCGCAACTTCCAGTCCAGCCCGAATTCGCTCGGAGTGAGACAGACAAATGTAGTCGCGGCCCTCATAGGTGAAGCGGAATACATCCTTGACTTCGCCGGTGCTCTTCACCACATCATAGAGGGTGATCGACACCCGGTTCATCCTGAGCTTAGAGAAGTTGATCTCCACCCGCTTTGAGATATAGAAGGCCAGGGCGGAAAGAAGCTCCTTCTTTTGCTGGATGGAGGCCTGCATCTGCTTGATGTCCTGCTCCTGCTTCCCCGCAGCCTCCGGAGAGGCCTGGACCAGCTTCGACAGCACCTCAATTTTGGCATTGAGCCCGGCAAACTCCGTGCGGGCCCTGTTCAGTTCCTCGATTTCCTCCTGGCTGAGCATACCGCATTCCCGGTCCAGCTCGGTGCTCTGGATCTCGCTGTGCAGGCGCTCAAGCTCTTGCTGGTGGAAATTTCGCCGTTCCTCCGCCTGTTCAAGCGCCTGTTTACGTTGGCCGCTGAGTTCCTCAAGCTCGGCTTCTCCGGCGGCAATATCGTCCTCCCGAAACTGCTCAAAAACGGTCCGCGCCTTGGCGTCCAACTCCTGGACTTCTTTGCACTGGGCGGTGAGCTGGCAGCCTTCGGCCTGGATGCGGCGCAGGGAGGCGGCAAATTCCCCCTTCACCTGCGGCAATGTCTGCTCCGTGATGGTCTGGCGGCACATGGGGCACTGCACCCCCGCCGTCAGGCCGTCGTGGATATGCTTGGTTCGCTTGAACTCCATACTGAGCCTGTGGATACGCTCCTGCGCCTGGGCCAGTGCGGCGGCATACTTGCTCTGGTAGGCGTCCGCCTTGCGGCGGGCCAGCTTCTCAGCTGCGGCGTGAATTTGAAGATCCAGGTTTGCCGTATCGGCAATCACTGGATTCTCCCGCTGTAATTCTTCATAACGGGCGTATAAGTCGGCCAGACGGTCGATCATACTGTTTCCGTCAAAACCTGTGGTGCGCTTACGCTCCAGTTCACCGATTCGCTCCTGAAGCTGTGTATGCCTTACCTGAGCTTCCATGAGCTCCTGTGCCTGCTCCTTCTGTTGAGAGGCGTGCAGGTCAATCTGCCCCTGGATATAGACCATATCCTTTTCTATGTCGGTCACTTGTTCGCGCAGCTGCTTGGAGTAAGCCTCCGCGGATAGAAACTCCTGCTTTTCCAGCAGTGCCCGCGTCTGGTCGCTGAGCTGAGCGAGAACTTCCGCCTTGGGCACCTCCGGCAGATACCGCTCCAAAAGGTTGCGGCCCTTACTGCCCAAAACATTGATAAAGTATTGCGGGTTGAACATCGACAGGAAAAGATCGCGCTCTCCAAACATGGTGGTGAGATCCCCCTGGCCGATGCGGACACCATCCAGCGTGATGTCCATTTTGTCATCCTTGCGATGGCGGGCGAGGGTCCGAAGTTTGCCGGACTCATCCTCAAACTCCAGCTCTACCAGCAAATCACGGGTATCCTGATGATAGAGGTAGTCAATCTTCGCGCCGGCATAGAAGCCTACGCCGGTGATGGCAAAGGCGATGGCGTCGGCAATGCTGCTTTTCCCCACGCCCATATGGCCGGAGATCACATTCATGCCGCCAAACTGAAAGGTCTTCTGGTCCGCATATCCCTTAAACCCGCTGATTGTAAGCCGGGTCACGCGGAATTGCTTGATCGGTTGGATCATTTGATTGCCTCCTTACTTATGCGGCCTGTTCTGAGCCCAGGTCGAGGATCTGGTATGCCTCCAAAATATAGAAGGTGACGCCGTTGCTGTGCTGCGTGGAAAAATTCGCGTTTGTCAGGATCAGTCCCGGCGCAAGCCGGCTGTCGGCGCCCCGGGTATATGCCTGAAAGACTATACGCTGCGCGTTAATGCAAACAATGTCATTATCCGTTTTATCCGGTCACGTATGGGAGATGAATGCAAAACGGAAGATGATGCTATGAACGGATATCAAAGTTCATACCCCGGCAAAAAGAATATTATAATCGATCATTGTTCTATGAGTTGGAGTACAGACGAATGTGCTTCATTTTATGGAAATACGGACTTCACTATGCAATGGTGCATCATCAGCGAAAGTCTGACCAATTCAATACATACTAAACAGCAACACGGATATGGTGGAATATGGGGAGGCAGTCCCGCCACCTTCCATCATAATCTGCTGGCTCATCACAGCAACCGCACCCCACGCCTATGTGGGAGTCGTTACTCCAATAGAGCAGATATGGAACAAGTAGATCTTTGTAACAATGTTATCTATAATTGGACCGGCGAAGGAGCGTACGGAGCACAAGGAGGAAGTTATAACATTATAAACAACTATTATAAGCCAGGTCCTGTTAATGCAGCGAAAAAGACTCATTGCCGTATTTTCACAGCTTATGTAGATGATGGTAAAAATCAACAGGCCAAAGGAGTATATGGCAAATTCTATGTAAACGGGAACTATTTTGAGACATACGATAAGTTGTCTGCCTCACAAAAGACGGAAGCAGCCAATGCAAACGCAGACAATACATCCTCTACTGCCTTTGTCGTAAAAAACAACGAAATATCCAGCCAAAATTTGCTTGTATCTTCACGTTTTCCTATCTTAGATGATTATTCGTTCGTTCAAACGGCACAAAATGCTTACAAAGCTATATTACAGTATGCAGGTGCTTCTAATATACGCGATAATATAGACAAGCGTATTGTAGATGAGACGGAAAAAGGAACATTTACATATACAGGCTCAAGTGGTGGAGCCAATGGGCTGATTGATACACAAACTGATGTGGAAGGCTGGAGTGAATACGTATCCGCTGCCACCACCCAACAGGATAGTGACAAAGACGGCATACCTGATGAATGGGAAACAGCAAACGGACTGAATCCCAACGATGGCAATGACGGAAACAAATATAACTTAAACAAAGAATATACCAATCTGGAAGTGTATCTGAATAGTTTGGTAAATTCCTTATATCCAACCAATAACTAAGTAGCTATGAACAAAAAAATCTTAGTAGGCCTATGTGCTTTATTTATTCTTCCTTCCATGGCTGGTGCTGTGGGACTGGCTACACCGTCAAAAGAGTATTCTACTCCCGACCGTTCTCAAGTTCCTGCTTTTCCGGGTGCTGATGGTGCAGGGAAATATGCAACAGGAGGTGCCGGTGGAACTGTATACACTGTAACCTCACTGGCAGATGATGGTTCGGAAGGAACTTTCCGCTGGGCCATCAATAAAAAAGGGCCACGTACCATCATTTTTGCAGTCAGCGGCATCATTGAATTACAGAAACCTTTAAAGCTCAACAATGGAGATGTGACAATCGCAGGTCAAACAGCTCCCGGAGACGGTATCTGTCTGAAGAATTATACATTCTCCATTCAAGCAGACAATGTGATTGTCCGCTTTATCCGTTCACGCATGGGAGCGGACATCAAGCAAAAAGGTGATGACGCAATGAATGGTATTAAAGGAAACAGCAACATTATCATAGACCATTGCTCCTTGAGCTGGTGTACGGATGAATGTGCTACCTTCTATGACAACCATAACTTCACCCTCCAATGGTGTATCATCAGTGAAAGTCTCGCTAACTCTATTCACGAAAAGGGAGCACACGGCTATGGTGGTATCTGGGGTGGACAAAAAGCTTCTTTCCATCATAATCTGCTTGCACATCACACCAATCGTACTCCACGACTTTGCGGCAGCCGCTACACCGGCAAACCGGAAGAAGAAAAAGTGGAACTATTTAATAATGTAATCTACAATTATGGCAGCGATGGAGCTTATGCCGGCGAAGGCGGGTCGTACAACTTTCTCAATAATTACTATAAACCAGGCCCCTATAGTGCCACCAAAGGTTCATACCGACGTTTATTCACTGCTTATGCAGACGATGGCAAAAATCAAAATGAAGCAGGTGTATACGGAATATTCCATTTCAAAGGAAACTTTATGGACGCCACCTGTCCCAGCCTGACGGATAAACAAAAAGAAGCGCTTTATAAAGTCAATATGGATAACACATTTGGGTTAGTTGTCAAAAACGACTTCGCACCGGAAAAGAATTTATTATCCAAGAAAGCATTTGACATAGCAGAACACACTTCATTGCAACCGGCAAAGAAAGCCTATAAAGATGTACTTCAATTTGCCGGAGCCTCTCACCGCCGTGATGTTGTAGACCAGCGAATCGTAGAAGAAACCCGCAAAGGAAACTATACTTATGAAGGTTCTCATGGAAGTACCAATGGAATGGTTGACCAACCAATAGACGTAGGAGGCTGGCCTGAATATAAATCCGAACCGGCCCCACTCGATACTGACGGAGATGGCATACCGGACGAATGGGAAAAAAAGCACAATCTGAACCCGGACGATCCGAATGACGGTGCTCAATACAGTCTGAACAAAGAATACACCAATCTTGAGGTATATTTGAATGAACTGGTGAACCATCTGTATCCTGCGGATTCTAAAAAATAAAATTAAAAGCCCGAATAAACAGTTATAAAAGATTAAGACGAGAGTACATTCTCCTATAAACCCTCGTCTTAATTTATTTTCTGCCGGAAAAACAAAAAATACTATCGTAAAAACAAATATTACACATCCCACAAGCCTCAAAAACATAATTTTGCACCAGTGAGAACTCTAAGAGTGGATACACTCGAATATTAATAATCTAATATAAAAGAACAAAAGATGCCTAAAGGAATGAAAAACATGCGCACTTTGCTGCTAATGATTTTCGCAGCATTATCGCTCAGCGTATCAGCGCAGACTATTACCTTAAATGGTAATGTGAAAGACACAACCGGAGAGCCGATTATCGGTGCTTCCATCGTAGAAAAAGGAAATACTACCAATGGTACAATCACCAACCTGGACGGTAATTTCTCTCTAAAGGTTCCTGCTAACGCAACTGTCGTCATTTCATATATTGGTATGAAAACGCAGGAAATCGCAATCAAAGGAAAAAGCAAAATTGACGTTACACTATCAGACGATGCGAAAGCATTGGATGAAGTTGTCGTTATCGGTTACGGTACCGCCAAACGTAAAGACATTACAGGATCAGTAGCATCAGTCAATTCAGAAACTTTAGCAGCTATTCCTGTTGCATCTGCCACGGAAGCATTGCAAGGGAAAATGGCTGGTGTACAAATTACAACTACAGAAGGTTCTCCTGATGCACAGATGAGTATTCGTGTACGCGGAGGCGGTTCAATCACTCAAAGTAATGAGCCTTTATTTATTGTAGACGGATTTCCTGTAGAAAGTATCTCAGATATTCCACCTACAGATATTGAATCAATCGATGTATTGAAAGACGCTTCTTCAACTGCTATCTACGGTGCACGTGGTGCTAATGGTGTAATTATTGTTACTACCAAGAGTGGTAAAGAAGGAAAAGTCAGTGTTAGTTACAATGCTTATTATGCGTGGAAAAAAGTAGCAAAAACATTAGATGTACTTTCCGCAAGCGATTATACCAAATGGCAGTATGAACTGGCTCAACTAACAAATAAGAATGATGATTATATCAAGTATTTTGGGAATTATCAAGACCTTGACATGTATGACAACGTAGCTACCAATGACTGGCAGGATTTAACTTTCGGACGTACCGGACATTCATTTAATCACAATCTCAGCATCAACGGTGGTAGCGATAAGTTCAAATATTCGTTCAGTTACTCTCATATTGACGATAAAGCTATCATGCAAATGTCTGACTATGCACGTGATAACCTCAATTTAAAGTTGAATCATAAGCCTCTGAAGAACGTTTCTTTAGATTTCTCAGCACGCTTTTCCAAAACAAAAATCAATGGTGGAGGTTCCAATGACGCCAACAGTTCATTGAACACAGACAAACGTCTGAAATATTCTTTGTTGTATACTCCATATCCTGTACCTGGTATCTCTGATGCACTCAATGCAGACGAAGAAGATGCCAATTCTCTATTGATAAATCCGTTAATCTCCCTAAGAGATAATGACACCCGCAAAGAACGTATCAACTATAACCTTGCCGGCTCTATCACTTGGGAAATAATCAAAGATTTAAAACTAAAAGCAGAAGTTGGTTATGACGATTATCGAAACAATGCAGACCGCTATTATGGTGTGACTACCTACTATGTAAGAAATAACGTGGACGATGAGGATAAAAGCAAGCCTGCTATTTCTTTCACCCGTGGTACAAGAACTGCCTTCCGCAGTACAAACACCTTAAGTTATGACTTCAAGAAGTTCTTTAAGAATAACAAAAACCATTTAAATCTGCTGGCCGGTCAGGAATATATTGTCACCAGGGAGAGAGAATTAAGAAATGTTGTACATGGTTTCCCGACTGAATATACGGCAGACGACTGCATCAACTATTCTACAAAAGGAAATCCATATGAAGTGACCAATTATGGTTATCCGGATGATGTGTTGTTCTCATTCTTCGGACGTGCAAACTATGACTTTGACAGCAAATACTTGTTTAGCGCTACTTTCCGTGCCGATGGTTCTTCGAAGTTTGCCAAAGGTAACCAATGGGGATTCTTCCCATCTGCTGCCGTCGCATGGCGTATATCTTCCGAATCATTTATGGAGAATACCAAAAATTGGTTGGATGACTTAAAGCTCCGATTCAGCTATGGTACAGCCGGAAACAATAATATTCCCTCGGGACAGATCTCTCAATTGTATGAATTAAATAAAACTCCATGGATCAATGGTGTCAATTCCTATATTGCTCCAAGCAAATACATGGCAAACAGCGATCTCACATGGGAAACGACCATTACAAGAAATGTTGGTTTGGATTTCACCACTTTAGGAGGCAGATTAAGCGGAACAATTGAAGGCTACTGGAATAATACAAAAGACCTGTTAATTATGTTCCCTACATCCGGAACTGGTTATAACTACCAATACCGTAACATGGGCGAGACAGAAAACAAAGGTCTTGAAGCCAGCGTCAACTGGGTAGCCGTTGATAAAAAGAATTTCGGTCTGAGCATTGGTGCCAATATCAGTTTTAATAAAAACAAGATCAAATCTCTCGGTTCTTTACAGAAGCTAACTAACGAACAAGCACAATCTTATTGGGCTTCAACAGAGATAGGTCAGGATTTCTTGCCGGAAGTAGGTGGTTCTGTTGGAAAAATGTATGGTTATGTAAGTGCCGGACGTTATGAAGTTTCTGATTTTGAAAGTTATGATGCAACAACCGACACCTGGACTCTAAAGAAAGATATCAACAAATCTTCTGCCGTAGGAACTGCGCGCCCGGGTATGATGAAACTAAAAGATTTGGATAATAGTGGAGATGCGAATGGTGAAAAAGATAAAACGATCATTGGCGATGCCAATCCCCTGCATACAGGCGGGTTCAATATCAATGCCCGCTTATATGGTTTCGACTTGGCAGCCAACTTTACATGGAGTTATGGTAACGATATCTATAACGCCAATAAGATCGAAACCACTTCTACTTCCAAGTACTTATATAGAAACATGACTTCTGAAATGTCCGCAGCAAAACGTTGGACTAATATTGACGGAAACGGCAATTTGGTAACAGACATGAACCAATTGGCGCAAATGAACGAGAACACCACCATGTGGTCACCTTACATGAGCAAATTCGTATTCTCGGATTGGGCTGTTGAAGACGGTTCTTACCTTCGTCTGAGCACTTTGACATTGGGATACACTCTGCCTGTCCATCTAACCAAGAAAGTTGGAATCAACAACCTTCGTTTCTATGTAACGGGATACAATCTGTTCTGTATCACGGGATATAGCGGTTACGATCCGGAAGTTTCTACTTGCCGCAGAAATGGCAGCCAACTGACTCCGGGTGTAGACTATTCAGCATATCCTAAGAGCCGTCAGTTTGTAATCGGTTTGAACCTTAATTTTTAATCAGTAAAACTAGTAAGTAATGAAAAAAATATTATATACCGCATTAGCAGCATCACTATTTGCTTTTTCTTCTTGTGATGACATATTAGATACTTCCAAAAAGTCATCTATGGAAAAGACAGAAGTTTTTTCTAACGAGGCTTTGGTCAATGATGTAGTGATGGGACTGCACCAGTCATTCGGTGAAACAAACTCTTATCGCGGACGTTATATTGCCTACTTCGGAGTCAATAGCGACTGTGAAATTTGGAACAATACGGGTAAAAAAGGAGCTTTCACTGATAAAGAAGGAGCCTTGGTAACATATAATGCCACTACCGATAATCAATACATGAATACGGACAACAACGTTTGGGCCAAACTTTATGAAGCCATAGAACGCGCAAACAGCGCTATAACCGGTATGGACGAGTACAGCGATATGAGCAGCACCAATATGCGCCAATTTTACGGTGAACTATTGACCTTAAGAGCTTTTATCTATTTCGATCTGATTAAAGCGTTCGGTGATGTCCCTGCCCGTTTTGAGCCCAACACCACAGAAACGATCGACTTGCCTAAAACCGACCGTATGGTTATCATGAGAAGACTGTTGGACGACTTACTTACAGCACAAGACTACGTAGGCTGGCCTAACGAGAACAGTTTTACTAAATCAACAGAACGAGTGAGCCAAACCTTCACTAAAGGATTACGCGCGCGGATTGCATTATTTGCGGCTGGTTACTCACAACATCCGGATGGGATCCGTTACAATACAGAAGATGCAACAGAAAGACAGGAACTATATACAATTGCAAAAAATGAATGTCTGGACATCATCAGCAAAGGCTATAACACATTAGGCACATTTGAAGCTAACTTTAAAGCACTATGTGCTGAAGGAACAATTGCAGGAGCAGAATCTATTTTCGAGATTCCATTTTCCGCATCCCGTGGACGTGTCATCTACACTTGGGGAGTGAAACACGAAAAGAAAGACCAATGGACAAAACTAGCCAAAGGAGGCATAAACGGCCCTATTCCGACTTTGTTTTATGATTATGATGTAGAAGATGTTCGTCGTGATATCACTTGTGTACCTTTTAAATGGACAAGTGACAACGATGGAGACATTGCCTGGAAAGCACCCAATAAATGCTGGGGTGGATGGAGTTTTGGTAAAGTTCGTTTCGAGTGGATGAACCGTGTAGTTGACTCTTCAAATGATGATGGCATGAACTGGCAAGTAATGCGTATGGCTGATATTTATTTAATGGCAGCAGAAGCTATCAATGAACTGGAAGGTCCTAAAGGATCGTCTGATGCAGGAAAATATTTGAAAGCAATTCTCGACCGTTCATACCCGGCCGAAAAAGCAAGTGCTATATTAACGAAGGCAAAAGCCAGTCAGGATGCATTCTTTAACGTAATTGTAGACGAGCGTAAATTTGAATTTGCAGGAGAAGCAATACGCAAAGTCGACCTGATCCGTTGGAATCTTCTAGGAAGTAAAATGAATGAAGCCAAAGAGAAAATGACACGATTATATAACCGTGAAGGTGAATACGCTGATCTTCCTTTGAAAATCTATTATAATGAGGGTTTGGATGGAACAGATGCAACTTCCTACAAAATGTATGGATTAAACCATGGAGATACAGATGAAATAGGACAAACATTAGGCTACTCTAAAAGTAAGGAATGGATTGTACCGAAAGAATCTGCAGATCAGGCTGCTGCTTTGCTGCTTATCGACCAATTGTATGATAACAATCCCGATAGCAAGCAATTCTGGCCTATCTGGAAAGTATTTATAGACGGAAGTAACGGTGTGCTAACAAACGATTATGACTATTAATGATGAATGAATTATGAAAAAGAATTATATATATACAGTATTATTTAGCCTGATTCTGTCTGCCTTTACAGTAAGCTGTTCAGAACCGGATGACGAAGTCACGACGGGAATATTTGACCGATTATTCTCACCGACAAATGTAGAAGCTGTTATCCAGAAAAAGACAAATGTAAAGTTTAAATGGACAGCAGTGACAAATGCCACATCATATACGATCGAGCTTTATGAAAATCAAGATATGACTTTCGAAGGTACTCCGAAAACATATGAAGGGATTACGGACAACACATATACTGTAGAAGGACTATTGGGTGAAACTCAATATACAGCAAGAATCAGAGCCTTGAGTGAAGAGATCAATGAATCAAAATGGTCGGCTGTTTCCTTCATGACAGAAGCTGAGAATATCTTCAATTCTGTGAAAGACGAAAATATAGAAGCACATGCAGTAACGCTTACATGGGATGCTATTGATGCAACGGCAACCAAAATCGTGCTGAGTGCAGATGGAAAAGCAGACATAACATATACTCTGAAAAGTACAGATATAGCCAACAAAAAGGCTTATATAGACGGACTGGAAGAAAGCACATCGTATACAGCCAAGTTATACAATGTAGATAAGCTCCGTGGTACCGTTACATTTAAAACAGCCATTGACTTTCAGGGAAAGACTCCTGTATATGAAGGTGATGATCTTGTTACCGTACTCGAAGGAGCAGCAGATGGTGCAAACATCGTTCTTGTCTCAGGCTCGTTTGTTTTGGGAGATTATGCACTAAACAAATCTGTTATCATCAGTGGTTATGACAAGGCCAATATGCCTACCATCTATGGTCGTCTACAACCCGAGGCCGGAGCTTCTTCCATAGAAATCAATAATATAATTTTCCGAGGTGACACTCCGGGAGCAGAAGAGTTGGTTTCTAATTTCATAGAGTTGCAAAGTGGAGCTAATATTTCGACTTTAACAGTCAGCGGTTGCGAAATCAGAAACTATAAGAATCAGATTCTTTACTGTAATGCAACGGCAACTTTAGGAGCGGCCTTATTTGAGAACTGTTGGGCAGATAATATTACAGGTTCCGGTGGTGACGGCTTCGACCTTCGCGCCAATACGACATTGGGAACATTGACGATCCAAAACTCAACCTTTAGTAATGGTATACGTACATTCTTACGTTGTAATATGACATCAGCCACTGTAAGCGTCACCAATTGCACTTTCTACAAAGTATGCTCTTATGATGGCGGCAGCAATAATAATGGATTGTTCTTAATGGATAAGGTTTCTACTTCTACAGGCAAACTAACTGTTGAAAAATGCGTATTCTCACAAATCGGTGTCGGAACATTAGGATACTGGGCAAAGAAGGGAAAGATGAAAGCTCAAGCTAGCTATTCAAAAAATTACTACCATGACAGTGCAAACCTATGGGATGCAACCAATGGACTTTATACAGATCCGTCAGCATGTAACGCTACAGAAATAGATCCTAAATTCACAAATCCTGAAAGTGGAGATTTCACTGTTGGAGCAGAAGATATTAAAGATTCCAAAGCTGGTGACCCTAGATGGATTAAAGAATAGTTCTGATAATCAATAAACCCCAAGTGTCTAAAACAGACACTGCATTATAAAAAAGATAGCGATGCCCGTATTCAGTATCGCTATCTTTTTTTTATGACGCTAAGGCAGTTAGAAGTACCTCATTCAAACACATCTTGTACATCTCCCCTTCGGTTCTTGTACATCTTTTCCTCCAACCTCCTACATCTTTGAGTCCACTCTAGTACATCATCATGGCAACTCTTGTACTTCTCTCGGTTAACTCTAGTACAAACTTAGATAGCAAGCCTACTTTACACCTCATACACGAAACCATCAATCATCTACTAAATAAAGTAAGATTCAGAGCATTCAGTCCTTTCAGTTATCTCTGCAAAGCCCTGACAGAAGGAGATACAGCTGAAAGCAGTGGTTCCAAATGGTGACTTTCAGCATTCAGCTCTTTCAGTTTCAAAAACAGAGCTGGCATTTACTCCAATCAGAGGCTCTATTTACTACAAGTAAAAGGTCTGTTTTAATCAAGTAGAGGCTCTATTTATCTCCCCCCTTGTCGCTATCATTCTCACCCCGTATGTCAGCAGAGCTTAGCCCGGACGTCAGCAAGGGTAAGCCCGGACGTCAGCAAGCCTGAGCTCGGACACTAGTGAGCCTGAGCTCGGACACTAGTGAGCCCAAGCCTACATGTTAACTAGCCTTTGCTGCCAAATAGAATATATAGTCATCAACCATCAAAGAAAAAAATCCGAAACTACCAATCTGAAAGAACTGAAACCACCCCTCCCCTCTCAGAGTACACTCACGCAAGGGTACAAAATTGTGCCTTCAGCCGCTATCGCCTTCTGACAGGGCATTTCCGAAGAAGACTGAAACAACTGAACACCGATTATCCAATAAAACTTCTCTGGTACTAAAAGTGCCCAAAAACTCCTGTCACCGTCCCACTTTTTCCCGATACTCCGTCGGAGTCATACCGACCTGTGCCTTAAAGCATTTACTGAAATAACGCGGATCATTAATACCGACCATATAAGAAATCTGAGTCATATTAAACTCTCCCGTTTCAATTAACTGTGCAGCACGCTTGATGCGCATTTCCTTTATGAACTCGATAGGGGCCAGTCCCGTAAGCGTTTTCAACTTCTTGAAGAACACCGAACGACTGACAGCCAACTCACGAACCAAATCATCCACCACCAATTCTCCGTTATCCATATTCTGCTCCATCAGTTCAACCAGCTTATCCATAAACTTACGATCGTTAGGAGACATTTCCGGCATTACAGGCTTTTCTGCCACACCACTCTCCGACTCCGACCCGGTAACTTCATGACCGGATAAAACCTCTTCCTGAACACCCGGAACTTCAGATACCATCACATGTGTCAGACTATCACGATAGAAATTCTGAAGTTTCTTGCGCTGTATCAGCAAGTTCTCCACACGGGCCTGAAGATAAGTCGCACTAAAAGGCTTGGTAATATAATCATCCGCCCCATATTCCAGTCCTTCCAATTTACTTTCTATCGTCGTCTTGGCAGTAAGCAGGATAATAGGAATATGACTGGTCGTCATATCCGCACGCAGTTCACGCGTCATTTCGATACCGTCTTTCTCCGGCATCATGACGTCGCTGATAATAATATCCGGCAGATACTTCAAAGCCTTGCTCCATCCCTCCATACCGTCGGAAGCCTCTACCACCCGA
>OODH01001282.1_pt1 | contig 15802 bp, 9 predicted proteins | sample 1671391 | NCBI WGS metagenome assembly OODH01 (sample SAMN06348152, study PRJEB24527) | human gut metagenome | biome: human gut; feature: ankylosing spondylitis patient; material: feces | host: Homo sapiens | place: China | collected 2015-10 | reverse complement strand
AAAAGCCGCAAGCATATTGGCAGCACGTCTGGCTTCCTTCACATTCGAATCAAACACAGCCTCATCGCCTTTGCCCCAGAGCTTTCTTCTCACGCGCACAGCCGAGCCTGCATATGTACATAAAAAACAAAGGAGCATCACAAAATAAGCTCCCTTTGAAATCCTTCCACCACTAAGCAGTGAGCATATCACCACAGGAAAAGCCACAAACAAAAACATGGCTCCATCCTGCCTCTTAATCACAGCCTCAGCCATCAACCAGGCAACCACAAAAAACATAAAACAAAAAAAAATGGTTGCCCCGGTTCCGGCATCTGAAATGAGAATTATGCCACTTTGATAAGTCCTGTTCATCTGACCGGCAATACAATTAAAGGTATATAGCAAGCCTTTCTTAAAAGCCTCCTGCGCAAGCAAAATGCCAAAGCACCACAGCATGATGCTAAAAAGAAGGACGAAAAAGCGATATCTGGCCAAAGCCCTGTATTCAAATATAAATGTAAACCACACACAAATGGCTGCCCCTACAGCCGCAAGCACCGGGTAATTTACAGACACTGAAAACGCATACAGAAAAATCCTAAAAAGCGCCATCACCGAAAAAAAGCACATGACCATCATAGGCCATATAGCATGCGTTCCCTTATTCCCGGGCTTCGTGAGCAGCGTGGCTCCTACAAGCTCTAAATCTCCCATACTGTAAGCTCATCATCCACCTTGTCATAATCAATATGCTTCACGCGCACACCGTTGTGATAAAAGCTGCCATCCATGCCAAGCCGCATCGTATTGCTGTCAGCCGCAATCTCCCTGTTCTCATAGAGTGCCTCCACATCCACTGGTTCCTCATATATGCCCGACTCACAAAGCTGCTCGAGCATGGAGTATGTATCAGACTCACTCGCCACAAACCGGCTCATGATGCGCTTCTCCTTATCATCCCACCAGATGACATTATGCTTCATAGAAGCTGCTGCCATAGACCACGACACAGAGCCAAGTATCTCAAGAAAAGCATCCATCACACTGACACGTTCATCGCCGGTGCCTTTATATGACATATCGGCAAAGATAAATGCTGTCTCATTCATCGGCAGGCTGTACTCCTTCACCATGAAATCATTAGTCTTTGCGGAAAGCTTCCAGTGAAAGCTGTGGAGCGAATCTCCTCTCCTGTACTGTCTGATATCAAACACCTCAGACGAATCCTCACCATGGCGCAGCTTTGAAAAAAGCTCACCGTCCACCGACTCTGAAAGCCCAAGCACACGCGCCATATCAAGCATATGAATCCTCGGCAGCACAAATACTGACGAGCTATGTTCTGTAACGCTGCACTCGCGTGTAAAGAGGCTCAGGTAATCCTTCACTGCGACCTTTCCTATATTGAAATACAGCTTGCCGCAGTAGCCGGTACGCAGGTAAAAGCAAAGCGAAGAGCCTGAGCCCGGCGTAACAAAGGCATCGCGCGTATAGGCACTCTCCCTGCTTGAAAGCCTGCTGTGACACAAAAGCGTGACAGGTACGGTGCTCATCGGAAGCACAGAAGCATTTGAGACATGCACATCCACCTCAAACTTCTCTCCCTTTGGCACATATCTGTCCGGCACCACTAAAGACGCACTCAGATTGCGCTCTAGATAAACGGAAAGCATAAACAGACACGGCACAAGCAAAAGCTCAAACGAAAGCAGTGTGCGCGCTATATCATTGTCCCAGAACAGTGCAACTGCGAGTGTACATATAATTAAAGCTATGTAAGAAATCTTTTTCTTCATCAATACCTCCGAAAATCAGACAAGCTATCTGCCTTCTGTCTGCGGTGTAGGCTGCTTCACCGACGCTAAAATCTCAGCAAGAATATCCTGCGCAGACTCATTGTACATCCTGCCCTGCGCACTCAGCACAATCCTGTGACGCGCCACATTGATAAACACAGAAGCCACATCACGCGGCAGCACATACTCACGCCCCTCAACATAAGCAGCCGCCTTGCTCATCCTGGCAAGTGCAAGCGCACCACGCGGACTGACTCCAAGCTCTATCCTGTCATTGTTTCTCGTGGCCTCCACCAGGCTCACGATATACTCGTAAACCGTCCTGTGAACAAATACACCCTCCACTTCCTTTTGTATCGCAACGAGCTCATCGGTGAGAATGGACGGCATGATATTCTCCATAGGATTGCCATGGTCACGGCTCATCAGAATACCAAGCTCATCTGCCCTGTTGGGGTATCCCATGCTGATGCTTATCATAAAACGGTCAAGCTGTGACTCCGGAAGCATCTGTGTACCTGCAGAGCCAATAGGGTTCTCCGTAGCGATAACGTGAAACGGTCTTGGCACCGGATGAGTCACACCATCCACCGTCACCGTGCGCTCCTCCATCACCTCAAGAAGCGCGGACTGTGTCTTTGGCGATGTACGGTTTATCTCATCAGCCAGAAACAGATTGCACATGACAGCGCCCTCCTCATAGTCAAACCTGCCAAGCTCCTTCCTGTATACTGAAAAGCCTGTGATATCTGTAGGCAGTACATCAGGTGTAAACTGCACACGGCTCTGCTTCATATCCAAAACCCTCGCAAACCTCAATCAGTATATGCCCGTTTGCAAGAATAGCCTCCATGATGGCAAGCACACAGTCATCTTTTCCAATAATCACCTGTTTCACAGATTGTATAGCCTGAGCGGCCTTCTCATAACCCTTCATATATTACTCGTTCCTCTCTCTTCTTCTGCGCCTTACAATTATAATAAAAATCACAGTCTCCAGTGTCCCTGCCACAGCAAGCGCCACAAGCATCCACGGCCACACATCCACTATTCGCTTCGTGAGTGCGCCCGACTGCATCTGATTCTTTGTCTCACTCTTCTTCTCGCCTGTGTACTCAGTACGCTCACCGCGCACCAGAAGACGGTGCGAATTAATCGCATACGGTGTACAGGTGACAAGTGTACAGTAATCCTTCCCCTTCACAATATCAAGGTCTCCCGACTCGTTAGGCTCGACTACCTTAATCTGATCCACCTTGTACGCAAGAATCTCATCAAGCACATGCAGATAAAATTCATCGCCAATCTCAAGCTTATCAAGATTAGTAAAAAGCACGGCACTCGGAAGACCTCTGTGACCTGTCAGCACGCAGTGAGTACTCTCGCCACCGAGCGGATAGCTGGACTGCTCCATATGACCAACACCCTTTGCGAGTACATCATCACTCGTGCCGCTATATATAGGCAGATTCACATCAATCTTTGGAATAGTGATATAGCCAAGCGACTCTCCGACATCCACGAGGTCTGCATAGCTTACCGCACTGCTCTCACTCTCTGTGCTCTCAGCCGACACCACAGTACTCAGCTGGTCATTGTACTTGGTCGCAGCCTCCTTTAAGGCATCCACCTTTTCCTCGTCCAGCTGCTTCACTTCACTGTCGTAGCTTGTGATAGCAGAGCTAGCATGCTTTTCATTTATACGGTTGCTGATATATGGGTAGAGCGCAATCGACATTCCGGTGAGAAAGAGGATGGCGCAAAAGATTATTCGCAGTTTCTTCATAGCTTGTATTCCTATAGCTTTTTCCTATACCTAAGGCTTCTGATAGCACTTATTCAAATCCACAACAGCATAAGCTTCATAGCTGTCTGATTGTGGGGTTGAATAAATGTTAGCATATCGTTTCAAAAATGTAAAATGGAATGGTAACCTCCGCACACGCAGACAGGTAAGTCTGTATGTACGAAGGTTAGTCATCCCTTTGCTCTTGTAAAAGCATTTTATTCGGTTAATTCTTATCTAAACTCTCTATGGCTATTGCCAATGGTTAGGCTCTCTTTCTTCCTCTGAGCATGATGTATACTGCAGCGAGCATTCCACCGATACCAATGATAAGGAACATTGCAGTTCCGATGTCACCGGTTTTTGGGAGGGTGAAGCCTTTGCGGTTTTCGATTGTTACGCTGTAAGTACCAGCATTATTTGTATCTCCACCTGTGAATTTTGTTGAAGTAACTGTTGTCTTTGTACCAATTAAGTTATTGCTTTCATCATACCACTTATCAGTAGTCTTTTTTACTACATAATCAACATTTAAGTTCACTTCTACAGGTGCTTTCAATAAGTTATAACCACTTGCAGCTTTTGTCTCAACAAGGAAATATCTTCCATTTTTAAGGCCGTTCAAACCACTCTCAGCAATCTTACCATCTATTCCAGTTGTTAAATTAGTTTTTATAGCAACTGCATTTTGTTTTAATTGTTCTTCAGTAGGATTTGTCTCGTTTCCTGTATATCTGTACAAATCAAATTGTACACCCGAAAGCTTGGTTGCATTGTTATTTCCATCTACTTTTGTTACATCAATAGAAAATGAATATACTATTGCCTGATCCTTGATATGATCCTCACCAGGGGTTTTACTATTATTAGGATTAGTTGGGTCTACTGTTGGATAAATTGCATTTGAGTAATCAAGCTGTGCATCGTTAAGATTACCATCCTTGCCAATTTTCGCATTTTCATTTAACTTTGTTTTGAAAGTTACTTCAATTGAGCTAATATTATTAGCCTTCAATTTCGTCTTTCCTGCCTCGGTAAATTCGATTGTCCATAAACCACCTGCTTTGTTATCAGTTGGCTTTGTTAACTTATAATCAGTATTCTCAGCAAATGCCGGAGCGATATTATTAACTGCTACCCCATTAGCTTTATATGTAATGGTAAGGCCAGCGTCAGCTTCTACCCATGTAAGAGCATCGGACATTGTATCAGTGATTGAGTATTTCTTTAACTGGTCTACATTTGATGGTACTGATGCAGACACTTTCCACTCTACCATATCACCGATTGAGGCATCTGCAGCATTTTGATATGTATCACCTTTTTTTACCTCTTTCTTGAGGTCTGGTTTTTCGTTGTCTGCGGTAATTACTGCACTTTCGCCTTTATTATCACCATTAATTGAAATTGTTTTATCAGTATTTACTATAAACTCATATGGGGTTCCGTTTAAGATATATCCATGGTTTTCCTCGCCTGTTCCTAAGCTTGTCTCGATAAATCTGTACCTATCCGGAGCAAGTCCATCAACAGTTATCTGACCCACTGTTCCAGCTGCACTATTTGTAGTATAAATACCATCTGCATGGTCAGCAGTTGTAACTCCCACTCATTTGATGTCGTATTATATCTTTGCAACGCAAACTGTACTCCACTTAGAGCTGTTGGAGTACCTTTTGTACCATCAGCACTTATTGTTGTACCAGTCTTTTTAAGAGTTATTCCCGAATAAACAGCCTCATTCTTAGGCTCTGCAACTACATCATAGTTCCAGGCTGTACCAGCCTCATTTGTCATAGGAACTGAAACTAAAAAGTTTGCTGTTTTATTTACAATCTGTGAAGGAGCATTTGTCTCCTGTACGAGATAAAGTCCTAATTCAAGTTCTGTAAATTTTGCTGTTGCTGTAGTTTTCGTTGTATCTAAAGCTGTAGTTGCTTTTTTTCCTCCAGCTAAAGTTCCATTTTCAACATCCTTATTAGTATTAAGTTTATTTAATACTTTGGCATATATGTCATCAGTATATTTCTGTGCCTCAGTCTCATTTGACGTAAAATCATCTGCTACAAGTCCCAATCCAGTCACCGGTGTATATTTAAATCCAACCTTTGAAGATGAAGAATCCTGTTCAATATCAGCCACTTTCCAGATTGTAAATTCAACACCTGCTAACGGTTTATCATTTGACGTATTTGCATCTGTACCCTCATACTTATTGATTGTCAACGTACCTTTCTGAGTTGTATCAATCGTAGGTAAAGTAGGTCTTGTAGCACTATCTGCCCAAGTCGGTGTGCCGAATGATGTCAGCACCATGGCAGCGCCAAGGAGACCAGCCAACATTTTTTTAATTTTTTTCATGCTTTTTTCCTCTCTTATATCTTTTTCATTGTTGTCGCGTTACGTGCGACCGACAGGTGTTACTTGCCAATCGCGTTTCTTCTTTGTCTCTTAAGTCTGGAGTATTGTACCTCCTTTCTAAGAGTAATCAAGAAAAATATCAAGCAGCCTAGCGTTGCGAGCGCCATTCCGCATAATATGAATAACATTGCTCCATAACCACCGGTTTTTGGTAGAAGGAACTTGATACGATTGCTGATTTGAAGCTCTATCGTATTCTTATCTGTTGCTTTGGTGAAGTCATATGACTGTCCATCTACTGTTGTTACGTTGTTCCTATATATTTTAATGGTTATTGGATCCTTTAATAAATTGTAGCCTTGTACAGCTTTTGTCTCTGTCAGACGGTATGTTCCATCTTTTAAGTCTTTAAACTCTGCTATTCCCTGTGCAGTTCCAACACTACTATCTGTCCCACCTGTAGTAACAGTTATAGCAGCAAATTTAGGATCTAATTTAAAGCTCTCCCCACCTGTTGATGTACTATCCGGCACCAATCTTTCAAGCTTAAATTCAACACCATTTAGCCTCTTAGTTGTATCCGTAGCATCAACCTTTGTTATCTTGATGTTGGTCAGCGGACTGTATGTATTGGTTATCGTGTAATTCTTTGTAATTGAACTTCCAGCCTCTGTACTTGGCACCGATATAGCATCGGTATATGTAACCTTAAACAAGTCATTCAGATATTCATTATTTTCGATAACTTTTACAGAACCATCAGCTACTGTCACTTCTACTATTCGATACTTATATGGCTTATTTTTATCTACTTTTCCATCAGTATCATTTGCATATCTGTCCAGTCCGGTAAATGAAAATGTCCATTCAGTCTTATCCGGATTATATGGATCTTTTTTCAAAGTAATATAGTTGGCTGTGGTCTGCCCCGGTGTTGCATATTCCACTGCAGCCCACGGATCGCTATCATTTACACGTCTTTGAAGCTGTATATTTATTGAATCAGGCATTGTAACACCACTGACATTTTCCCATTTCTTAGTAAGATCAATGTTTACAACCGGATTCAGTTTATTAGTAAAAATAAACTTCGTTTGTTCAGCAGCATCAGCCTTTACAGTACCTGACACTTCAGTAAGTTTGGTTTCTTCATTATATGTGACAGTTGGTTTGTATTTTTCTTCCAGTCCATTGCCACTTGAGACATCCACACTTTCAAGCACTGCACCATCAGTAGCGCTTATCTCTGATATTGTATACTGTGTTCCTGCAGGAATACCTGAGATGACTATTGGGTCAAATGTTCCGCTTGTATTCTTCTCAATAGTGTATGTCTTCTCAATCGTTTTAGTTCCTTCCAGACCCATACCTGCCACATTGAAAAATTTCACTTTAAAAGTATATGTACCTTTTAGATCATCTGATACAGCAGCCTGTTGTTTTTGAATAGTAATTGTTCCTGTCTTTACTTTATTTGTGTATTTGACCTTTAACCTGGTGGATGTCGTAGAATTGTCAGGATCACTATATGATCTAAATACAATCGTATTTTCATCGTAAGTATTTACATTGCCATTCTTCTTTGCCCAGGCTGATGAACCCTCCACAGAATTTGTTCCAGGATATCCTATCGTTTTTCCACCACTTCTTGCATTTGAAATATCAAGGCCATCATTATTTATTTGCTGACCATCTTCTGTTCCTTTTTTATATTTTTCCTTTCTACCATCCTTTATTGTACTGCCGGTTTGATTTGTCAGGTTGGTAGTCCCAGAAGATAAATCAACCGTAGTTCCTGCTTTATTTACAGCAGTAACCGGCTCACCATTTTCATACATTGTCCACGATGGCTCAAAAACCTCTGTATCCACATCCTCACTTACAGCTATGTAACTGCCTCGTCTGAACTGGTCTGTGAACGTTGCAGTCTCGCCATTTGCCAGTACAAACACGCCATCATCACCCAGGATATTCGTGGTAGATGATTTATCCGATGATATAGTATATACGGCATTTTCCGGATACATCAAGGTGCCGCTCTCAACTGAGCCATAATCAGCTATCTCATACTGCTTTGTAACAAAGCCTGTTGGATTTGTCACCTCAGACGAAGGAATAAACTTAAAATCATCCAAATAGAAATTTCTACTGTAGTCATAGTTAAACCTGATATACTTTATTTTTGATAAATCAATTTGACTACTTCCAATAAGCTTGTCAATTTCCACATTTACAGTTATCCACTTCCTGTTTGTAAGTGAACTATTTGCAGTGGCTACATCATTTGTCAAATAATTCCCAGCCTGTTTTCCGTCTGAATCCTCGAGTCCGATATACATAAACTGTGTACTCGGATTATCTTTATAATCATAGTAAAACTTAAACTGCAGATATTTATAATGATCCTTTGCACTGCCTGCAGTATACGTTACATCAAAGCTATCACTTCCAGCAGGTAAAATGCTTCCCCATCTTTGCTCTTTGTATGAACCGCCCACATTATCAAGCTGTGCCAACCAATGTACTACATTTGTTTGTCCATCCATACCAGCTACTTTTTCAAAAGTATTTCCAGATACATTTTGCACCTTATTGCTTTCAAATGTGTCATTAAATACTCTCGTTTCAATTGACTGTCCTGCAGTTGCTTTTTTAATGCCAAAATGTGTAGCCTGATTCTGTATAGTAAATGGGAATACAGACGTATTGTCAAACAATGTGTCCGGGAATATATCTTTATTCACGTCATTTGTATCCACATTCTTCTCCACCTGGAATTCGTTCTCGTCCGGGAAGTTGAATGATATAGACATATTTGACTCCCAGAGGCCTCGCTCCATGTAGAACATGGTGAGGGTGTGTTCTTTGGTGAAGTAATCCTTCGTAATCGTTTCATCACGAGCAAAACTATTCACCTTTGACGGAGTCACCCCACCACCTGTAGCATCATTCTTCACACTCGATACTGTCGCTGTTTTATCTTTAAAATTAATTGTTCCGGTAACCTTACCATGTCCTCCACCTACATCAAGCACCAGCTTACCATCAATAAATACCCATACGTCATCATCTCCGGAGAAGTTGAACTCGATAGGCGCATCCGCATTTTCTGTTGTCTTAACGGTTCCATCTGATGTCAATTTGAATTTCAAATCAAATTTTTGTCCAAAGCCATAATTGAGCTTGGTAGCGTTTCCTGACTGCGCACTTGTATTAAAAGGAAAATAATTATTATCGCCTGTTGCAGGATAATTTTTACTAGCCGTTTGACCCTTTACAGCCTGGTCTGAAGGATTCAGAAAATATCCATCTTCTTTACTTTGCTGCAGTTGCAGATTCTTATTTTCAGCTGTAGCATCAGCACTGTTAAAATACCAGTAATCCACGCTTCCTTCGTAAGAAGTGCTTGTAACTGGTTTCTTAACAAACGGAAATGTTACATCCTTGTACACCTTACCGAGCACTGTGTTCTTTGAATTGTTTCCTGTCAGGAAATCCTCATTAAAATATGGTGCTGCAACTGTTTTACCTGAGGTCTTTATCATCAGGCTGTTATTGGATAGCGTATCAGCTACAAGCCCCTGCACTGCACTATTTCCATCTAAAAGTACAACACCGTTTCTGCCCCACATGGAATTGTTCTCATATATAAACTTATTCCAATCATTGCTTCCATACAAATTCAAAGAGCCTTTAATTTGTTCATAGTGGCTTCCCGTATAATTTTGGAAATTACCCCAATATATTGGTGATGAAGCATTGTTTTTATTGTAATATGAGCTTAGTGCCTGATCCAGCTGTCTGAAAGGCTGATATATATAGTGTAGTATTGGATTATTGCCAAGGCTATTTAAATCAGTCTTATACGAATAGGCATCTCTATTGTATCCATTCAGCTCATAATCGGAATAATAGTCATACAATGTTGTATTGACATAGAGCATATTGCTATTCCTGGTAAGAGTTCCCTGCGGTATGTCCACAATCGTGTCAGACGTTGCAGTACTGCCACCATCCTTTGTTTTTCCTTCGGCATTTCTAACTGTATATAGTTCTCCCCAGTAGCCGGAGCGGTTGGTTGGTTTATATATACTGTCATCACTTGTATCTGCATAGAAGCAAGGATTTGTCAAACCATCAGGAATAGTTAAGTCATCTGTTTTGTTAGCAGTCGGCGTACTCGGTATATTACCATCTGTACTACTATAAAACAAAATATTGCTATACTTTTTATCAAGCTGAGCCTGATAAACATCTGACCAGGTATGTGTTCCATCTGAGAAATCTTCAAGCTTTGTCAGGTCTCCATCCGTAAAATCAGTTTCAGTATTCCATGCATGATAACTAATGCCGGCATCTTTTAAAGGAAGGGAATTGTCAGCCACATCACCAGCATATGATAATTTAGATAATGTTGCATCAAAATACACTGTATTTGGCGAGCTGGCCTGATATGTTCCCTTTATACATATATTCGATCCGCTGTATGTGATTAAATTATCAGTTCCATTAGGATAGAACCTGTATGTAACACCATTTTTTGTTATAGAAATAATCGTATCCTTATCTATAGTTCCGGATATATTATAGCTCAAAGTGTTGGTTGCGGTGTCATCAGGCACAACTTTTACCGGCTCTCCACTGCCAATCTGGATTGTTATATCATCGCTTGTCCAGAATGAAAGATTATTAAAATATAGCTTTGTTACATTAGGCGTTGTTTCACTCTTCTTTTCCTGACTCCACTCTGAGTATGTTTTACTCGAATCCTGTCTGATTCCGTAGTACAGGATGCCACCTTTGCTAATTGCTGTTGATATGTCAAAGGAATCCGTAATAGCGTTGTTTTGAGCATCAATAAATCTCACATATTGATATGCTTTTCCATTCACATCATTCGGAACTGTTACTTTACCATCAGACAATTGTAGTGCCGTTAACTGATCACTTGTAAAGTCATCATAATTGCTATCTAAGCTAAACTGTGCCTGTACTCCGCTTAGCTCACCTGCTGTCATATTCACAAACGCTAAACTTCGACCTGCATTTGATGTGTATTCTTTTAATGCGTATACATTTTGACTATCAATTTGCTGAGATGCAGTACCATTTTGTGCATATACCTTACCTGTTGCAAGAATATCACTTGATACTTCTGTTCTGTAATATGACTTACTTTTTATTACACTCCAATCAGTGCCGTAAGTGAAAAAATATGTATTTACATCTTTTATTTCCCAATTTGTCGCATCCCAATACCAATATCCGCTCTTTGGATCATATGTACCTTGATGTATATCTTTCCAGCCAGTTACATTCAGCCTGATATCAGCGCTACTACTTGTCCAATCAACACTGCCTAAATTCATACCTGCAGGATTTAAATATATATAATTCGGATTTACCGTAAAAGTTTCCGCGGTAGCAGTCTGCTCCTCCGCAAACGCACTTACCCCATAAACTGCTATTCCCAATATAACAAGCACTGCCATCACAATGCTGACTTTTCTTTTGAGTATTTTTCTCATTACCCTCATCATCAACTCTCCATACGATTCTACTCTTATACTATTTTCGATATATATAATTATATACTTTAGAGACTTTTCGTAAATATAAATATTTTCACATTTGTATCACTATTTTCATATCATTTCATTTTTATCTTAAAAATTTCTTTATTCAAACGGTATTTTATTCCTAATTTTGGTACTTTTTGTAGATTTTTGTCTCTCTATTTACATTCTGCCATAGCGTAAGGGGCTTTATCCCATGGGATAAATTCCCACCCTATTGCCAGCAAAAAGTAAGCAGCCTCTGGGTTCTCACCCAAAGACTGCTTACTTTTGATTATTTTAACTTTCAACTGTAACTGCTATGCCAGCTTCTTATTTTTCTCAAGAAGCTCATAGATTTTCTCAACATCATAATCTGGCTTCATTGACAATGCCGCTTCGTAAATTGGAGCGATAACCTCCTCTTTTTCTTCCAGATCATCTGCTATTTCCGCCACGCTCTTGTCCTTTTGCAGCTTTTTTACAACCAGCGAGATTATCTTTTGTCGTTCTCCTAATTCTCGGCCTTCATTTTTCTGATCTTCCCATGCCTTACACATATCAATCACCTCTTCTTTCTCATCTATGTCTATATCCGTTCCTGCAAACAGGTTGATTGCCTCGACTGTCTCTCTGTCCACACTGCTAAACTTGTCATCATTATGAAGCACTTCCTGCATCTTTTCTTTATCATACGCATTCTTCAATACCTCGAAAAGCTGCCTGATTGATGTCCTGAATCCGGTAAAGTCTGTTATCTCCCTTGGTGCCAGCAGGTTAATCCTGTAATCCGGTATAAATGGCAGAAGCTCCTCATCCACATCACCAAACATATCTGACAGCTTCCTTGGACCATCCCATTCCTTTATTCCGAGATATACTGTTATCGTTATCACCGGAATCAGCTTATCCTCTTTTGTAAATCCCGAGAGAAATTCATCAGATGTTGCCGTATCCTTTTCCCTGCGGTGCTTTTTGGCTGTTTCCTTTACCTGATTGCCATATGCCATGACATCATAAAACATGTTTTTTACCGGAATGGAATAGTGTATATCCGACTGATTTTCTACTCCTATCAGGACAACGTATGATTTGCCGGTATATTTGATGCTGGCATTTTTGAAGATGTCCCTAAGCTTCTGCACCGCTATGGTCTTTTTATCAAGCCCCAGTGCGGTCAGCACCTCTGTCGTGTCTCTTTCCTTAAGGTTTTCCGGCAGGATGACCTCTCTTCCTCCATACAGTATATTGTTGCACAGGTCAGCAAACCTGGCATTGTCTGCAAAGTATTCCTTTGCCATTGAGTCCTTTGCGCTCAATCCTTCTCCTCCTGTTCTCTTGTGTGAGCAGGAAAATCTGGTGCCAATGAGGGTACAGTGGTACAGTTTACAAATTATACATGTGCTGTCCTTCTTTATGTTTTCTATATGTTTACATTATGATTATCACACTGTATACAGTTCATCTGTCTTATGACTACATTATCTGGCTTCTAACTGCCTTCTGACTGCACTTTCTGTATTCTGTCTACATACGGCATTTCAATTTTCCTGCTGTTGATTGGTAATTAAAGCATTGAAAACTTCCATGTCCTTTGTAGAATGATGCGAAGTGGTCTGCCCTCTTCAAAGTGGTGTGCACCTGTAAAAACTGTTATGTGGTGCCGCTTACAGAAATATAATGCTTTGAGTTGATTGTAGCATAGAGGTGGTGCTTTGTCATCACATTTTTTCTTTTTTTACCACAGCGTAAGTGGCTTCATCCCCTGAGACCGGATAGGGCACGCGCTCTCTCGTGAGCGAATAGCGAAACTGCTTAGATACTGTTGAATTATGCACACGATACACAGAAATGCCCTGCCACGGATGGCAGTTCAAGGAGAACCGCGCCATGGACGGCGCGTTTCGACGGTTTCGTCAAGCATAGATACCCTATAAAGCATAATTCCTACAGTATCTTGGCAGTGTAGCGTAGCTCACGCGAGAGAGTGTTCACCTGCCTGTCTCGTGGGATGAAGCCCCGTCCTACTGCCAATGTCTCTGCACCAAAAAAGCAGCCTTTGAGCTTCACACTCAAAGTCTGCTTCTTTTTTCATTTTATAAGCTGTCCATAGCCTGATACATGGAAAGCATAGGAGCCATAACGGCTGCCACAAGCACACCAACAATAAGTGCCAGAACAAGGATAATCATAGGCTCAATAGCTGCCATAACTGTCTGGGTAGCCAACTCAACTTCCTCATCATAGTAGTCTGCCAGTCGGGTAAGCATGCCCTCCAAGTCACCGGTCTCCTCACCGATTTTGGTCATGTGTGAAACCATAGGTGGAAACAATCCACACGCAGTAATTGGCTCAGACAGTGGAACACCCTTACTTACCTCTTCCCTCGCATTTTTCAGGGCTTTTTTGTAAAGCGCATTCTTCATGGTGTCAGCAGTGATACCAAGGGCTTCAATCATCGGAAGTCCGGAGTACACAAGTGTGGAAAGTGTACGCGCATAGTTACTGGCCGCTGTCTTGATGTTTAGCTTTCCGAAAACCGGAAGCTTTCTTGCGAGATTGCCAAAGAACATCTGGCCGCTGTCAGTCTGCTTATAAAGCTTGATGGCTATAACAATTGCTACTATGACAGCAATCACAATATACCAGTATCCGGTAACAAAATCACTCATCGCAACAACTGCCTTTGTGATGCCCGGCAGCTCTGTTCCCAGGTCATTGAACATCTCTGAATAGCTTGGGATGACCTTTACAAGCATTACAATAACAACCGCAATAGCTACAATCACAACGATAATCGGATAAACTGCCGCTTTTTTTATCATGCCGTTAAGCTTTGCCGATTTTTCGAAGTGTGCAGACATTCTGTTAAAAGCTACATCAATCTTGCCGGATGCTTCTCCTGCCGCAACCATGCTCACCATGATATCAGGGAAAACATTCGGATATTTTTTCAGACCATCCGAGAGAGTCTCACCTTTTTGAATCTCGGCATGAACACCTCTGATAGCTTTCGCCATGACCTTGTTCTCAGTCTGATCGGATAGCATATCCAGCGTATCAAGAATCGTAACACCGGCATTGACCATACTGGTGAACTGGCGGCAGAATACCGATAGGTCTCTCGGCTTTACCTTTCCTCCTACACTGAATGAGATTTCCTTGGTCAGTGCTGTTGCCTTGGTGAGGCTTATGACCATGTTGCCATCCATCTTAAGCTTATTTTTTGCCTCTGCTTCTGACTCGGCTACTATATTTCCTTTTCTTTCTTTTCCGCTCTGGTCTATAATCTGATATGTCCAGTCAGCCACTTTCTTCTCCTCCTTATCCCTGTTCTGTGCAACCTCCAGATAAATTAAATCATAATTTATTAAGACTCCACAACATTATACCATAACAGTAAAATACATACGATTATACCATCAATAGTAAAGGTGTACACGGCTAGCCATGCTTACCGGATCATGTGCATATGCAACTGCAGTCTCCGGCGCTATAAGGCCCTGGCTGTAATACTGTAAAATACAGTCATCCATCATCATCATACCCTCTCTCTTTGATGTCTGTATGATAGATGGAATCTGAAACGCTTTTGCCTCACGAATTAAGTTTCTGATGGCATTGTTTGCAAGGAGCACCTCAAATGCTGCAATTCGTCCGCCATTTACCATTGGAAGCAGATGCTGTGCAACAATTCCCTCTAAAACTCCTGAGAGCTGCACTCGTATCTGTTGCTGCTGGTGTGGTGGAAAAACGTCAATCATACGGTCAATTGCATCGGATGAACTGTTGGTATGCAGTGTAGAAAATACAAGATGTCCTGTCTCCGCCGCTGTAATAGCTGTTGATATAGTTTCAAGATCTCGCATCTCTCCTACAAGTATTACATCCGGATCCTGTCGCAGTGCAGCTCTTAGGGCTGCAGCATATGAGAGTGTATCCTTTCCAACCTCTCGCTGTGCCACTATCGAGCGCCTCCTTGAGTGCAGGTACTCGATAGGATCTTCAAGCGTGATTATATTTTTGGAATCTCTTGCTGCAATGACATCTATAAGACTTGCCAGCGTAGTCGACTTACCACTTCCTGTAGCTCCTGTCACGAGGACAAGTCCTCTCATCTTTGTGGTCAGATTTACAACCGACTGTGGTATGCCAAGCTGCTGCGGTGTAGGCACATCATATGAGAGAATACGAAGCGCTGCTGCATATGAGCCTCTCTGTCTGAACACATTGGCTCTGACTCGTGAAAAACCCTCCACCGAAAAAGCGAAATCAAGCTCTCCCTTTTCCTTTAGCACATCCTTAAGCTCCTGCGGGACAAT
>OODH01001281.1_pt1 | contig 15802 bp, 10 predicted proteins | sample 1671391 | NCBI WGS metagenome assembly OODH01 (sample SAMN06348152, study PRJEB24527) | human gut metagenome | biome: human gut; feature: ankylosing spondylitis patient; material: feces | host: Homo sapiens | place: China | collected 2015-10 | reverse complement strand
GGGGTGTCAAAATCTCCTTGTCCCCGTGCTTGATGCGGGGCCGCAAAAGGACAGACCTTATCAATCAGATTTTTATAGGGTCGGTTCTAATGCGATCCCACGTCAAGCGCGGGAACAGGATAGTTTCGACACACCCCCTTTTTTAGAGTTTCTGTTATATATTGCTGTTGTCCGAGGGACATTTCCGTATGAATCGGCAGGGAAAGGACGGATTCGCACAAACGGGTGGAGACGTCCAAATTGCCGGATACACGGGAGATATGCCGATAAGCTTCCTGATGATGCACTGGTACTGGATAATAGATCATGGAAGGGATTCCCCGTTCTTTCAACAGGCATTGAAGGACATTCCGCCTGCCGTCTTTTACCTGGACCGTATATTGATGATAGACATGAGTCGAAAACGTCGATCTCGCAGGGAGAACCAACGAATCGCAGGAGGACAAAGCATCATCGTACCGAGAGGCAACTTGCCGACGGGTTTCCGTGAACTCCCCCAGATGCTTCAACTTCACATCCAGTACGGCAGCTTGCAACGTGTCCAGACGGGAATTGCATCCGATCCACCTATGGTGGTATTTGCATTCCTGGCCATGATTGGCAATCATACGGATACGGGCAGCCAACGCCTCGTCGGAAGTCATCAACGCACCTCCATCGCCATAGCAGGCCAACGGCTTGGACGGGAAAAAGGAAGTCGTCCCGATATGTCCGATCGTTCCGGCCTTTCGTACCCGCCCGTCGGAAAACGTATAATCGGCACCGATGGATTGGGCGTTATCTTCCACGACATACAGATGATAGGCATCTGCCAAAGTCATGATCGGCTCCATATCGCAGGCTTGTCCGAACAGGTGGACGGCCACGATCGCCTTTGTCCGCCCCGAAACAGCCGCTTCTATTTTCCGGGGATCGATATTGAAGCTCCGGGGATCGACATCCACCAGCACGGGCGTCAGCCCTAACAAAGCGACAACCTCGGCTGCCGCTATATAAGTAAACGCCGGCAGAATCACCTCATCGCCAGGCTGAAGCTCCAATGCCATCAGAGCAATCTGCAAAGCGTCCGTCCCGTTACCACAAGGAATCACGTATGGAACCTGAAGATAATCAGCCAAATGCCCGGCAAAGGATTTCACCTGCGGACCATTGATAAAAGCACAACTGTCGATCACCGCCTGCATAGCCTCATCAATCTCCTCTTTGAACCGGAGATATTGTCCATGCAAGTCGACCATCTGTATCTGTTCTTCCAACATTATATTATCTGTTTTCCGATTAATTAATCCTTCGTCACTACAACGAAGGATTAACCAGATTATTTCACCTCGCTGCCCGGTTTCACCTCTTTTTCAGGAGTAATGACAGCCAGCTTGCCGTCGAAGTTTTCTGCGGAAAGGATCATCCCTTCGGAAACGATACCTTTCAGCTTGCGCGGAGCCAGATTAGCGATGAAGCAAACCTGCTTGCCCACAAGGTCTTCCGGCTTGTAATGTTGAGCGATACCGGAAACGATCGTACGTTTTTCCAGACCGTCATCAATACGGAACTGCAACAGCTTGTCCGCCTTAAGCACTTTCGTACATTCCAACACGGTCCCGACACGGATATCCAGCTTCATGAAATCATCAAACTCGATATTCTCGCGGATGGGTTTCGCCCTGTAGTTTGCTTCCTCGTTTGCTTTCTTCGTGTCCAACAGCTTTTGCACCTGTGCTTCGATCACGCTGTCTTCGATCTTCTCGAACAGCAGTTCCGATTTACCCAACTGATGGCCGGCTTCCAACAGATCGGTCGATCCCAGACGGTTCCAACCTAACGGTTCCACATTCAGCATCTTGTTCAATTTCTCCATGCTGAACGGCAGGAATGGTTCGAAAGCGATTGCCAAATTTGCCGTGATCTGCAAAGCGATGTTCATGATCGTGGCGACACGCGCCATATCGGTCTTTGCCAACTTCCAGGGTTCGGTGTCAGCCAGATATTTGTTACCGATGCGCGCCAGGTTCATCGCTTCTTTCTGGGCGTCACGGAAATGGTACGTATCTAACAGACGTTCCACGTCGGCCTTTACATTCGCGAAATCGGTCAATGTCTGACGATCATAATCGGTCAGCTCGCCAGCAGCCGGCACCTTGCCTTCGAAATACTTTTCGGTAAGCACCAAAGCACGGTTGACGAAGTTTCCTAAGATAGCTACTAGCTCATTGTTATTGCGTGCCTGAAAATCTTTCCAGGTGAAATCGTTGTCTTTTGTTTCCGGAGCATTGGCCGTCAAAACATAGCGCAGCACATCCTGCTTACCCGGCATATCTACCAGATATTCGTTCAACCAGACAGCCCAGTTGCGGGAAGTGGAGATTTTGTCACCTTCCAGGTTCAAAAACTCATTGGCCGGCACATTCTCCGGCAGGTTATAAGAACCTTCGGCTTTCAGCATGGCCGGGAACACGATACAGTGGAACACGATATTATCCTTACCGATGAAATGCACCATCTTGGTTTCAGGATCTTTCCACCAGGTTTCCCAACTTTCGGGAAGTAGTTCTTTTGTATTGGAGATATATCCGATAGGCGCATCAAACCAGACATACAGCACCTTTCCTTCCGCACCTGCCACCGGCACAGGGATACCCCAGTCGAGGTCGCGGCTTACGGCACGGGGCTGCAACCCCATATCCAGCCAGCTCTTACACTGCCCGTACACGTTCGGTTTCCATTCCTTATGTCCTTCTAAGATCCACTGGCGTAGGAAGGGTTCCCATTTATCTAAAGGCAGATACCAGTGTTTTGTTTCCTTCATCACCGGCTGGCTACCACTGATAGCGGATTTCGGGTTGATCAGGTCCGTCGGGCTCAAAGATGTACCGCAGGCTTCGCACTGGTCGCCATAAGCCTTTTCATTGCCACAATGCGGGCAAGTCCCGGTTATATATCGGTCGGCAAGGAACTGTTTCGCTTCCTCGTCATAATACTGTTCGCTTGTTTTCTCGATAAACTCTCCTTTATCGTATAAAGTACGGAAGAAGTTCGACGCCACCTGGCGATGCGTTGCCGAAGTCGTACGGGAATAGATATCGAACGAGATACCGAAATCCTCAAAAGACTTCTTGATAATACCATGATAACGGTCCACCACATCCTGCGGCGTAATTCCTTCTTTCTTCGCCCTCAGCGTGATAGGCACTCCATGCTCATCCGATCCACCAATCATCAAAACCTCTTCCCCCTTCAGGCGAAGATAGCGTGCATAAATATCAGCAGGCACATACACCCCGGCCAAATGTCCGATATGCACCGGCCCGTTCGCATACGGCAACGCCGTAGTTATCAGCGTTCTCTTAAACTGTTTTTCCATACCTTGTGTTCTCTTTTTGAGGCACAAAGGTAAGGAATAATTTGGTTAGATGGAAAAGATAGTTCATCGGATTACAATCTTTACCGATTCACCTTTTCCGACCTTCACCATATACATACCAGCCGGCAGCAGATAAGACGAATAACCGGTCGGGATACCTGCCCTCTTTATCAACTTTCCTTCCAGACTCCAGACAGACAGTTCGGAAACTTCAGGAGACTGAACGTGTAAACAACCTCCGGCTGCATAGATACGCACAGCCGAAACCGATACGTTTTCATTGCCTACCGGCATATTTGAAGCAGCAAAAGAGCCTTTCAACGTACAATTGTCCGTCACCACATATCGATAAGGATTCAAAGTGTTGCCATCCTCCCATTTCACAAACATATTCCCTCTGTTCGGCGCAGCCTCTAATGTGACAACCGTTCCATGTTTTACCATACCGACCTGGCTGGCTCTGACGGTTCCACCATCCTGCTGTTCGAGAGAAACGACATATTCATTCAGTTTCAACCCGGAAACCTCCACATCCACATCTTCCGACAGACCGGAAAGCGTATAGAATAAAGTTTTCGTTTCAGAAGAAGCTCTCAAAGACAAGGCTGCATCCTGTTCTTTTCCATTGGCGAAAACTTTGACGTTACTTTGACTGTATGACGGCAAAACGACCAGTTTCAACTGAACAGATTCCCCTTTGGCCACGACCGCCGCATTCGCATTGACAGCCCCTATACCCGCACCAGCAAGGACAGGTAGTTTGACGCATACGACACCTTGTCCTGTTTTAGGCAGGAATAACGGAAACAGTTGTGATGCATCGGCAGCCGTTACAATACGAGGATTATCAGCTTTTCCATCATTCCATTTCGAAAATACTTGTCCTTCAGGCGCGTCAGCCTGCAATACGATCAAAGCATCCGTTAACAGAGAGAGGCCGGATACATCTGAACCGGTTTCCACATCGATAGCCGACACATGCTCCTGCAATACCGGTTTTACCTTATTACGGACGATCCCATCTACAGAAATACGGATATTCTCCGAAATATCATATATGCTATACACCTCCTGGTTCACGCTCAATTCTTCATCATTGGCATATACGACAGGGACAGATTCATTGTAATCCTCCTCCAGACGCAAATAGAATTTGAATTTGCCCCCCGGCTTGACTTCAGTCGAATATCCGGTAAGCGGTTTGACTGTCACCCCTTCCAATTCGGGAAGAATAACAGAAAATCCGGCACTGTCCTTCACGAAACGAGCTTGCAACGTCACATCCGACTCAGCCATAAACGTACGAGGATTAACTGTCTCACCATCCGTCCACGACTGGAATTTATAATTTTCATCAGCCATGGCCGTCACCGAAACGGGATCTCCATGATTGACGGTCCTGGAATTCTCTGCATCCTCATCACCGGTAAAAACAATCACACCATTAGCCGACTGTACCAAAGTAATCAGATGGGTTACACCGGAAATACCGCTCACATTGACGGTCACGTCAGAGGTCTGATTGCTTAATGTATAAATGCCATAAATATCAGGCGTGATAACAGTTCCGTTTGCAATCACCTCTATAGAATCCAATGTCTGGAAATAGTTCTTATCTACAATCAGCTTGAATTCAAAAGCCCCACCACTTGCTACGGCTTCCACGACTTCCCCCCCTTCGGGATTGCTGGCAGTGATTCCTTTCGGCAGGTTGAATGTGATAGTGATCTTTCCGGAACGGAACGTGATGTTGCGAGTCGTAACACCATCCTTGCAGCCAAACTTGCGGGCTATAGCCTGTACGGTAACCGTTTTGGTGGCAGTCGTAATAGTGCTTACCTGAAAAGCTCCGGTATAGAGTTTCGGGGTAGAACCGTCGATGCTGTACAGCAAGGAGTCGCATTCCCCGCCTTTGTCCATCGTGACCGTCACGGATTCTCCGCTTGGGATATAGTCCGTATTGACAGGATCGGTCGTTATTTTGGGAGCCGAGGCTGCCGGTCGCGGATCAGCAAAGGCAGCCGAGATGGTCAAACCGCCTTCGGCAGGCATCTTTACCGTTTGAGGGCTGGTCGTATATTCAGTATTATTGACAACCAGTTTCGACAATTTATAATCGGCCGAAGCAGGTGTTGCCGTAATTGTCAACGAGGTATTCGCTCCGACCTTATCACCGGATTTCACTTCCGTCGATCCACTCTTCACCGTGATTGTTCCGTTCGCCGGACGTGATATCTGCACAGAGTTACCCATTGTCCATTCGGCAAAGAACTTCCGGTCACCGATTGTCCCGACGGGGATAGCGGTCTGTACTTCATCTTTCAGTAGTCCATCCAGATGCCATCCGACAAAAGTAAAGTTATCACGTTGTGGGACAGGCAAAATAACATTGTCTTCAATGGTAAACTTCATTGGTGCATCGGCAGGATTCGTACCATGATAGCAATCGTATTCAATCTTATATTTCGTCAATATCCACTTGGCATAAAGCGTGAAATCCCCGTAAGTTCCCTTTACAACCGATGTGCCATAAGTCTGCGTCAGTCCGCCATCTTTATACCATCCGGCAAAAGAATAGCCAATCCTTTTCGTTTTCATCGGAAGCTGGAACGTTTCTGACTCAATATTGTAAGTAAGTTCCGTCTGATCGGTACCACCGTTAGTTTCGAATGTGATTCGGTAAACGACAGGAGTCCATTTGGCATAAAACTCTTTTTCCCCTGTTGATCCTTTCACAATAGATGCGATCGCTGTTCCCGTCAAAGACTCATTGTCAAACCATCCTCCAAAAGTATAATGTTCTCTTGAAGGTTTAGGAAGTTCGAACGCTGTCTCTATCGTATAGGAAGTTCGAACGTCGGGCGGATTTACCCCTCCGTTCAAATGGTAGGTCAATTCATAGTTTTCGATTACCCATTTCGCATAATACGTACGGTCTCCTTTAGAACCCATTTTGATTTCAGTCTCTTTCGAACCGGAAAAGTCGTTTTTCAAATACCATCCATCAAAAGTATAACCTTCACGGATAGGAGTTGGCAAAGTAATCGTTTCAGACTCCTCTGTAAAAAAATTCGGTATATTTTCGGGATTATTGCCTCCGTTCAATTCATATAATATATCATAAGAAGAAACCCATTTGGCATAAAATTTTTTTTCTCCCATGCTCCCCTTTGGGATAGTCGTGACGGGATCACCTGTACAATCTTCTGTTGTATACCAACCTTTGAACAAATGCTTTGCATAAGACGGTGTCGGAAGTGTAATTGTTTCAGACTCGATCGTATAGGATCCTTCCAGAATTGCCTCGCCTCCGTTTGTATTATATATGATTTTATAGTTTAGAGCCTTCCATACAGCTTCAAAAGCCATATTGACCTGACTGGCACGTTCTGTAGTGGTTGGCAAGTCTTCTTTTTCAATTTTATCACTGTCATATGTCTTACTACCATACTTCCAACCAACAAAATCATAGCCCTCTTTTGATACTTTAGGCAAACTGAGATTGGAACTTTCAATAGTATAAGTTGCATTTGCCGGTTGGGGCATCCCACCATTAGGGTTATAGGTTACGTTGTAGTTGATAAGAGAGACGGTTGTCGAAGTTGATTTTAGCCCAGTCGTATTTTCATATTCATTACTATCCATATATGCCCCTGTTGGTATCAACATTTTAATAGCCGTCCCATTAGTATCAATTGTATAAGCTGTACCATCTGATCCTGAAACAATTCCTGCTCCTTTCGTTGCCGTAGCTTTAAAAGTGGCATTTCTAATTACAACATTTCCCACATTATAAGATAACGCTATCCCATCATAACCATTCTTCCAAGATCCCAAAGATCCCCCTGTTGTACCTTTTGCTGTCGCAGAAATAATGCCTCCTCCAGTTATTGTCAGATTTCCGCCATTTACAGAAATACAAGTAGCAGCACCATTACTCGTTCTTGTTGCAGATAATGTCTTTCCATTTAAATCAAGCGTAATTGTTCCGGAAGAGACTGTCAAAGTCGAGTTGTTTAATTCTATATTTGCAATCAATCTTACATAAGATGTACGACTATTAACCGCATCCTTCAACGCCTGCGCTGAATTCACATCCACCGCCTCGCCTCTTATCGAACACAGCAATCCCACGATCAAAACCAGCCAACCGATTAATCTACTATTTCTTTCCATCCTTCTATTCTATATTTTTGCTCCGGTACACCGATAATATCATTTTTAAATCCTTTCTTCAGAGAAAACACGACATAGGCAATGTCTTTTGCTACTTTATTAAGACAAATTCTCTAAAACAATTTTCTTCTAAGCAAACACAAAGTCTTAGAGACAGTGTTTCTGTCTCCATACTCTACGGCTATTATTGGATTTGGGGATAAGTCAATAATTCGGCAATTCTTTTTTCATTTGCCGGATCGTCAACAGAAGAGGAGATTGATCCACCTTTATAATAATACCACGCAATCCCATAATTTGAGTCCAACAGATATCGGGATAATTCGTCAAATAAGCATGAGAAGTCTTATTGTCTATTGTCTTTATACTTTCCCCAATAAAGATCAACTGCATGCATACTCCACTGAGTAAGAAAGAACCTTCTTGATCCAACAAAAAATCATTTGGAGTTTCCAACTGACCAGCTTTACATTGAATCAACAGAATCGCATTTTCTATCCGATTCAACAGTGTTTCAATGCGAACCTTATCAAACATAGAGTAAATCTTTAGAGATATTTTGTAAGAATGTAGTGCCGGAAAGTTGCTCGCGGAGGCGGATAATATCGACTCTACAGCCGAATAAGTCCTCTAATTCCTGCTTCATCCGGCAACGCAACAATATATCAGCTTTACCTTCATAGGCTACATCTACATCACTGGTCTCTGTTTGTTCACCACGCACCACAGAACCAAACAGCGCCATCTTGACAACCCCGTAAGCCTTTGCCTTATTCTGGAAATAGCTACGCAATAGTTCCATATATTCTTCTTTTGATCGCATAAACAAACATTTTTCACAAAGTAAAGTAAAATCTTTTGTTTCTGCAAACAAACTCCTCAAATCCAACCTTTTCAAAGAACGTTCAATTGTCAATCTACTCAAACACCAGCTCGCACTCATCCAAATACATCACGCTGCTCGTGCTACCTGTGAAGTAGTCACCGTATTTACTGGCGGAGGCTACGATCAGGATGTATTTCGGGCGGGTGAAATAGTCGCGATAAGTCAAGTTGATTTTGAACTGTTTGTATTCGCTGCCTGTCGTTTCGTTCGACTTCAATTCGCCGAATGCGATCATCGATTCGTTGTTCCAGGTCAGGTCGACAAACGTACCTGTTGTCGTGTTGACTCGGAACGGAGCACTCCAATCGAACAAACCAATATAGATATGGCATGAATCCGTCTGCCCCATCAAGGCATCGTACGGAGCCTTTGCTTGGTCGATCACGCCCGGCGTATATTTGTAATATCCTTTCAATGCCGAAGGGCGTCCGGTATAAGGTTGTCCGAAATCGAGTTCAGCCCCTTCGATACCTGCCAAACCGACAAAGTCGCCCGTATAAATATTACCAGCAGCGAATTTACTGGCAATGCTGATGTAATCGGAAGCCATCCTAACGGCACGGTCTTTCACCACATCACCCGTCTCCGGTGCAGTCGGGTTACGACTAGCGATACTGGCCCCCTCGTTACCGGAATCCCAGAAATGGTCGGCATCGTCCAATGTCGCATTCGGATACCAAGTCTTTTCGTTTTTCATCACCCAATCGTCAAAGCCGAGATTCGGGACCTGCATGATCGTATCGGTCGTAAATGTGAGTATTTCGCCAACCGTCCCGTTCATCGTCAACCGATATTCGTAATCCGTCCCCGGCGTCAAGTGAGTCATCATGATCAAAAAGTCTTCTTCCTCATAACTTATTTCATTAGACAGCACAGACTCCCAAGTAGTTTCGCCCACCTTGCGGTATTCGGCTTCTACCTCTCCTTTCGATATCGATCCGCTGACATATGCGCGGCGTGTCCAAGCGGAAAGCTGTGTCAGTTGGACATTCGCATTCGGATATTGGACGCTCAAGGTCCACTCTTCCGTCTCGTCAAATGCCGTCACATAGAAAACACGCGGCCGGGTAAAATCAACAACTTTCGAAGGGTCGGGAGTCGTCTGTGCGATCGAACTCCCTAATTGCAGCTCTTCTATTTCAATGTTTCGTAAAGAGGGCTGCTCGGTCGAGTCGACATAAACAATAACGTTCTTCGTATAATCGTCGACCAAGGCCGAACCTACCTGATTCTTGATTTTGATCTTACGTACGATATCCCGCGAAACATTGACCGTCCATTCATAATCCTGATAAAGGCTCAAGCGGAACTTCACCGGATTCAGAAAATTCATCCGTGTATCCATTCCGGCAGGCAAACTGTCAGCCGAGACAAAACCGGTATCCGGAAAATGAGCGATATCGAGACAGGCAGCCGAATCCGGATAAACCTTCATACCCTCTGTCACGACTAGCTTTTCAACACGCAGATCCCTCAGGTCGATCGTATCGGCCACTTTTATCTCCACTGTATTTGAAGCTCCGAGGATACGGCAGGAAGTCATACCGGCAACTTCCATCTCCGTGATCTGTCCAACAATGGTCGGATACGGCAAATCGTTTTCGACACATCCTATCCAAGACAATACCAGCAATCCGAACGTAAGAAATATGCTTTTTCGTTTCATACCACTTCCTTATAGATAAAAAACAATGCCCAAGTCGATCGAGAGCAGATTTATCTTAAAGTTTGCCGAACTGGAAGTACGTTTACCATCATACACCTGATCTTTTTTCTGGTCATACCAATTAAAGTTCAGGCCTGCGACAGCGATAGAAGCCTCCACTGCCGTAAAATCGTTGACAAAACAGGTGATACCCGGTGCAACACCGATATTCAAGTTATGCTTCAACTGATGTACGCCCGACAATCCGCTTCCCAAATCCGAACTGCTCGTACTTTTTGAAAAGCCGTACAGCAAACGTGCCTCATTAAACAAACCGAAACGTTTGCTATCTCCCAAATTTAAGTATGTACGGATAAAAAAAGCAGCCGAATAGGTATTCGATTTATCATTCCACTCGTTTATATCCAAACTGATATCATCTCCTAACGAAAGTGACAGGTTATCTAATTTCGTATAAGAACGCGAATAAGCCAAACGCCCGCCGATACTGATATTGTCACGGATGAAATAGCTAACCAAAGGTGTCACTTTAAATGTATATCCTTCCGAATCGATATCTTTCAACAACGACATAAATTCGAAATTATCATCCACATGTTCCGAGTAGGAGAACGTCGCCCCTACCATCCATTGCCCTTTCGGGATAAATGTCTTCATCACGATTCCCCGATCATATTTATTCTCTCTCGCCGAAAGTACCGTCACGGCACAAAGCAGAAGCAAAAGCAGAGTTGTTACTTTTCTCATATCTTGTTTATTCGTTATTCGTTTGTGAAAGAGGCTGCATTGTAATCGAAACCTAACTCAAATTCATCTATATATAATGAACTTCCTTCTCCTCCTGTAAAATAATCACCATATTTACTAGCAGAAGCTACAATTAAAATATAAGTGGGTTCAGTTGTCAGGTTCCGATATTTAATGTCTATCTCAAACTTTTCATACTCTTTCATATCTGTTCTCGATGCTTCCGCATCACTCAACTCCCCATAAGCTATTATATCAGAAGAGTTCAAATCGACAAATGTTCCGGTTTGCGTGTTAACCCGAAAACGAGACGACCATTTACATAAAGCGATATAAATGCTACATTTATCCATTTTCCCATTTGTCAATTCTCCATGTCCTCCTCTATTTACTGATTTCGGGATATATTTATAATACCCAGTTAACTTAGTCGGACGTCCAGTATAGGGTTGACCAAAATCAATTTCAGCACCTGGATTAGACAAACTAACTATTGCTTTTACAAACTGACCTGTATATATATTACCCGCAGCAAAAGTCACTATAGCCCATTCCGAATGCATATAAGCAGCATTCCCTTTCACCGCGTCACCTGTAGACTCTGTCGGAGTTTTATTTGCCGAGTTCGCCCCTTTATTTCCAGAATCCCAGAAATGATTAGAACCGGACAAATCAATATTTGGATATACAATACCACCATCTTTACACCAACTATCAAAACTAAGATTTGGAATTGTCGGGGTGTCATCTGTGGTAAAAGTCTTCACATCACCCATATCATCAGTACCGGAAACCGCATAGTATTGATATTCCGTATTTGGTTCAATACCTTCCGTAAGAAGCAGGGAAAAATCACCAGTCTGCTCATCATAAACCGTTGTTACATACTTTTGATAATCAGAATCTTTCTTCCTTTTCAGCATAAAACCGATATTATTTTTATCAGCAGAGTTACCCCTCAATGTCACAAATTTCGCCCATACAACCGGTTCTTCCGTTGTTACATTCACATTCGGACGAATTTCATAAATAAATTGTACTGTCGTTTCCTGATGCAAATTATCCAAGACAGAGAACGTAAACGTATGAGTGGCCATTTGAGTGACAGAAGCAGGCTCTAATGCTTTAGCAAAATCGGTCAACACGAATGTCAACTCTTGTTTGTCTTTTACTTCTTGCATCGGGAAATCCAATTGCTGCAAACGCGTCCGTGCAGCATCCGTTAGGTTACAAAGATCAAACGATGGAACATCGGCAAACAGGAAAGAAGTTGTTTCCACTTTCAACTGCTTGATGCCGTTCGGCGCTTCGATCGTCAGAGAATGTTCGGGAACTGACGGGTTTTCAGTCTTTTTATAGACAATCTTATTTTCCGTAAAGCCGTCAAGTGCCAACTTGGGAACCGACTTGCCGAAAAGATCTTCTTGTTTGATGAAGATTCCGTAATATATCGTATCGGCCTTTTCGTCCACTATGATCCCACCGAAATCGGCTCCAGCTTCTTCATTATCACCACCATCGTCAAGCGAGTATTTTATCTTATAAAAATACCGTTCCTTAATATCCGGGAACACACGTTGCATGGCAAACTCGTTTCCATCCTGATTGACCAGTTTCAAATCAGCCGTAAGCTTCTCTGCTTTAAAAAAGCCGGCACGAGTCTCATCCCGCGTATAAAGCAAGCTCCCGGAAGTATTGGAAACCGTCGTTTCATAGCGGCTGAAATAGTCAGCAAGATTGTCGGCATACTCGACTGCTACTTTCGTATTCGAAATCTTGCAAACAATCTGTACGGAGGTTATCTCACCGGGCTGAATGGTTATTTCTTTCGAACCGGAATAGAACGGTTTTTCCCATCCTGCCTCTTCCGACTGGTTTGATTTTACTGAAATCGTATAAGTTCCTACCGGAAGAACGATCTTTTTACCTTTCACCTCATCGATATAATCAGAGTAGCTTTTTATCGTATCCCCTTCCGCAGCAATGATATCGACACGAAGAGATTCATTCGTGACAGCCGATTCCGCCTTTGTCAGCAATGTAGCATCCTCTTCGATACCTAAAAACAACGAGCCTGTCGGTATTCCTGCCGATTCTTCATTACAGCTCACTCCCCATAATATCAAACTACACAAGCAAGCAAATATATATAACTTCATACTGTTCATCACTCATTAATCGTTCAAGTTTCTTACCGTTAATGTCCTGGAAGCTTTTTGCCCCAACTGATCCGTCGCAGTTATGGTAAAGAGATAATCGCCTCCTCCCAAACCTGCAATCATCGGCATAAAAGAAGAGATATCAAACGTTGTAGACGTAGCACCTTTTGTTGCTGACAATCCTAATTTTGACAAAGTTTCTTTCAAACCCTCATCACAAATATCAAACTCGGAAGTCAGCCCGACAGCCGGTAATAAAGCCTCCAATGTTGATGAAGTTATTTTTACAACTAACGAAGCCAATTTACCCGGTGTATTAATCTTCACACGCACAGTTTTATTACCTGCACCCGATATCTCGATCGGTTGGCTTATGTCCAATCCAGCATCCCCTACAATTGTAGGTTTAGCCACCGTGTCACCACCTTCATTATCATCGCCACCATCATCCTCACCACCGGCATCGATAAAATCTGAAGGAATCTCGATTACATATTCTTTCTCGATCAAGGATATGTCGACCTTAAGCACCGGATTTTTAACTGATACCGAATCATCCGGCACAATAGGATCATCCGGTTCGACAGGTTCGTTATCATCCGGTTCATCAGGAGAGCTGTCGCCTTCTTCAAGATCCAAGTCGATCAATATATTATTATACTGCTGGATATCTTCATTTTTCGACATATCATAATTATATACCAAAGTCTTTCCGCCATTCTTCATAGTCGCATATATAGTAAACTGTAATATGCCGGTATTCTTCAAATAGGTTGTCCTCTTTTCCCCGTTCTGGGTAGTCAAAGCTCCCACTTTATTATCAATAACAATCGAATAGTCATCATTAAATTTCTTCAAGAAATCATCCGAACAATGAAACGTAACTTTCTTATTGCTCAACACACAATCCGTAATCACCTTTGCCACTTCCTGAGGGGTGATTTCACACACATTCGTACCGGAATAAAAGGGCTTGTCGAAACCGGCATTCACATCTTCTCCCAACGTCGCCCGAATCGAATAATTACCGGCAGGCAGTAACAAGCCTCCCTCATTCTTCAAATCGGCGTAACTATCATAATGTTTAACCGTATTCCCGTTTCCATCAATGATATCTATAGCAAACTCATTGACATCCAATATAACAGTCTGCGAACCAGTAGCACTTCCTCCCTTCGAAACAGGAATATCCGCTTCTTTTTCCGGCTTCAACTCCAAATCCAGCAACCCCTGGTTTTCTACGGTCGTGTCATCAGTCTGACCTTTATCAGTCTGTCCCAATATCTCCTTCTTCATCTCACAAGAGAAAAAAAGAAGAGAAGAAAACAACAATAACAGGTATTTATATCTCATATGCTTATTCTCCTATACATTTAGTCGTTAACCGTAAACCTTTTGTTTCAGCTTCTCCTGCATCCAAGGTTATAATATAGTATTCCCCAATCGATACTTTATCTGTATTAGAATTGCATACATAATAGGTCCGTTCCGGATAGGTCAGATTATCCAACTTAACCGTAACTTTCAATACTAAATCCTTACAATCATTCAGGAAATAAGCAGGCTTTGTATGCTTATCCGGATCAAATGTCCACGATGCTTCACCATCATAAACAGTCACTGAATAGCTGTAATTAAGAGGTTCCGCCTCCAACTTCGCTTTGAACTGGTCGGACAAGCGAATCTCCACTCCCACGCTTTCAAACGTACAAGTAAAAGCAGGAACAGACGTGACTGTTTTTTCTTCAATCACAAAATCCTGTTTCCCTTCGAAATAAGGAATTTCGGACACTCGGCCGTCAACCGCAGCCTGATCGTACGAAGAAGCAACGACCTGATAATCTCCTACCGGCAAAATCAATGGCATACCGGAATCAATCATAGCCGAATAAGAAACAAAACTCGTATGTTTCATATATGTACCATCTGTACCCTGCTGATCGATCCGAATCGAAAATGCGGAAGGTTCCAAACCAAAAGAACCTTTTGTCACAATTACCGGAATCTCCTTCTCGCTCTGAACAGATGGCTGTTCCAACCGGAAGGCTCCGGAACCTTCGCCAAAACTGTCGCTTCGACTATTTTCCTCCTTTTGGCAAGCAGCCAAGAAAATAATTACCGTTAAAAATAAGATATATGTCTTTTTCATATTTATTCGTAAATTAGTCGAACATTATCGATCGTCAGGACATTACCCACATACCGAGAATCACTGTATCCGTTAAGAGCCCCTAAACTACCTTGTACACCTTCCACTGAAGGGTCCTCCGCAGTACTGGATCTAAACACAATATACATATGCGTTGCCTTCAATGATGTATTGGTATAATGAACATTTACTCTTACCGGAACAAATGAAGCCTGATCCTGATTACTCATGATTCTACCACTTCCCAACTGCATCACAGTTCCGTTTTCCCTATTTTCTACTACAATATAAGCTTCAAAAGATTCACTATTTAAAGATTTGAACTTATAGTAGAATTCAAACGCATTAGGACGAACATTAAATTCATGCCCATAATCAATTGTCTCAACCCCATTGCTGGTGGCAGAATGAGAACCTAAGAACAACATTCCGGCAGAATGCGTTCCACTTTTACCTCCAAGTTCCGTAAATGTATTTCCTTCTTTCCAGCCAAGCGTGCTGATTTCAGCCGCTTTCCCTTCATACCCATTATCTACAGGTATCGTTCCGGAATAGGATGTATAATAACATGAGACACCGCTTCTTTGTGAAGTTGTCAAAGCATTTCGGGTTGTCCACCACGAAGAACCACCTTCGTTGTAAGGCCACCACTGATCTATCC
>OODH01001280.1_pt1 | contig 15807 bp, 17 predicted proteins | sample 1671391 | NCBI WGS metagenome assembly OODH01 (sample SAMN06348152, study PRJEB24527) | human gut metagenome | biome: human gut; feature: ankylosing spondylitis patient; material: feces | host: Homo sapiens | place: China | collected 2015-10 | reverse complement strand
TGTAACTGCTTTCATTTTTATAATACATGAGCAGCTTTATAATAATGTAAGGAAGTCCATTTCTTACATAGAACACATTTTTCAGGGGATTTACTATGGCAATGACAATTTACGACATTTCAAAAAAAGCCGGTGTTTCCATCGCCACTGTATCACGTGTTTTAAATGGCAGTGAAAACGTCCGCCCATCCACCCGCAAAAAAGTCATGGATGTCATCGACAAATACGATTACACTCCAAATGCTTTTGCACGTGGCATGGGACTACATTCCTTAAAAACGATCGGTATTCTCTGTGCAGATTCGTCTGACCTTTTTCTTGCAAAGGCAGTCTACTTTCTGGAGCAGGAATTACAGGCACAGGGATATTCGCTTGAGGAAGTGCAGGCTTTAAGAAGACATTACAAAGAGGAGTATTCAGAAGTGTGTGCGAGAGAAAAGGTTGTATGCAGGGAACTGAATACGGGTAAGGCAATATTAAACAGCATGATTCCGGACAGTATTTCAGATGGAAGAAAGACCGAATACAACAGAGAGATTATAAGAGACAGAAAAGAGCAGCCAGTAAGATAGGCTGTTTTTTTACGCAGTTAGGAGGAGCATATGGAACAAAATCTGAATGACAAGCCGTTAAGCAATATGCAGATTGCCAGATATATTGAGTCATTGAGAAAAGAAATGAATTTCGATGATGAGGTGTACGGGCTTGTAAAAAGTGATCTTGAGGATGGACTTACGCAGGAGCAGACGGAAAAGTATTTGGATAAGAATTTTAACATCGGACAGATGAGAGTGTTATCGGAAGGTCTGCATAAGGGGATTCCGGAGGAACTTTTTAATATCCTTCACAATAATAAGCTCTCCGGCAATCAGATGAAGGTATCACTGGAATTTTATGAAAAGGGAGTTCCGGTTGAAACCATACAGGAAGCTGTGGCAAGGGGAGAGAAGCCCGTTGTGATGAGAAGATTATATGAAGAAGTTCTGGCACAGCTTTCAAAGGCTGCGGAGCAGTATACGCAGGACTCAGAGTATGTGAAAGAACTGATTGCACAGATGGAAATGGTAGTGGAGAAAATCAACTATCAGGAGGAAAGATACGATGCCCTTAATAAAAAATTATCCGATGTTGAAGTATTAAAGGAAGATAAGGAAGTCACGGAAAGGCTTGTAAAGGAAAATGAGGACAAGGATGGAATTATCAGCCATCAGCAGGATGAACTTAATAAGGCAAGCAGCACGATTGCAAGATTAAGAGATAGCATTGAGCATAAGGACAAGGAGATGGAGCGTATGAGAGACAGGATAGAATCTCTTGAGGATAAGATTATGAGTGCGGCATCTGATGATCAGAAGGTTGCGGAAAAAGAGGAAAAGGCTGGACCGTCAGAGGTTTTGGCAGCTACTGATAATAAGGAAACAGTGAAAACACTTGCAGATTCACAGGCAGTGCCACCTATGTACAATGGAATACCCGTGTATTATCAGATACCTGTTACGGACTCTGCCGGGCGTGTAATCCAGCATCTTCCAGTTGAGCGTACAGAAAGAAAATCAAATGGTGGTATTGCGGCACTTTTTGCCAGACTTTCATTTAAAAAGAAGTCAAGAGCCGACATTGTAAAGCTGGTTGCAAGCGGTGATCTTGTGCCTGCACAGCTTGTCCAGATAAAAAGTGCCATAGAAAAGGGACTGACAGAAGGGCAGCTTGTGGAACTTATCAATAATAATGTCTCAGCAGAAAAGATGAAAGAGATTATTGAGATTGCCGTGCTTGAAAACAGTATGGCAGGTTAGGAGGTACTTATGAATTTAGCAGTAGTCAATGAGGCGGTAACAGGGATGAACGGTGTAGAACACGAGTTCACGGAAGAAGAAAAAAACTTTGTGGTGCAGTTTGCTTTCCGAAGCGGCAGTAAGGAAGATACGATTTCCCTGATCGAAGCTCTGGCACATTCCACGGATAAGGTACAGTCCGAGGAGATTATGGTCACATACAGGTCAAAGTACGATATAAAGCCTGCGTGGGTGGAACAGGTCGAAAACCTGCTTGTGGCACTTGAGATGTACCGGATAGAGGAGGAAAAAGCAATCAGTCATCTGTCTGATATTTTAACAGCATATGGTATTGATGTTTCAGCAGAGGAAATCCGCAGTACAAAGGCGGAAGAAATAAGGACAACAATAAGAGAGAAAGCGGAGGTGCGATAATGGCAGAGGAAATTCAGGAAGCGGTACAGATTATCCGTGTCGCATATGACGGGATAGAGATTGCTATGAAAGTAGGCAGTGGCGGTATTGCCGCCATGCAGAAGGCAATCGACTTTTTAAAGGGGATGCTTGATTATGAAAAGTCGTTGGGAAAAACATCTATGAGAAAGCTGCTCTTAAAGGGCGGGGATTTGCAGGTATTGCAGTTTAAAACGGAAGATATGAGAAAGGTTGAGAGAATGGCAAAGAAATACGGAATCCTGTATTCGGTTCTTCCAGACTGTAACAAGACAGACGGTATGAGTGAGGTCATCTTTCATACAGAGGCAGTTCCCCGTGTGAATATGATGATACAGAAGCTGAAATTTGGCAGGATTGCCACCTTTGATGACTATCTGAAGAATGGAGATGAAAAGTCCCTCGGCAAGCTGATGGATTTTTTGAGAAAACAGCAGGGAAACGAGAAAAGCCACACGGTAGAAGGGGATAAGGTAAATTCTGCCATAGACGGACTCATTGAAAAAGTGGGAATGTTTGCTATGGAAAAACAGGCTATCAGTGTGGAGCAGGTCAAGGAGAATTTCAGCATCAATGGGGAGCAGGCAGAAAATGTAATAAAACAGCTTGAGACAATCGGGGTGCTTGGCGGCAGGAGTGAGGATGGTACACACAAGGTAATGATGGATAAGGAGGCTTTCACTAACCGGATCAGAGGGTATCAGAGCCTTGCGGACAGAATGAGGGCAATATCTGCCTCAAAAAATACGAACCTGTCAGATGTTACGATCAGTAAGAAACTTATTGCAGAAGAAAACGACCATGCAGTAAAGACCAGAGTTCCGGGAACATGGGGAAAAGATGTCAGATATGTGTGGCTGCATAAGGAGAACGTTATGGATATCCATAATGGAAAGACAATGCTCACATTCCTTGATACCAGCAAGGATTACAAACTCTATGATGAGCAGAACCGTGTGGTAACTACGAAAAAGGGAGACGAACTTTATACGCATTATGATAAGGTAGAATCATCTGTCAGGGAGCGATATGAAAAGGTTCAGAAAGAACAGAAAAAGACCACAAAGAAGAAAACGGTTACTACCAGAAAAGAGAGGTAGGAGCCTATGCAGACAACGAAGAAAAAACCGTCACTGATATTTATTTTAGTGGGTGCAGTGTTATCCGGGTATCTTGGTTATCTGATAAATGGTGCATGGACAGAAGGGATTGCCTTTAATGACTTTATGAACAGGTTCAATGAAGTGTGTGCAGTTCCTTTTGCCAATTATTACAATTCAAATACAGTAAACGCAGTAGCCATTGCATTATGTATCTATGCAATGGCTATTATTATGTATTACACCAGCCAGAGAAACTATATGCCCGGCAAAGAATATGGTACAGCAAGATTTGAAAATCCGAAGCAGGTCAATAAGATACTGGCGGATAAAGATGAGAATTTCAACCGGATACTCAGTCAGAATGTGAAGATGTCGCTGGATTTCCGAAGGCTGAAGCTCAACGGAAATATACTTATCTGCGGCGGTTCCGGAGCAGGAAAGACATTTTATGAAGTAAAACCGAATCTTATGCAGATGCCGCATAACTGTTCTTTTATCTGTACCGATCCAAAGGGAGAGATATTAAGAAGCTGTGGGCAGATGTTAAAGGATAACGGGTACAATGTAAAAGTTATCAATCTTTTGGAGATGGATAAATCAGACTGTTACAATCCATTTTCCTATATCAGAGAGGAAACTGATGTGGTGAAGCTGATTACCAATCTTATCAGTAATACCACACCAAAAGGCTCAACACCGAGTGATCCGTTCTGGGAGAAAGCGGAAGGCTTGTTTTTACAGGCAATTTTCTATTATGTGTGGCTGGAGGTGCAGCCTGCAAAGCGAAACTTTGAGACAGTTTTGAAGCTGCTTGGAGAAGCAGAGGTCAAGGAACCGGGAAAGGCTTCAAAGCTGGATGTCCGTATGAAGTTTTTAGAGGAGAGTTCGCCGCTTGGAGCAAACCATCCGGCAGTCAAACAGTATAACAAATGTATGAGGGGTGCCGGAGATACTGTCCGTTCCATTATCATCAGTGCAAACTCAAGACTTGCATTTCTTGAAAATAAGCAGGTTTTACGCCTGCTCTCCAAAGATGAACTGAACCTGTCTGATATCGGCATTGGAGTCAATGGAGATGGGGAGACAAAGACAGCACTGTTTTGTGTAATCCCGGATAGTGATAAATCCTATAACTTTATTATCGGTATGTTATACACGCAGATATTTCAGGAATTGTACTATCAGGCAGACTTTAATTGTGGTGGAAGGCTGCCAATCCATGTGACATTTATGTTAGATGAATTTGCGAATGTCGCATTGCCAGATGACTTCTGTTCACTGTTATCGACAATGCGAAGCCGTGAGATTTCAAGTATTATCATTATTCAGAACTTTGCCCAGTTAAAAGCACTTTTTAAAGATACCTGGGAGACAATTCCCGGCAACTGCGATACGTTTATCTATCTCGGTGGAAACGAGCAGAGTACGCACAAGTATGTGTCGGAGCTGCTTGGAAAAGGTACGATTGATAAGAAATCAAGCGGAGAGACAAAAGGCAGACAGGGAAGTTCTTCAAGAAACTATGATGTATTAGGAAGAGAATTGTTCACACCCGATGAAGTCAGAAAGCTGGATAACAAAAAGTGCATTATCTTTATCCGTGGTTTTGATCCTATCATGGACAATAAGTTCATACCGTTCAAGCATTCGATGTTTAACCAGACAGCAGATGGCAAGGGAGAGCCTTATGTTCATCAGATAAGGGGAGCAGATAATCTTATCGGTCCACCATTTGAGATTCTTTCAGACAAGGCAGTTAAGTATTATGAAAAGCTGAAAGATAAGGGCGAGAATGTGTATATAGACTCTCTTACCTATGAGCAGTTTATGGTGCTTGGTGATGCGGAATTAAGCAGAAGATTCTCCATGCAGGATGAAGCAGAGCAGAAAGCAAAGATAGACAGAGAGCAGGCAAATGAGCTTGAGTATGTCGATGAGTCACAGAAGTCTGATACTACAGAATGTGCTAACTCTTCTAATGGAAGTGCTGGTACTAAGCCTGTAAGGAATCCTGAGAGGGAAAAGCCTAAGTGGGAGGATACAATCACAAACCGAATGCTGCACTGGTCATATACACCGGAGCAGAAAGAGGAAGTGAAGAAGGCACTTGCGGCAGGAGTTCCGAAGGCAACGATTCTTACTTACTTTTATCCGGAGGTTACTGTGGAGAAGATGAGTTCATATCGAAAGAAGCAGTAATGTTTTTAGATATATTACAGAGTATATGATATAATTTGCTCACATGGTATGCTTCAGCTTATTGGACTACTAACATGTGAGCAGTTACAAAAGACAGAAATTATTTTATATTGGAGGTACAGGATGAATACGGAAAAGACTTTTGCAGATAGATTAAAAGAGTTGCGTAATATACGAAACTATACACAGGAAGAGCTGGGTAAGATAACAAATATATCTGTTCAGAGTATACGACGTTATGAACAAGGTAGACTCAATGAAGAGCCAAGTGCGTATAATCTTTTACAACTAGCAAAGGCACTAGATGTAACACCTGAATATTTATTGATAGGAGATAATAATATGACAAGTTACACGGAGGCAATTAAGAGAGAATTGAAGCAACTTAATGACTATGGACAAATATCTGAAATTAAAGAAACCGAGTTGAATTCCACGATTTTATCACATCTTGAGATGAGTAATGATTTAGTAGATGCTGTAAAGACGGATTGGAATGCAAAAGGCATATTTAAGAGGATAGAGAAAGAGGAAGATAAACAGATTGTGGTAGACAGTTATTGTACAAGACCTTATGTACAGGATGTCATATTACGATATTGCCAGAATAGATCTATATTTAAGACAAAGTTTGCAATAATTGATGGAATGCTTTTAGAATAAAGCAAATTTGAGAGTAAATTAGCACTTTAGCCATATGGTTAAGGTGCTTTTTTTCATACCTTGAAAGGAGATGGTCACAGCAAAAACGCATCGGGGAAAGCCCGATTAACCAGTACAACAGGCATTGCCTGATTATCATAGAGTAACTATCAACAGGACAGAAAGGAATGCATATATTCCGTTCGGAAAGCTAGCCGGATTGGAATATGTGTATTCCTTTCTGGCTTTTTCCGCTTCTGTCACTTCAAAAAAGGAGATTAAACAACATGAGAAAAGAACAGGTTATTTCAACAACAAACAACAATCAGATGGAGGAGAAAGGCATGAAGAGTAGATTCATTCACTTAAAAAAGAGATTCGTTCCGGCATTATCCGGAGCACTTATGGGAGTGATGCTTATGAGCACTACCTGCTTTGCAGCGGGGGCAGGAACTTCCGCAGTAACACAGCCACTTGAGAACTTAAAAACACTGATCATCGCAGTTATCGGTGCGGTCGGTGTCATCATTCTTGCAAAGAATGTCATGGAGTTTGCACAAGCCTATCAGCAGCAGGATTCATCTACCATGAACTCCGCTCTGAAAGGAATTGTGGCAGGTGTCATGATGGCTGGTATTTCAACAGTTCTGACATTCTTAGGCTTCTAAGATTGGGGAAATGCATTTCCCCTTTTAGTAAAAGGAAAGAGGTGAATAACAAGTATGGATATTTTTAAGCTTGGAGACAAGATCCTTGCACTTCTTGAGGCAGTGTTTGGGTTTTGGAACAATCAGATATCCCTGGTCTTTGCAATGCTTGGACAGTCACCGGTCAGTTTCAAGGGCGGAGGTCCCTGGGCAGTTATTGAGGGTATTGAGCCGGTTTTTGTAGCGGTCGGCTCATCCCTCGTTGTGCTGTTCTTTGTTATCGGTTTCTGCTCGGAAAGCATAGATGTAAAAGATGAGATGAGGTTTGAGTCTATATTTCGTATGCTTATCCGATTGGGACTTGCAGAATGGTTTGTTGCAAATAATGTCACGATTATGAAAGCGTTTTTTACTTCCATAGGAAATCTGGTGGGACTTATATCTGCCGGGACAACGACGCAGCTTGCCATTGACAGTACACAGGCAGACATCATTAAGGGACTCGGATTTGGTGAAAGTCTGGTAATGCTGATACTTACAGCTTTGCTTGCAATCATCATTATTATCTGTGGATTTTTTATCATCTATACAGTGTATTTCAGGTTTTTGAAGATTCTGATTATTGTGCCGCTTGGTGCGATTGCCTGCTCCACGATGGCAGGAAACAGAATGGTCAGCCATACAATGGCTACCTACTGCAAATATTTTCTTTCATGTGTATTTGAGGCAGTAACGATGGCACTTGCGATTGTGGTATGTAATGCATTTATCAATGCAGGGCTTCCAGTATTTACAGGAAGTTATGCTGACTGGGCACAGACGCTTATATATCTGTGCGAAATGACATTTACGATAGCAATGACTGTCGGAAGCGTGAAGGGTGCACAGACACTTACAAGCAAGGCATTTGGATTATAGAAGGGAGGCTGGAACATGGAGAATGAAAACAGACAGGTGACTTACAACTCAAGTTATACAGGAGAGACACCGGTGACACTGGATATTCAGCAGTATATGAATAACAAGGCAATGTATATCGGACTTATGTGTAATGAGGACGGACAGGAAGAGCCTTTTGGTGATGTGACAGTGAATTTATCTGTTGCAGCACCGAATTATTGTGGATATCTGAATGTGAATGACATGCCGGATATAGAGAAGTTTATTACAGACAATGATCTGGGTGAGTTTACGGGATTCACGCAGAGAAGCGGTTTCTGCGAATATCCTCTTTATCTGTTCAATGTAGACAAGTTAAGAGAACTGTGTCCGGATGGAATGTCAATGTATGAGGCAAATATCGGAATGGTACGAAAGCCGGAAACAAAGGATTTGGCAAGATAGGAGGCATGAACGTGGTTATTGAGATTAACAAGGATATTGATCGCTATCAGGAATCAGTGGCAATGGGACTTACAGCAAGACAGCTTATATTTTCCATTGCCAGTGTAGCAGTTGGCGGAGGTCTTGTACTTCTTCTTTATAAGTATATTGGACTGACAGGAGCAGCTTATGTTGCAATTCCATGTGTAGCACCGATTGCCCTTGGTGGATTCTATTCATTTAATGGCATGAATTTTTACGAGTATATGGGAAAGAAGCTGCATTTTATGTTTGGTAACAAGGCACTTACCTATGCGTCAACAGAAGGAGAGCCAGCTATCAAGGCGTTTGAACTGGAGCAGACAGGACAGGTAAAGAAGAAAGGCAAAAAGATACAGAACATTGAACCTCAGACAAATGAGTCTGTTGTAAAGAAACAGGAGGAGTTTGAGGCAATGAAGAAAAAGACCAGAAATATGCTGCTTGGTCTTGTTGCAGTAATTGTTGCAGCAGTAGCAGGCATTGCAGCGTATAAGGCAATGCATTAGAAAAAGAGTATCTGACCGAAAGGTCGGGAACACAGCCCGCAGGGTGAAGTTCCCGGCGGGCTTTCATTATGAGAAAGCGAGGTTAGAGACATGGGTTTATTTACAGACGGATTTAAGTTATTAAAGAAGGCGAGTGAGCCTTTGTATAAGACACCTAAATCCATTCAGGAAACCATAGAGATTATGGCGGTGGCTGAAAACGGCATTTTTGAAGTGAGCAAAAATAAGTATTCCAAATGCTACCGCTTTCAGGACATCAATTACACGACAGCAACCGAGGATGAGCAGATCGGTATTTTCGAGAGATACTGCAAGTTCTTAAATTCGCTGGACTGTAATTATAAGATTACGATCAACAATAAGAACAAAAACATGGATGAACTCCGTGACAAGGTTCTGATTGCTGAGAAAAATGATGGCTTCAATAATTACCGCAGAATCTACAATGACATCATTGAGGAGAAGATTATTGAGGGCAGACAGGGGATTGAGCAGGAGAGATACCTGACAATCACGATTGAGAGAAAGAACTTCGAGGAGGCAAAGGCACAGTTTGCAACCCTTGAGGCAACGATACACAAGGCTTTCATTGAACTTGGTGCGGAGATTGTGCCGCTTAATGGCAATGAGAGGCTGAAAGTGCTCTATGACTATTATCATCTTGGAGATGAGGGAAGTTTTGATTTTGATATCAAAAAGGCTAAGAAGGTCGGGGCAGATTTTAGAAATGATCTGTGCAATGGGATGGTGAAATATTTCCCAGACCATTTTGAGGATGAGAGTAAATTCTGCAAGGCACTTTTTATTAAAAAGTATCCGAGCAGTTTGTCAGACAGATTCATCAATGAGATTACTTCCCTTCCGGTTCATTCCATTACGAGCATTGATGTGGTGCCTGTGCCAAAGGATCTGACCACAAAGGTGCTTCAGAAGAAATACCTTGGTATTGAGTCGGATATCATTAAGCAGCAGAGAGTCCGTAATAAGAATAACGATTTTTCTACGGAAATCTCATATGCCAAGAGAACGGAGAAAAAGGAGATTGAGGAAATCATGGATGATGTCCGTGAGAATGACCAGTGCCTTTTCTTCGTGGGAGTAACCATTATTCTTATGGCAGAAAGCAAGAAGGAGCTTGAGAGTGTATGTGAGACAGTGGAAACTATCGGAAAGCGTAACAGCTGTACGATTGACACACACTACTTAAAGCAGAGAGAGGCACTCAACACTGCACTTCCGATTGGAGTAAGACAGGTGGAGACAATGCGTACTCTTCTTACCCAGTCACTTGCGGTGCTTATGCCATTTAATGTGCAGGAGCTTAATGACAGCACAGGCAACTATTATGGCATCAATCAGATCAGCAAAAATGTGAACATCGGAAACAGAAAGAAGCTCATCAATGGAAATGGATTCGTTTTCGGAGTGCCGGGTTCCGGTAAATCCTTCTTCTGCAAGATGGAAATGGGCAGCGTATTCTTGTCGGGAGATGATGAGATAATCGTCATAGATCCAATGAACGAATACTTTGATATTGCCGAGACTTATGGCGGAACTGTAGTAAATATGTCTACCTACACGGATAACTATGTGAATCCGCTGGAGATGGATGTATGGAGCCTTGATCCGAATGATTCAAAGGGAATGGTAAGAGAAAAGGGCGAGTTTATGCTTGGACTTTGTGAGCAGTGCATCGGTGACAGTTTAAATTCAAGACAGAAGTCAATCATCGACCGCTGTGTGAGAAAGCTCTATATCGACATTGCAAGGAGTAAAGAGAAGTATATCCCTGTAATGAGTGATTTCTACGATATCCTTATGGCGCAGCCGGAGGATGAGGCAAAGGACATTGCATTGTCACTAGAGCTTTTCGTAAATGGTTCACTTAACATCTTCAATCACCAGACAAATGTGGATGTGGATAACAGATTTACAGTATATGGCATCAGGGACTTGGGTACAGAACTTAGTCCTATCACAATGCTTGTTATGATGGAATCCATTCAGAACAGGATTGTTGAGAATGGTAAGCGAGGCAAGGCAACATGGCTCTATATTGATGAATTCCACGTCCTGCTTAATTCGGAGTATTCTGCAAAATATTTGCAGCAGCTTTGGAAGAAAGTAAGAAAGCAGGGAGGTCTTTGTACCGGTATCACGCAGAATGTCGTCGATCTGTTGCAGAATTACACAGCAACCACAATGCTTGCAAACTCAGAGTTTGTGGCACTTTTAAAGCAGGCGAATACAGACAGTTCCAAGATGGCAGAGGTTATCGGAGTATCAGAGGCACAGCTTAGATTTGTAACCAATACTGCATCGGGAATGGGACTTATCAAGTGTGGCTCGGTGGTGATTCCGTTTGATAATCAGATTAGTAAGGATACAGATTTGTACAGGCTGTATAATACCAACATTCATGAGAAGATTGCGGAACAGAAGAAAAAAGAAGCAATGCTGCAGTGATAACAGATGAATTTTTATAGAATCTATAGTATAATCAAGAGGTCGGATGAATATCCGACCTTGATGATAATAAATTAGATATTCCCTATTTTAAAGAAAAAAGCATATAAGATTCGATATGAAAAATAAATAAGGAAGCAGTTCTAAAATGTATCATTTGTACCGGAGAACATGTGGCTGGATTTTAAGATATGCATATCGTACACTTTGACGAGAATATGTTGATTGGGGATGCAGCGGACCTGGATGCATTTATGGAAATGTATGGTGTGGAAGTAATTTCCAAGGAATATTTGTAATTATTAGGGAAAAGAAAATTTGAATTTTTGAGAGAAATTTTAAAACCGTCTCATTGCATGAGTATATTTATTGAGATATGATTGGCTTGGAGGTGATACTTATGGCAAATGAAGATAAAAAAGATTTTAATGCTATGCTTATGGATAGCAAGGATATGCCTAAAGTTCAAATAATAACAGATGAAAAAAGCATTGAAAAATATGGTGGAGATAAAATGTACTTTGCTCCACCTATTGACTATGACAAAGTAATGCGACTTGTGCCTTGTGGTAAATTGCTTACTGTAGGTACAATAAGAGATTACTTTGCTAAACAAAGCGGTGCTGATTTTACAGAGCCAATCACAGCCGGAATTTTTGTTTCAATAGTTGCATGGGCGAGTTATCAACGTGCAGAGGATAAAACCCCTTATTGGAGAACATTAAAAGCAAATGGAGAATTAAATGCAAAGTATCCCGGAGGAATTGAGGCACAAAAGGAAATGCTTGAAAATGAGGGACATACTGTAGTACAAAAAGGAAGAACTAATATTAAGTATTATGTTAAGGACTACGAAAAAGCATTATTTACATTGTAATAGATAATGTCAAACTTTCAGTTACATGTTGTTTTTAATAATTGAATATTGAATGATTTTACATAGCCGTTAAGGAGTAATTTTTGCTCCCTAGCGGCTTATTTTATTTTTCAAAGTAGGAGGTGAGAAAATTGAAAATTAGAAAGGTTGATGACAAGCCAATGGTCATTCACACCAAGGAGAAAGCCAAGATTCATGCCCACGAGCCAAAGGGTGCCAAGATTAAAGGCAGCAACATCTATACAGTAGAGAGAGGTCCTAAAACTATCGGTGCAAAGGTATCTGATGATAAAAAGAAGTCCTATCGCAAGAGCACCATTCATCAGTCAGAGCCGAAGAATAAGGGATTATCAAGATTCAAGCGAAACCTTAAAGAATCAAACATTTCCATCAAGACCAAGAACACCAATCTTCACATTGCAGGAAGAACAGGAGCACTTGCAGCTGGGGCAGTAACGGAGCAGGTGGAGGGTGGGCAGGAGGTATCGCAGGCAGCATATCTTGCATATGAATCAAGCCGACCTGTTACCGGAACTGCTTCTAAGGGTGCAGCACTTTTCAGGAAAAAGGCGGCAGCCGAGGCAAAGAAGCGTATCAAGAAGGTAGAGGCAGGAAAGAAGCTGGCAAAAAAGACAGCAAAGAAAGCTGCCAAAGATACAGCCAAGACGGTAGCTAAAGAGACGGCAAAAGAAACAGCCAAGACTACTGCCAAGGTTGCAACGAAAACTGCTACAAAGGCAGCTGCTACAGCGGCAGGAACAGCGGTTGCACCGGGAGTAGGAACTGCAATCGGCATGGTAGCCGGATATGCTGCAGGTGTGTCCATAGAGGTCAAGGATGAAAAGATGACCAACCGGAGCAGGAAGATAAAATTCTTTCTGGATAAGATGAAAGCACAGGAGAATCAGACAGACAGCGTGGCAAAGCTGGTAAAGGATCTGATTGTGCGAAAAGCGATTACCTGGGTAAAGGCAGCGGCACCGATTGTCGGACTGGTGCTGTTGTTACTTGTTCTTGTAGTTGCCACGATTGCTGTTCCGGTTATTGCGGCGATAGCAATCCTTTACAATTCTCCATTTGCTTTATTCCTGCCACCACTTGAATCAGGAGATACCGTGCAGACAGTAACGAGTGCTTATGTGCAGGAGTTTAACCGGGATGTGAACACGAAAGTGAATGAGCATACCGGATATGACCTTGGAGAGCTTGTATATGTGGATTATGAAGGTATGGAAGAAAACCCAAGCAATTACTATGACATCATGGCAGTCTATATGGTCAAGCATGGTGTCGGAGATACTGCAACAGTCATGAATGATACTTCTAAAGGCTGGCTGCAGGCAGTTGTAAATGATATGTGTTCATACACCACAAGCACCGGAACAAAGGATGTGGAAGAAACGGATGCAGACGGCAATGTGACTACTGTCACGAAGTCTGTTCTGTATGTGAATGTAACGCTGAAATCGTACAGGGATATGATTTCGGTCTATGGGTTTAACTCTGATCATGTGGAAATGCTTGAGCAGATCATGAGTCCGGAGTTTATGGGACAGCTTGGATATGCCGGAAGCGGAAGTGGCGGCGGAGGCGGAAGTCCGGGAGTAAGCTCCATGACTGAGGATGAAATCAATGCCATCCTAAACGAAATTACAGACAGCAGGCGGAAAACAGTCTGCTCCTATGCACTTCACAGAGTTGGCTTTCCTTATAGTCAGGATTTAAGAGACAGCGGTAACTATTATGACTGTAGTTCCTTAGCCTATTATTCATGGAAAGATGCAGGCGTGGATATTAGTTACGGCGGTGCAACCACAGCGGCAGCGGAGGCACAGGGACTGGATGAAGCCGGAAAGACAGTCGCCTTTGATGAGTTACAGCCGGGAGACCTTATTTTCTACAGTTTTACAAGCAACGGAAGATATAAGAACATCAGCCATGTGGCAGTATACGTCGGAAATGGCAAGGTGGTAGAGGCGCTTAATGAAAGTCTTGGTGTGGTCTACAGGGATGTGGCAAGCACAGGAAAGATTGTTGTGATAGGAAGACCATAACAGGAAATTTGCAGAGAGGGCATAGTCCCTCTCTGAGACTGGAGGTAAGAATGGATTTAAAAGATATGATACTGGTAACAGAAAACGACAGGGGAACAGAGACAAATATGCTGATGACTCTGGATGATTATAAGAGTTTTATAGCAGTTGATGACATGTCAGAGCTTGCAGACAATTTGTTGCAGCTTGGAAGAACACTTGGTGAAGCAGATAACTTCGCAGAGTATTACAGGGCAGCAAATGTAACTGTATCTGCGAGATTCTGTCTGGATGATATTCAGCTGGGACACTTTCTTCAGGGACTTTATAACGATTCCAAAGAAATTCGGTTTGATAAAGAAGCCAGTTCTTCTGAATGTGTTGCAAAGCTTAAGGAGATTGGAATGACCGATAAGGGCTGGGTGGATGATTTTAACCTGCATTATGAAAGTGTGGACAGATTATTTGAAAGGGGACAGACATTCCATAACTTCAATGACCATGATTACATGGTGCTTGAAGCATTATCACCAAGGAATCTTGTGGTGATGGATATGAAGTCAGGTTCCCTTACAATCGCCCTTGGTGCGACAGAGTATAAGCGTTATCCGAAGGATGAGAAGCCTACAAAGGACAATACCACAATCGGGGTATCGTGGGAGCATGGCATTTATCTTGGTTCCACACTCTCAACCACGAATTTCAAGGCATACAAGAGGGAGTATGGCACACCGGAAAAGATAGAGGATATCTATGATTACAGGGCAAAGCTAAAGCAGAAGTTCTATTTTTATCAGGATATGTCAAAGGATGATGATGTACCGAAGAAGCTGCAGAATGACTTCCTTCACCAGATGTATGAGGATTTTGGAACGATTGAAGAGGACTGTTTTTACGACAGGCTGGAAGATGGAAAGTACGATGGAGGCTTTAAGGAAAAACAGGTAAAGGAAGAAAAGAGCCGGTGATGATATTTTTACAGGAGGCGATATCATATGGAACAGGAATTTGATGTTGAGATAAAAGAAGTGCTTTCACGAGTACAGAAAGTAAAGGCAGAGTCGCTTGACGATGCCATCAATAAGGCAATGGATATGTATTATGCAGAGCAGATAGTCCTTGGAGCAGAGGACATGAAGGGAGTTGATTTTGCAGCTATCAGCGAAAGTCAGCTCCCTTCTTCATTAAAAGAAAACGGAGGAAGAGCAAGATGAAAAGTGATTCAACAACAATAATTAATAATATGGAGTTTTTGGTAAAGGAACTTCATAAGGAGTGGGACAGATCGGGTGCTTCTAAGGCATCCGTTATTATTTCCCTTGAGGAAGTAGATGGTATCAATGATAAGTTAAAAGAGATTATCTATCAGACACAGAAGTCAGTCGATGAGGATGAGCTGACCTTTAAACAGAGCATTGCAAAGTCCAAGGAGTGCTATGTGCTTCTTCGTGTGGTGCGTAAGATTGTAAAGAAAAAGGATAAATGCGAAAAACAGGCAATCGACAATGAATTTGCAATCGAGCTGGATAAGGATGAGTTAAAGCTCTTTAAGGGATTGTTTGCAGAGATGTTTAAGTAGAGGAGGACAAAGGTATGGGCGTTGATATGAAGGTCAAAGCGATATACGATTCTGAGATTGGTAATATCACCAGATCAGAAAAGAACTGGAAGGATGTGTTAAAGGTCGCAGGTCAGTTATACCGCTATGAATTTGACAATATCGTTATGGTAACAGCTCAGA
>OODH01001269.1_pt1 | contig 15875 bp, 9 predicted proteins | sample 1671391 | NCBI WGS metagenome assembly OODH01 (sample SAMN06348152, study PRJEB24527) | human gut metagenome | biome: human gut; feature: ankylosing spondylitis patient; material: feces | host: Homo sapiens | place: China | collected 2015-10 | reverse complement strand
TATGGGCACCACATGCACAGGCAGTCCACCTGGTAGGCGATTTCAACGGCTGGAACCCGGAAGCCAATCCTATGACCAAAGTAGGACAATCCGGTATCTGGGAGTATTTTAATGCAGGTATGCAGGTAGGAGAGCTTTATAAATTCGCCATTACCACCGATACAGGAAAGATCCTTTACAAAGCTGATCCATTTGCCTTCAGCGCAGAATACCGTCCGGGTACTGCTTCCGTTACCGCAGATATCAGTGGATTTTCCTGGAATGACAGTGACTGGATCTCAAAGCGTTCCCAGGCAGATATGACCAAGCAGCCCATCAGCATTTATGAGGTCCACTTAGGTTCCTGGAAGAAGAAAGACCGGGAAGAAAAAGACGGATATTATACCTATGTGGAAGCGGCTCATGAGCTGGCTGCCTATGTAAAAGAAATGGGCTATACCCATGTAGAACTTATGGGTATTGCGGAGCATCCATATGACGGTTCCTGGGGATATCAGGTTACCGGTTATTTTGCCCCTACATCCCGTTACGGAAGCCCCAAAGACTTCATGTATTTTGTAAATTATTTACATAAAAATGGCATCGGCGTTATCCTTGACTGGGTTCCGGCCCATTTCCCGAAAGATGCCCATGGACTGGCTGATTTTGACGGAACACCGACTTTTGAGTATGCAGATCCGAGAAAGGGAGAGCATCCTGACTGGGGAACGAAGATCTTTGATTATGAAAAGCCGCAGGTACGGAATTTCCTGATTGCAAATGCATTGTTCTGGATCGAGCATTTCCATGTGGACGGACTGCGTGTCGATGCAGTGGCATCCATGCTTTATCTTGATTATGGAAAGCAGGACGGACAGTGGGTTCCAAACAAGTATGGTGGAAATCAGAATCTTGAGGCGATTGAGTTTTTCAAGCATCTTAATTCTGTTGTACTTGGAAGAAATCCGGGGACGATGATGATCGCAGAAGAATCCACTGCATGGCCAAAGGTTACAGGAAACCCGGAGGATGACGGACTGGGATTCAGCCTGAAGTGGAATATGGGATGGATGCATGATTTTACAGAGTATATGAAGCTGGATCCGTATTTCAGGAAAAATGCACATCATATGATGACATTTTCCATGGAGTATGCATATTCGGAGAACTATATCCTTGTTCTTTCGCATGATGAAGTCGTTCATCTGAAATGCTCCATGCTGAATAAGATGCCGGGAGAAGGCTTTGACAAATATGCCAATCTCAAGGCAGCATATGCATTTATGACAGGACATCCGGGAAAGAAGCTTCTTTTTATGGGACAGGAGTTTGCACAACTGCGTGAGTGGAGCGAGGAGAGAGAACTGGACTGGTTCCTTCTTTCAGAAGAACCACATCAGCAGATCCAGAACTGGTACAGAGATCTTCTGCATTTATATAAGAAGAATCCTGCACTGTATGAGCTGGATAATGATCCGGCCGGATTTGAATGGATCAATAAAGATGATATTTTCAGAAGTATCTTCAGTTTTGTCAGACATTCAAAGGGAAAGAAAAAGAATCTTTTATTTGTGTGCAACTTTACTCCGGTAGCAAGAGAAGATTACCGGGTTGGAGTGCCGACGAAGAGGCAGTGTAAGCTGGTACTGAACAGCGACGAGAAAGAGTATGGAGGTTCCGGAGAAAAGAGAACCGAGATCTATAAGCCGGTGAAGAAAGAGTGCGACGGTCAGAAATATTCTTTTGCATATCCGCTCCCTGCTTATGGCGTTGCTGTATTTGAATATTAAAAGAATAGTTTCAAGATGGAGAAAACCACCGGATTTTAAAGAGAAGTATCTGAAAATCCGGTGATTTTTAGTTCCATATTAGACAAAAATAAGGAAGAATAGTAACGGTAATGACAAGGAAAAAAAATCTTGTAATGTTATAATAGATTTGTATACTTGCGTGATTTTATTTAATAGTTAAATAAAATTAAATTTTGCAAGGGAGGAAGAATCATGAAAGGAAGAAGAGTCCAAAAGGTACTTGCAGCAGTGCTGGCGGTGGCAATGGTTCTGCCGATGACTGCAATACCGGCAAAGGCTGAGGAAGCGGAAGAAGTTACATATAAGCTTTATCCGAATCCTCAGGAAATGACGTATCAGGATGGAAGCTACATCCTGAAAAAGAATGTCAATGTCATTTATGATGAGGATATTGACGATGCAACAAAAGCACGACTTAAAGAGGCTGCAGAACTGAAAGGTCTGAATGTGACAGAATCAGATGCAGAAAAGAGTGGTGCAACGAACATTTATGTAGGAGTTTACGGATCGGACGGAACAGTAGATGATCAGATCGTAGATGGATATCATGTAGATACTTCATTATTTGATCATACCGATTCCTATTTCCTGAAAAGTGACAACAATACGATTGCTGTATTGGGAAAAGATACAGATGCAAGTTTTTATGGACTGACGACACTGTATCATGTACTTGCACAGACAGAGAGCCTGTCGATCAGAAATTTTACGATTGAAGATTATGCAGATGTTGTAAGCCGTGGATTTATTGAAGGATATTATGGAAATCCATGGTCTACAGAGGATCGTGTGAATCTGATGACATGGGGGGGATACTATAAGTTAAATGCTTATTTCTATGCACCAAAGGATGATCCGAAACACAGAACGAAATGGAATGAACTCTATACAGATGAAGAGTTAGAGAGTAAGATCAGACCACTTGCAGAAGCTGGAAATGCTTCCAAGTGCAGATTTGTGTATGCCCTGCATCCATTTCCGAGTGGAAATAACTTCCGCTTTGATACAGATGCACACTATAATGAAGATCTTGCAAAATTGAAAGCAAAGTTTAAGCAGGTAATTGATGCAGGAGTACGTCAGATTGCGATTCTTGCGGATGACTTTGTAAATCCGGGAGCAGCAAATGAAGTAAGACTTCTGAACGATATGAGTACCTGGCTGGCAGAGGTGAAGCAGGAATACCCTGATATGAAGATGACACTTCCGTTCGTTCCGTATGATTATATGGGAAATGGAAGTTCCAGTGAACTTCAGGCCCTGAAGAGTGTACCGGAAAATGTACAGATCGTTATGACCGGTGGACGTGTCTGGGGTGAGGTTACAAATAATTTTACTACTACATTTACAAATAATGTAGGAAGAGGTCCTTTCATGTGGATCAACTGGCCTTGTTCAGATAACTCACATAAGCATCTGATCATGGGTGGTAACAGCACATTCCTTCATGGTGGTGTTGATGCGTCTAAGATTCAGGGAATCATGCTGAACCCGATGCAGCAGTCAGAGCCAAGTAAAGTAGCTATTTTTGCAAATGCATCCTATGCATGGAATATCTGGGATACAGATGCCGATGCAGATCAGACATGGGAAGACGCATTTTCATTTGTAGATCATAATTCGGCAGTAGAGACAGAAGCAAGTGATGCACTCAAAGAATTGTCCAAGCATATGATCAATCAGAATATGGACAGCCGTGTAGCTGTGCTTCAGGAGTCAGTAGAACTGAAAGAAAAACTCAACGCATTCAAAGATAAACTGGAAACTGAAACGGTCACAGAAGCAGATGCGGATGATCTGATCCAGGAATTCCAGACACTTCAGGATGCAGCAGCATTGTATAAAGAATCAGGGAATGAGGCAATCAGAAATCAGATTGTTTACTGGCTGGATTGCTGGAAAGATACAACAGATGCAGCAATCGCCTACCTGAATGGAGTAAAGAGTTCTCTGAACGGAGATGTATCCGCAGTTGTGGAATACAATACAGAAGGAGAAACGGCATTTGCACAGTCCAAGACGCATGATTTCCTGTATGTAAATTATCAGGAAGTCGCAGAAGTCGGAGTACAGCATATTGTTCCGTTTATTAATAAACTGGCTGAATATGTATCAGGCAAAGCAGAACTTGCCCTGAATCCGGACAAAGTGATCCGTAAATACATCACAAGCCGTACAGACACACCGGCAGGATCTGTGGATAACTTATTTGACAGAGATGACAGCACAAGTGCGATTTATAAGACACCGAATAAGATTACAACAGGTACTTATATCGGAGTAAGTTACAGCAAGGCAATCAAGATCAATGATATCCGTTTCCTTCTTGGAGCGGGAAAAGATCATATGGATCAGGCGAAGCTGCAGTATACAACTGATGGAAAGACCTGGAAAGATCTGGAGCTTACAGGCATGGACAACAGCTTTGCAGGTGTCAGAAACCAGAATCAGGAAGTAAGCGTTGCAAAAGAAAATCTTCCGAAAGATTTTGAAGCAAAGGGTATCCGCCTGATCGCAACAGCAGACAATGCAGCAGATGCATGGCTGCAGGTTAATGAGATCACGATCAACAAAGATGAGAATACAGATGACGGCGACGACAGCGAACTCAGTTATACATTAATGAAGCCGGATCGCTGGAGTGTTTACCAGGGATCAGAATCACTCCTTCGTGACGGAAATGACAGTACATTTATCTGGTTTAATACAGGTACTGGTGATGCTGTAAATGTAGATGATTTCCTTGGATACAATCTTGGAAAGGTTGCAACATTGGAAAGTGTACATATCGCAGTAGGATCACCGTCCAATGGTGATAAGTTTGTAAAATATACAGTTGAGACATCTGTAGATGGAACGAGCTGGACAGCCGTTCCGGGATATGAATCCCATACAGGAACAACTTCAGGAACTGATGTACTGGATATTGAATTAAACGGACTTTCTGCACAGTATATCCGTATCCGCAATCTGGAATATCGACAGACTTGGGCGAGATTCTCAGAATTTACGGTAACAGAAAGAGTAAATAATACAGGAACAAAAGATAACGTATTTACAAATATCGAGAACTGTGAGGTCCTTGGAACAGCAGCAGAAGGAACTGTATCACTGAATGCAGCATCCTTAAGCGTAGGAGCCAGAAAGTATATCGGAATCGATCTTGGACATATCAAGGCGGTGACAGGAATTACCAGTCCGACAGGAACTTCACTGAAGTTACAGACTTCTATGAATGGGGTAGAGTGGACAAAGGTAACAGATCCGTCCCAGGCAGCCGATGCACGTTATATCAGACTTTATAATGATACAGATGCAGCAGTGGATGTAAGCTGGGATGCTTTCACAGTAACGTATGAATTTATTGGTGAAAAGACAGTAACCAGTGATTTTGCACAGAACGATGCAAGCCGTGATATGCGTGGAAGCGGAAACGTCAATAATGTTTTTGACGGAGACCTTACAACATATGGAACGATCACAGGTGTGCAGGATAGCGGAAAGAAGATCGTGTTTGACCTTGGACAGACGATCGACTTCAAGTCCATCCGTTACTATGTAAAAGAGACAAGCCTTGATTTCCTGCGTTATGCAAAATTTGAAGTAGCAAATGATCCTGATGCAGCAAACTGGACAACAGTGCTGACTGTAGGAAATAATTCTTTCGAGAATACAGCCAATACAGATACAGCAAAAGATTATGCAGCTCTGACACATGACAGTGAGAATCCTGGAAATATGTATGCAGAGCAGACAGGGCTGAATGTAAGCGGACGTTACTTAAGAGTTGTACCGCTTAAGACATACAGTTACAGATGGGTTGATTTCTATGAGATCCAGATCAATGGTGGAGCCTATATCTCTACAGAGTCAAATCGAGATATCGTATCGACCGTGATCGAAGAAAAAGGAAAAGTACCTTCCAATGTATTTGAAGAAGATTACCGTACGGTATACAAGCCGTCAGAAGCAAATGGATCATTTACTTATCGCATTTCTGATCTGGAGGCAAAGAGAACGATCCGTATGATCCAGAATGGAGCAGCATCTGATGCAGTTGTAACTGCAAGAATTGAAGATGGAAGTAATATCCAGAGAGTTACACTTGGTAAACTGAGCCAGGCAATCAATGAATTTGCTGTAGCTTCAGATAAAAGAATTTTGGATGTAACAGTAACCTGGGGTGAAAATATTCCGGAAATTTCAATGATCAAGACAAGCAGTAAGGCAGCAGCTACAGTTAACAAGTCAAAGCTGGATGAGGCGATTGCGGCAGCAGGAAGCAGTGATGCAGCAAACTGGACAACAGATTCTAAAGCAGCAGTAGATAAAGCGAAAGCAGTTGCTGAAGAACTGAAAACGAATGAGTATGCTACACAGGATACAGTTGATACAGCAGCGGGTGCATTGAAGACTGCATGCAGTAAGGCAAAAGTAAAAGCAAATGCAACAGTTCTTGAGGCACTTCGCAGGGCAGTTGCAGAGAAGAAGAGCCAGAAAGACGGAGAGGTTGAAGTTTATACAGCCAAGACATTTACAGCATACGAAACTGTACTCAATAAGATTGTGGCAGCACTGGAAGATACAGATAATCTTTCCCAGGATACAGCAGAAAAGCTGAAGACTCAGATTGAAGAAAAAGAAGCGGCTCTTGAGTATTCAAAAGTAGAGAGAGAACTTGCTGAACTGGAGCTTCAGGCAGGAGCTGATTATAATGCAGCTGATTATACGACAGCATCTGCCAAAGCATATACCGATGCAAAGAAAGCTCTGAGTGATCTGATCGAAGCAGATAATACTACAAGAGTTAATCCGACAGAGATCGCAGCAAAGAAAGCAGCTTATACAGACAGTATTACAGCATTAGTTGATGTGAGAAGTCTGAAGAGCGTGATCGCAGAATGCAATGAACGGCATGAGGGAAATGAAAAGAAGTATACAGCAGCAAGCTGGAAGAATTACAGTGATGCACTGGATGCAGCAAATGCTGTTCTTGCAAATGGAACAACAGAAAGTGTACAGGCAGCAAAGACAGCTCTGCAGGCAGCAGAAGGAGCACTTGTACTGAAAGATACATCCGCAGTACAGACAGTCATTGATGAGATGAAGAAAGTCAATGCGGAAAATTACACAAGCGACAGCTATGCAGTCCTGAAAGCAGCTATCGCACAGGCTGAAAGCCAGATTGATGATGAGACAAAGGCAGATGCCAATATCCGTGCTATGCAGGATGCGAAAGCAAATCTTATCAGCATCGTGGAACTGAATGCAGCATTAAGTGATGCAGCAAAATATGAAGCAGCTAATTATACAACAGATTCCTATACAGTTCTGGCAGCAACTGTAAATGCGGATAACATGAATGCATTGAAGACATCCGGTACAGCAGAACAGATTGCAGAAGCAGTACAGTCTATCCGCAATGCAATCGATGGTCTTGTATTAAGAGCAACAGATATGGATGCTTACAGAGATAAGATTCAGTTCAAGTCTGAAGCAGGAGATTACACAGAAGAGACTTATACAGAGTATAAGGAAGCTTACGATGCACTGATGGCACTGGACAGCAGTACAGGAAATGTATCAGCAGATGAGTTCCAGGCAGCAAAAGCAAGATTTGAAAATGCACAGGCAGCACTGAAAATGATCAAGGCAGATTACACGAAAGTGGATGAAGCACTTGCAAAAGTACCGGCTGATCTGAGTATTTATACAGACGCAACTGTGAAGACACTGAAAGATGCGATCGCCAAGGTCGACAGAAATCAGCCATTGTCCAAGCAGGCAGAAGTAGATGCTTATGCAGATGCGATTCATGATGCAATCAACAACCTGGTTGTAAAATCCAAGTCTGATGATGGAAAGGATAACCAGAACGGTAATTCCAACAATGGTCAGAATAATGGAAATACAGCAGGTAATGGAAATGGATCGGGCAAAGGAAATGGCACATCCTCTAACGGAGCAGTCAAGACCGGAGATACTGCACCGATCGCAGGAGCATTTGCACTGATGATACTGGCAGCAGGGGCGGTTGTAACCGTGCTGAAAAGAAAAAGATACTAAGATGCAGCGTTAAAAATGCAAAGAAGGGTGTCCGTACAAAGGGATACCTGAAATGAGATAATAAGAATCAGATGAGGAACTCTTATCTGGTTCTTATTTTTGTTACACAAATTTGAAAGATACCAGGGTCAAAAGATCTGACACCACGTGTGCTTGCACACTAGTGGTAGAATGACCTTGTGACCCCGACATCATTTGAAAGCTTATTTTTAAAAAGATAAGTTGTCCAAAATGTTAAAAGAGATCGCCAACAGAAGAGGAGACCGGATGATCGAGAATCCTGCAGTTCAGTTTACGCTGGATGCAAAAGCAGGAGAATATGATGAAGTGTCTGATGAGACTTATAATTTCCTTTTGAATGAAATTGAGGAATGGAATAACTGATTGGAAAGATATCAAATAGTTTGCGGATTCAAGAAGTATAACAGTAGTGAAAAGTGAAATGAAGTGCTGAAAAATTGAGCTTGACAACAAAATGATAGCGTGCTATTATTATTCCGAGGTGATAAGATGAAGAAAGAAAAGGACTGTGGAATATTATTGAAACAGATATGTGACAAACTTGAAACGTCTGCCAATAATGAACTAAAGAACAGTGGATTAACTTTATCACAGGTTCGATATTTAAAGTATTTATATGAGAGGCATCCGGCAAAAGTACATCTAAAGGAATTGGAGGCTGCTTTTGAAGTGAAACAGCCAACGGTGCTAGGAATTATTACCAGACTGGAGAAAAAAGGACTTGTCCGCACGGAGCAGAGTGCAGAGGATTCAAGAGCAAAAACGGTGTGCATGACTGAAATGGGATATCAGAATTTTTGTCAAGGCGAAAAACATAGGCAAAATATGGAATGTCAGATTTTGGAACCGCTAAGCAAGCAGGAAAGAAGCGAATTTCAAAGACTGTTACAGATTGTAAATGAACATTTGATGTAAGAATTAAGTTCTGAAAAGGACTTAATTTTTTGAAGAAAACGATAGCACGCTATTATAAAAGGAGGAATTATGGTTAAAGTATTAAGATATTTTGACAAGAAGCAAAAAGTGTATATTGGAGTCGCATTGATTTTCATTGTTCTACAGGTTTGGCTGGATTTAAAACTGCCAGATTATATGTCGAACATTACTACGCTTGTTGAAACGAAGGGAAGCAGTATGACAGATATTCTTGCACAGGGAGGCTATATGTTAGCTTGTGCAATAGGAAGCATGATTGCATCGATTATAGTTGGATATTATGCGGCAGTTGTAGCAGCCGGATTATCGAAAACACTTAGAGGACTTGTTTTCGATAAAACGATGTCGTTTTCAATGGCAGAAATAAACCAGTTCTCAACAGCCAGCTTAATTAACCGAACAACAAACGATATTACTCAAATCCAAACACTGATAGCAATGGGCTTACAGGCAATTATTAAGGCACCGATTTTAGCTGTTTGGGCAGTGATTAAGATATCTGGTAATAATTGGCAGTGGTCTGCTTCCACTGCAGTAGCTGTTTTTGTTCTTGTAATCATGTTGGCAGCAACGCTTATTTTTGCAGTACCAAGATTTAAAAGGATTCAGGGAATTACGGATAAATTAAATCGTATTGTGAGAGAGCATTTAACAGGGATTCGTGTTGTACATGCATATAATGCAGAAAAGTATCAGGAAGAAAAGTTTGCAGTAGCAAATGAAGAACTCACAGAAACCAATCTGGTTGCAAATCGTGTGATGGCAATCATGTCACCGGGTATGACATTGATTAATTCCGGTCTGACACTTGCAGTTTATTGGATTGGAGCGATATTGATTCAGAATGCTCATATGGAAGATCGCCTTTCCATCTTTTCGGATATGGTTGTGTTTTCAAATTATGCAATGCAGGTAATAATGGCATTTATGCTCCTTAATATGATTTTTATACTTCTTCCCCGTGCACAGGTATCTGCAAAAAGAATTACGGAAGTATTAGAAAAAGAAAGTTCCATAGAGGAAGGAGAAGGTGTAGAGAATCTGAACCGTAAAGGAGAAATTACATTCGAGCACGTTACTTTTCGTTATCCGGATGGCGGTGAAAATGTCATATCAGACATTAGTTTTCACATTAATAAGGGACAAACGTTTGCCGTGATTGGAGCTACAGGCAGTGGGAAGAGCAGTCTCATCCAGTTAATTCCCAGATTATATGATTGTACTGAGGGTGTTGTTAAAGTGGACGGTATTGATGTGAAAAAGTATAAGGAAAAGGATTTGAACAATAAGATCGGATATGTAACACAAAAAAGTATTTTATTTTCCGGTACAGTGGAGTCAAATGTTGCTTATGGAGAATGTGAACAAAACCTTGCATTTGACGATGTGAAAGAAGCAGTTGAAATAGCACAGGCTGCCGATTTTGTTGAAAAAATGGAAGGTACTTACAAAGCACCGATTGCGCAGGGGGGAACGAATGTGTCTGGTGGTCAGAAACAGCGAATTTCAATTGCAAGAGCAATTGCAAAGAAACCGGAGATTTTAGTATTTGATGATTCGTTTTCTGCCCTCGACTATCATACAGATAAGATTTTGAGAAAAACATTAAATGAAAAGTCAAAAGAACAGACCAAAGTAATTGTTGCACAGCGAATTGGTACAATCAGACATGCGGATCAAATACTTGTCTTAGAACATGGAAAAATAGCGGGAATTGGAACCCATGAAGAACTCATGAAATCTTGTAAGGTTTATAAGGAGATTGCCTATTCACAGTTGTCAAAGGAGGAACTTGAAAATGCCTGGAAAGAGAAAAGTAAACAAACCTGGGGCGGCACCTGGCGTAAGCAGCATGGTGGCGATGGATAAAAGTAATGATTTACAGAAAGCATATAGTGATTTCTTTGATTATCTTGGAAGATATAAGTTATTGTTAGGCGTTGCTATTATATTTTCTATTATTGGTGCAATCTTCAATTTGATTGGACCTGGAAAATTTTCAGAGATAACAAATTTGATTACAGAAGGATTAAGTGGAATAATTGCATTAGACAAAATAACAGACATTGCAATTTTACTGGTCGTTTTATATGTACTAGGCTTTGTACTGAATTATATTCAGGGTTTCATTATGGCGACAATCACACAGAATGTTACAAAGAATATGCGTCATGACATAGAATCCAAAATAAACAGACTTCCACTGAAATATTTTGACAGTGTACCGATAGGAGATGTTTTAAGCCGTGTGACAAATGATGTGGACACCATCGGACAGATGATGAATCAGAGTTTTTCGACACTTGTATCATCTGCGGCTCTTCTTTTGGGTTCTCTAATCATGATGTTTTCGACCAATGCGATGATGGCGACAAGCGGTGTACTTGCTACGTTACTTGGAATTTTTCTCATGTTTCTTGTAATTGGAAAATCTCAGGTGCATTTTAAGGGACAGCAGGAAGAATTGGGAATTATTGATGGGCAGATTGAAGAAATATATGGTGGGCATACCGTTGTGAAGCTTTATAATGCAGTGGCGGATGCAAGAGAAAAATTTCATGACAGTAACGAAAGACTGTTTAACAGTGCGTGGAAAGCACAGTTTTTATCGGGAATTATGATGCCATTGATGATATTCATTGGTAATCTGGCTTACGTGGTTGTCTGTATTGTTGGTGCAATCCTTGCGGCGAAAGGAAGTATCAGCTTCGGAGTAATTGTTGCATTTATGTTATATATTCGCCTTTTTACACAGCCGTTACAGAATCTTTCACAGGCGGCTACTAGCGTTCAAAGTATGGCAGCTGCCTGTGAGCGTGTGTTCGATTTTCTTTCAGAGGAAGAAATAGGGGATGAAAGTGATAAGAAAGAGTTCCTTCAGACGGTGAAGGGAGATGTGACATTTTCTCATGTCAGATTTGGATATGAGGAAGAACAGACAATCATCAAAGATTTTTCTGCACAGATTAAAGCTGGACAGAAGGTGGCAATTGTAGGACCTACAGGAGCAGGAAAAACTACGATGGTTAATTTATTGATGCGATTCTATGAGATTAACAGTGGAAAAATACAAATTGATGGAATGGATATCGGTAATTTAACCAGAGATAACATTCATAATCTATTTGGAATGGTATTGCAGGATACCTGGCTGTTCGAAGGAACCATACGTGAGAATATTTGCTACGGGAAAAAGAATATTAGTGATGAAAGACTAGATGAGATTTGTGAAGCAGTGGGATTACTGGATATGATTCATCAAGAACCAGAAGGATACGACACTGTTTTGGATGATAAGGCAAGTCTCTCAATCGGACAAAAGCAGCTGATTACAATTGCCAGAGCAATGGTTGAAGATGCACCGCTCATGATTTTAGATGAAGCGACTAGTTCTGTAGATACGAGAACCGAGTTGAAAGTGCAGAAGGCAATGGATTTATTGACTAATGGAAGAACCTCGTTTGTGATTGCACATAGATTGTCAACAATTAGAAATGCGGATTTGATTTTGGTAATGAAAGATGGAGATGTCATAGAAAGTGGTAATCATGAAGAATTATTGAAACGGAAGGGATTTTATGCAGCCCTTTACAACAGCCAGTTTGAGGAAGCTTCAACAAATATGTAGTGATTGTCAGTGTTTCCGGTCCGTTTGTGCTGATTTCAAACTGCTATTCCAATGTAGTTCGAGCAGAGGGTGAATCCGGTAAAGCCATGATGGGACAGCTGATTGGTAATCTGCTGAACATTATCCTTGATCCAATTTTGATTCTTGTATTTAGCTGGAACATTGCGTGGGCAGCCATTGCAACTGTGATTGGAAATGTTGTGGGGGCAAGCTATTACATACTGTTTTTTGTAAAAGGAAAGTCTACCTTGAGTATTCATCTCAAAGACTTTTCTGTCAAAGGCAAGGCGGCATCAGGTGTTTTGAGCATCGGAATTCCAGCGGCTTTGGGTAATTTGCTTATGAGTGTTTCCAGTATTCTAATGAACATGCAGATGGCAAAGTATGGTGATATGGCACTAGCAGGTGTTGGTGTGGCTATGAAGGTAACCATGATGACCGGAATGGTTTGCATTGGTCTGGGACAGGGAGTACAGCCGCTTCTTGGTTACTGCGTTGGTGCAAAAAACTGGAAAAGATATAAAGGTGTTATGCGATTTTCTTTGATTTTTGCATTTTTGCTAAGCGTGGTTCTTACAGGTGTATGCTATCTGTTTACAAATCAGATTGTCAGTGCATTTTTGACAGATGTTGCAGCTTTTGACTATGGAGTCTCTTTTTCTCGAATTCTACTTTGCACCAGTTTCTTATTTGGTGTATTTTATGTACTGATAAACGCATTACAAGCCTGTGGAGCTGTAACGGAGTCTTTTGTCGTTAATATTTCCCGACAGGGAATTATTTATATTTCGGTGATGTTTATCCTCGGTACCATGTTCCATGAAATGGGATTAATCTGGGCGCAGCCTGTTGCTGATGTTTTATCGTTTGGATTGGTAGTTATACTTTATGTCAGAAAGAGTAAGAAGCATCCAATTACATGAGTCTGTATCCGGGATGTAATGAGTGTATTGGATTTTGTAGTGTTTTATAATTCAGACATACATCCTCAACCCCCTGCATAGATTGTAAAAAATAAACGATGCAGGGGCTTTTCCATGAGAGATTATATTGAGGAGCGGGCGGTGGAAATCGCAGACTATATTATAGAAAATAGTGCGACGGTGAGACAGACTGCGAAACAATTCAGGATAAGTAAGAGTACGGTACATAAAGACGTCACCGAGCGGCTTCTTCAAATCAATCCCTCTCTGGCACAGGAGGCACGAAAAGTGTTGGACATGAATAAATCAGAACGGCATATCAGAGGTGGGATGGCAACAAGAGAAAAATATCTCCATCAACATTTGCGACATATGTAAATGAGAGCAGATAAATGAGAGAAAAATAGAATTTAGTTTAGAGAGAGCAGAAGGACAGAATCTCAAAGGAGCATATAGGGATTCAAAGTCCTTTTGCTTTTTCTTTTCTGATAACAGGAAGATATGTTATAATGCAAAGAATGATGCAACCATGAAATAGACGATAAGATAAACGAAAGCAGGCAGTAAGATTCTTGAAAGGGGCAGATAAGTGCGGGCTGTAATTATTGAGAAAGACGAAAAAATACTGCAGCAGATACAGTCAATCCTGCAAAAAGTTGATTCCGGTTATGAACTGGTAGGGACAGCCGTGAATGGACAGTCGGGCTATGAGCTGATCAGTGCATTGCGTCCGAATCTGGTGATTATGGATATAGAATTACCACGAATGAATGGAATGTCGATGTTGAAGAAACTTCGTGCAGAAGCATTTGATTTTAAAGTGGTAGTTTTGAGTGGAACGGAAAATTTTCAATATGCAAAGCAGGCGATTGAATTGAGCGTGGACGGGTATATCATGAAACCTATCCGTCCGCTTGAGTTAAAAAGGGCATTGATGCAGATCTGCGAAAAAATGAGAAATGAGTATTGGCTGAATGCATCTTTTACAGTGGAGAATCTCCTGATCGGGTGTATGAACGGGCAGTATCAGCCGGAGAATAAATTAAATGAGATTACAGTCAGAAATTATGGATTTACGGTGGAAGACTCTTGTGGGATGTTTATTTTGTGGTTGGGGGAAGATTTTGAAAAAAATAAAGCAGAAGCAGTTCATTTGCTGAAAAGAAGTCTGCAAAAAGAAAATAAATTCAGAGTCTGCATTCTTCCATTGGAAGTATGGCAGGAAATATTTGTGATTGTATATCAGACAGCGGAATTTGAAATGGCAGAGCAATACTTCCAGGAAAATATTGTCCCTATGTTATGCAGTAATCTCAATGGGGATGTAGTCTGCGTGTGGAAAAGAATCGATCATATGATGGATCTTTGGCAATATCGGACAAAAATACCGTTATTGCGGCAGTGGAATCTGACGCTTGGAAGAGGTGTGCTGATCAGTGAGAAGGGAATAGCGGGACGGGAACTGGAGCTTCTTCCATTGAAATATCCTGCAGAACTTGAATTACGGGCAAGAGATTGTACGTTGGCGGGAAGAAAAAAAGAGCTGGAAAAGTGCTTTGAAGAATTATGTGAAATGCTGGAGGGGCAGTTTTGTTTTCCCGAGACACTGAAAGATTGTCTGATTCGTTTCAGTCTGAACATCGTAAATATGTATAAGATCCAATGGGAGCTTGGAGCAGAAATTCAGGTACTTATTCTGATTCTTGAAATAGGTCAGGCAACGAGCTGGAAGCAGATTCGAAGAGCGATAGAAGAATTATTAAATTATTTTAATTTTGAAAAAGAGGATCTTCAGGGAAATGAAGCATTCAGTACGATGGTCCGTAAGGCAGTCGAGATGGCAAAAAAATATTATAGTGAGGGGATTACCCTGGAAGAGACAGCCAGCAGGCTTTATGTTTCGGAAGAGTATCTGAGTACGCAGTTTAAGAAAGAGACACAGAGCAGTTTTACAGAAACGGTACGGAAATTCAGAATAGAAAAGATCAAAGATTTGCTGTTGAACAGTAAGCTAAAATTAAATCAGATTGCGGAATTAACAGGATATTCAGACCCCAAATATATGAGCCGGGTATTTAAAGAAGAAGTGGGGATGCTTCCAACGGAATTTCGCAAAAAAATGCAATAAAATAGATTAAAATAGTCCACCTTTTTAAAGAATTTCCACCTTTTCAAGATAGAAATATATGATATGATACCAACTGATTTAGATGAAAAGGGTTTCATGCATTACATAGTCGGGAAATAAAGAGGTGAGAAGAATGAGTAAGATGCAGATTACATTTAAAAATCCTGAGGAAATTGTAGCGTTTGTTAATACAGTTTCAAAATATGATTTTGATATGGATATGAGAAAAGGTCGTGCAGTGGTAGATGCAAAATCATTGCTTGGCATTATGCACCTTGGACTTAATAACGTGATCGAACTTCAGATGTATTCGGATCAATGTGAAGAATTACAGAAAGAACTTGAAAAATATGCAGCTTGATTATAGAAAAAAATAGGATTGA
>OODH01001262.1_pt1 | contig 15971 bp, 9 predicted proteins | sample 1671391 | NCBI WGS metagenome assembly OODH01 (sample SAMN06348152, study PRJEB24527) | human gut metagenome | biome: human gut; feature: ankylosing spondylitis patient; material: feces | host: Homo sapiens | place: China | collected 2015-10 | reverse complement strand
GACTGCTTATTTGTTGCCTGAATATATAGGTGAAGGCGGTGAATCTTCTTCGGCCGGGACGGTGGATCTGTCGGATCGAGACCCGTTGTTCGATGAAGCAGCCCGTCTGATCGTGATCCAGCAGCAGGGTTCGACTTCGCTTATCCAGCGAAAGTTTGCAATCGGTTACAACCGTGCAGGTCGCTTGATGGATCAATTGGAGGCGGCGGGTATTGTCGGTCCTTTCGAGGGTAGTAAAGCCCGTCAGGTCTTGATTCAGGACGAATACAGCCTGGAGCAGTTGTTGAATTCGTTGAAATGATTTATGAGTTATGGGGGATGGGCTGTTGGTTTATCCATATTGACATGTTTTGAGTGCTATAAGCCCTTTTTGAGATCTGCTAATGATTGGGAGTTTAAATCATAAATAAAAAACGACATGAAAAGAGATAATAAAATAAAAGTTTGCCGCATTTTGGCTGTTGTTTTCCTGTGTTTTTGGACTATATCCGGTGTGAGGGTATTGGCACAGAACGCTACGTCCATTTTGGATAAGGCTGCTTCTGCTTATGAAGATTCTAACGGCTTGACTGCTTACTTTACGATGCAGACACGTTCGGATGTGCAGAAAGTGTCGGAAAGCTTTGATGGTACGGTCGATATTAAAGGTGATAAATTCGTACTGAAGACTCCTGATATGATCACTTGGTTTGATGGAACGACACAATGGTCGTTTGTCGAGCGTAATGAGGAAGTCAATGTTTCCACCCCGACCGGCGAGGAGTTGCAGGCTACGAATCCGGCCCTGTTGCTCCGTTCCTATGAAAAAGGATTTACCGCTAAATATAAGGGCGAGAGCACGGCTCCGAGCGGCAAAGCTGCTCATGATATCGAGCTGGTTCCTAAAAAGAAAAGCGATATCGTACGGGTGGAGCTCCAGATAGAGAAGTTTTCCGGTCTTCCGGCTTCGATCGCCGTTTTTTCAAAGAATGGGATCAGCAGTACGATCCGTATCAGCAAAATGAAAACGGGAGTAAACCAACCGGATAGCTATTTTGTTTTTAACCAAAAAGACTATCCTGATGCTGAAATAATAGATTTGAGGTGATTTATGAATTATGATTTTATTATCGACGCATAAATCATAATCCATAAATTATCAATCATAACTCATAAATCATAAAACGATGAATACAACTCAGAATGAAAAAGTTCGTTGCCTGATTATCGGTTCAGGCCCTGCCGGTTATACTGCGGCTATCTATGCTTCACGTGCAAATCTGTCCCCTGTCCTCTACGAAGGCATTCAGCCGGGCGGACAGCTTACGACTACTACCGAAGTAGAGAATTTTCCCGGTTATCCCGAAGGTGTTACCGGTACGGAACTGATGGAAGACTTGCGGAAGCAGGCTGCCCGTTTCGGTGCTGATATCCGTGTTGGCATTGCGACTGAGACAGATTTGTCTGCTGCTCCCTATAAAGTGACGATTGACGGTGAGAAAGTGATCGAGACGGAAACGCTGATCATCTCGACCGGTGCGACTGCCAAATATTTAGGATTGCCGGACGAGCAGAAATATGCCGGAATGGGTGTTTCGGCTTGTGCGACTTGTGACGGTTTTTTCTATCGTAAGAAAGTGGTGGCTGTTGTAGGCGGTGGTGATACGGCTTGTGAAGAGGCGATTTATCTGGCCGGATTAGCCTCAAAGGGATATTTGGTGGTTCGTAAACCCTATCTGCGTGCGTCGAAAATTATGCAGGAACGTGTGCGGAATCATGAGAAGATCGAGGTGCTGTTTGAACATAATGTGACAGGACTCTTCGGTGAAAACGGTGTAGAAGGTATGAGCCTTGTGAAACGTTGGGGAGAACCGGATGAGGAACGTTACAGCCTGCCTATCGACGGTTTCTTTCTGGCTATCGGTCATCAACCGAATTCTGATATATTCAAGGATTATCTGGATACGGATGAAGTGGGTTATATCATTACAGATGGTGCCAGTCCGCGTACGAAAGTTCCCGGAGTGTTTGCTGCCGGAGATGTGGCCGACCCTCATTACCGTCAGGCTATTACAGCGGCGGGAAGCGGATGTAAGGCTGCTATTGAGGCAGAACGTTACCTTTCTGCAAAAGGACTTATCTGATAAATATAATGTTCAGTATAAAACCGAAGGATAGTAATCACACAATTCCGGTGTGGTAACTCTTAAAATAAAAACGGTGGACATCGGTTAGAAACTAGTGTCCACCGTTCTTTTTATATTGGGTTTACTCTAAGATGATTTACACTTGGTTAATACGCTTCAATCTCGTCCAGCCATAATTCGGCAGGAATCACTTCCGGACCATTGATAAAGATAAAAGAAGAAGAGAAATACTTTCCTTCATGATCCTAAAATGTGTGTTAAGTTATAAATAGATTTGACACGACAAATTTGTAATTTCTGTTTGTACAAAATTATTTGTGCCTATTGCTTTATGCGTATAAAAGAATGAATCTTGTTTCTCTTTCTTATACAAGTTGTTTAAAGAACAGACCTTGTGTTTATAATAAAAAGTGAGAACGTTTATTATAAACGGGTCTTAAGTTTATTATAAACGATTATTGGCTGAACTCTTGAAAAATGGGTGAAGAATTTAAACAAAATGGGGCGAAATCCTTGCAGACTTCACCCCATTGTTAGTTCTTACAGTACACTTGCGTGTATGCAATCTGATGATTTATGTCTTTATTTTTGTATGTTTCATACCTGTTGTTTCTGATTTGTTTCTGCAAATATACAAAATAAAAAAGGAAAAGTCAATACCCTGTTTCCGTTTTGAAGCTGAATACATAGGCAATGGTGGCTGGCATCAATACCTCTTTCTCCATTGCTATTATTTGAGAAGCTGTTCCTCAATGATTTGCACGTACTTCTCCGGAGTAGCTCCGACTTCGACGATAGGTTTGCCGCCTACCGGAATAAAGAAAAGAGTCGGCAGCGCCTGTACTCCGAAATGTTTGCACAAGTCTTTCTCTTTATCCGCATTCACTTTATAAAACATGACTTTTCCCTTATACTTTTCAGCCAATTCTTCCATTTTCGGAAGCAGTCTCATACAAGGGCCGCACCAAGTTGCCCAAAAGTCAACAACCACAGGTTTGTCTCCATTATAAACGAAATCATTTCCTGTCCGGTAATCAAAAATATGTTCCAGAAAGAATTGGCGGGTAATCGGATTCATCTTGCCGTCTTCCGCTTTGACTTCCGTTACTTTAGCTTCCGATTCGGGAATAGGAACCAAGTCGAAAGGCTGGAAGTATATTTTTTGATGAACATAATCAATGGACAAAATGCCGTAGTCCAATAGTTTCTTTCCTAAAACAGAATGTTTCAGAGATGGATTCCTCACGGCAAAGGCATCGTCTATCTTTGTTTTCACGAATATTGTTTCCGGTAAGGTCAGGCTTTCTTCTTCTTGTGCCGTCTCTTTATAGCCGATTGAAACTTTTTGCGGAGTTCCCTTCGGATAAAGTGTGCTCCACTCGTTAAAGTCTTTTTCAGTGAGGTTGATTAATCCGTCGCTCCATGTATCTAAAATAGGAAAAATTGTTTTATCTTGAATCGATATCGAACATACTATACCTAAACCTGTTATCAATTCAAAATTTTCTCTATAGTTTAGTTTCATGTACGAAGGTCGGTACGGCTGAGTGATAGTGATCTTTTTTCGTCGCATGTCAATGGTCAAGACGGAAGTTCGGAATACTGCAGAATTCAATACTCCCATTACTCCCAGTTTGCGTAGATAAGGTTCATCTTCTAATATGAATGTTGGCAGACTATTGCTGAATGTATTATTACCAATAGTTAAGGTTCCTATTTCATAGATTTTCTTTACGGGAACCTGTTTGAATTTGAAATTCTGGTAACTTCCAAAACTACTGGCGTTTTTCGTGTTGATTTTCAGTTGGTTGACAGCTTCCGGAAGTAATGCATTATGTCCGGCTAAATCAAGTACAAAATTTGCTGTTTCTCCATTTATATTGGCTTCTATGATAATTTTTCCATCGATTGTTTTAAATGGAATGATTTCCGTCATACTGTTCTGTGTTTGTGCTTTTATGCCTGAAATAAAACAAAAAGCAATCAAACATATATGTATTTTTATTATCATATTTCTCAAATTCATATTGTTTTAAAGTCTATCTTTCTTTTTTGATTTCTATTTTTCTCTCCTGATTGTCCTTTTTAATAATAATATATCCTGTATCTCCGGGAATAGCGTTCATTATCTCTTCTATAGCAATCTGGCTCATCGGACAGTTGCTTAATGAGGTTCCGTTGATATTGATTACCTGATCACCGAAAGATACTTGGTCTTTCATACTATCCCATATCGTTGTGATTTCAAATCGTTCGTTGCGTGGCAATATACTCACATTCCAAAGAACGGGAGCACCTCCCATATCAGTTTTCCCTTTTTCGAATGGGAGGAAGAAGAAGCGTTTACGCATATAGTCTATAATCACTTTTCCATATTTCAGCAAGTCTACTCCTATGATTGTTTCATTCATTACGCTTGTCGTGCAGCCTATGTTTGTGAATTCCTTATCCATGATACGAATAGAAGGTATGTTCAGTTTTTTGATTTCTACAGGACTTCCCAGTCCGGCTAATCCGGCAGATACAATCCCATGTGCATGATTTGTTTCTTTTATATCGGATATATCAGCCAGCCTGTTATAATCTTGTATCGAATATAGTAGAAAACCTTCTGCACCAGTGTCAAACAATATTTTCATTGTCTGTTCTTCTTGCTTGACAGTGACAAATGAGTGATATTCCGTTTCATCCAGAAGAGGAACTCCGTCTGTTAGTTTCAGTTTCTCGGGGCGATAGGGATAGTTGATGACCATGATTCTATAGCGAGAGTCGAATGTTACTACAGATTGTGAGAATGCGTCTCCACCGAGAATGCCGGCGACTCCTAAATCAGTGAAAAAAGGATCTTTGGGCAGCACCATTGTTTTTAATAGCTTGATTTGGTAACTATTGCCGATGGATACATTGGAGACATATGCTTCTTGATAGTTTTGTCCCTGTCCGTTCACATCAGAAATGCGTGTATATCCTGCAGCGTTTGCCTGCATTTCAAGGGCTATATCGTACATCGTTCCGGTTTTGCCACCGGTGTCGACGATATATTTCGTTTTAACGCCGTTGATTGTGACAGGAATAATGATTTTGTTGTGTACCAATTCATAGGGAATAGTGTCGCAAACCTTATTTTGGATTTGCGACATACATTCCTTTCCATAGATTAGAAACATTAACAGCCATAAACCGGTGAGTATCTCTGCTCTTTTCATATCATTTCTTTTGCGAATTCATTTTTTCTGCTTCTAGAATAGCTTGATAGGCGTTAACAATACCTCCGGAGATACATAAATCATCAAAAAGGAATAAATCTTGTGAAGGTCTGTCGTCTACTCGAATGCCTTTTTCTACTTCTACTCCTTTGCGTGAGGTTACACTTTTTAATAGAATATCACGGATTTGTGAGCCGGTAAGCTTTGGAAAATAAGATTTTATGAGTGTGGCTACTCCGGCTACGGTAGCGGCCGCTAGTCCTTCTCCTGTTCCTGTTCGGTAAGTGTCTCCCATGTATGCAGAATATATATCTGTTCCCGGAGCATAGATATCTAGTGTATTTGCTCCATAATTTGTATCCATAACCGGATTTCCTTTTTTATCAGAAGAGGCGACTATCATAAGATTGGTGAGTTCTTTGTCTTTACTCATTTTCCGGTTCGGGAAGAATTCTACTTTGTCCATATCGATAGATGTATTCCACGCGGGAACTATCACTATGGCTCCTTTCTTTTCCGCTTCTTTCAATTCATGGATTATCCATTGTTTTTGTTCCTCGGGGTATAACATATTCTGTTCAGGCAATACAATCACATCTGCTCCGTGGCTGACTGCATAATGAATGGCTAATGCCATATCTTTCAGGTAAGGTTCCCCTTCTCTTGTACAGATACGTAGCGTCATGATTTCTGCTTGATCGGCAATGCCATCGCTTCCTATTTTATTGTCACGTTTAGCAGCTATAATTCCTGCCTTCATTATGTTGGTTGCTGCATCGGATGTAAGTAGTATATTATTTCCATAATTGCTGTCATTTATGTCCATTGGGTTGTCACCTGTAATTTCTTTCCGTTGGTCCGTACCATATTTTCTTAAGGCTTCTTCGTAAGAGGCTTTAGCTGTTTCCACACTTTTCTTACCCATATTTTGGTATACAGGTTCCCATTTATCTGTATTATATAAACTGAAATAATAGGCTGTACATACAAAGGCTACTTCAGAGAGGCTGTCCCTTTCCGCTTTAGGGTCATAACAACTTTGAAACTCCTCGACGGTTAATTCTTTTCCAGGGAAGCGCTGCTTCATGTCTCTATTAAATTTTTCAACGTATTCTTCGATGACATAAGCAAGTTGCAGACCACTGTAAGTACTTCCTATTCTGGATTCGGGCATTACTTTATATCGATAATAGTTATATTCTTCCATGTTTTCCGGTGCAGCTACTTCCTGACGTGTTCCATTAATAATTTTATAATACTTTTTCCCATCAAAAATATAGTCTGCATATTTATCTTTCAAGCGGAAGAATTCACGTTCTCCTTCTCTCGTCAAAGACTCCACAACTTGAGCATCTTTGCCCCCGAGGAAGTTCCAACCATTAATATCATCAATGAGACCATTTCTATCATCATCTTTTTGATTTAATTTTTCTTTGGGATTGATCCATATAGCCTGTCTCAGATCTTCGTGTTCCACGTCCATTCCGGTTCCGATTAATGCGACAATCGGCCTTTTCTTGAGTTTCTTTTTGTTAGCATTCAAATATTCATAGGCTTTGTTAACTTCAGCGCCATATACACTGTCTCTGTCGAAAGAACAATTGTACCAGTCCAGTTCGGATTGTTTTTTTTGTTTTTCAACTTTTTGTTTTATTAATTGAGCTGATGTAATTCCACAAATAAGGCAGCATAAGATAAGGGATATAAGTTTTTTCATTGTAGGATGAGTTATGATATTTATATAGTCAGATTAATTTCTAGCTTTTAATATGGCTTCACGTACTTGTTCTCCGCGGACATTACGTGCTATTAGTTTTCCTTCTTTGTCAATGACTACAAGGAAAGGGATGGCATAAAAGCCATAAGCTGTCTGGATAGCACTTGGAGCTTCATTACTTTTCGGAAAGCCTGTTTTATCCCACAGCATTACCCAGGGAAGTTTTTCTTCGTCCAGCATCTTTTTCCACTTAGCTTGGCTATCGTCTAGTGATACGCTGATGAACTCCAAATCGTCAGCTTTCAGTTCATTATATATTTTTAGCATACTACGCATCTCCTTACGACAAGGGCCGCACCAGGAAGCACAGAAATCCAAAACGACAATTTTACCGCGAAAGTCTTTTAAATTGACCTTCTGATCATTGACATTCGTGAAAGTAAAGTCCGGACATTCTGCACCAATAATTTGGTGGGAAAGGATTTTGACTCTTTCTACCAGCCAGCGGGCAGATAAAGAGTTTCGCTCATCATCGGAAATCATATCCAATAATTTCTTATTAGAGTAATAGTCATTTACATTGGCCAGATAAGCAAGCGCGGATACCATATTAGGTGACAGTTGCGCGTTAGCTGGAAGAGAAACAGTTGCTGTGTCCGGGTCTTTATCTGCGGGTAAATATTCTTGCAGAGTGAGAAACGAGTCGATACCTTTAAACGACAGGGAACTTTGTTCGGGATTTGTCTCATCATAGTAGCCGATGATGTTCACTTCATGGTTCTCGAAATATATTTTTTCTTCCGTTTTTCCGATTCGCAATGTGTAGATATCGGGTTGAATCAGCTTCTGTTCTGTGGCGAACTCTTTATTGGGTTGGAGTTCACAGCTAAGAATAAGTGTTCCGTTCAGGTCATTCACTTGCAAAGTGGTTGGTTTCAGTATTCTTAACTTGCCTTTAATTTGTAGTCCATCTTTGCACCACGAACTTGTCGTGGCGCATAAGAAGGACGAAAAAAATAAAATGAAAAGTTTCTTTGTTGATATCATAGAATTGTATTTAAATAATAATCGTCACAGGAGAATAGTTACCAGTCAAATCCTGGCCAGGGATCGTCATCGTCTCCACCGTCTTCATCGTTGTTACCCGGTATTTCTGGATGAGGCTGAATATCCCAGTCATTCGGACCTTTAGCTATGGCTTCCAAATCAATTCCATAATTCTCCTTCATGTATTTGCGTACGAAAGCGAATTTCTCAATAATAAGCGGGAATTGACTGTATCTTTCGGTACTTTCGGCTTCCGTATAATATAATGATAGTAAGGCATATCCGGCAAATGTTGCTTCCCGGGTCGGGTTGCTGCCGTCATATTCTTCATTCAGTGTGAATTTATTTGTATTTACAGTACCTGGAAATCCCCTGTTCAAGTGAAAATCAGGACTATCTGTTTCCCAAAAATAGAATGATATAGGAGTCACGTAATCCAAACCACGGTTGAATTCTTCGGGAATGGTAATTAGCCTTTTTTCTACAGCAGCCTTTATGATATTACCGAGAATCATTTTCCGACGTTGGCTGAACGTTACTTGGTCGTCCGGCATAATATATTTGTCGGTCATTTCTGCCTGAGGTCCGAATAAACAGGTGCTCCAGTAATCCAGACCATTAATGATTTCGTGCATGGCATTATTTTGTTTGATAACGACTGCTCCCAAATCTATTTCCGTTGCTATATGCACATTATAAGCCATATACCAATATAACGGTAATAATTTGCTTGTAACCTTTTTACACTTTTCGTTATTGAGGTAGGAGAATACATGTTTCTTCATAAATTCCGTATAGAACTTCGCCATTTCATCGTTGATACACCCTTCCCCTTTATAATTTGTGGATGCACCTCCTGTCCAGCTACGATTGAAATCTTCATCTTGCAGATCTTTATAAATCAGATAGACGCCGAAATCTTTTTGTATTTGTGAGATGTCATCATCCCAGCTATTCGTTCCTTGGGGAACTTTGAAACGTAATTCAATGCCTCCTTCTGTGGGGGTAAGTGCATCTTCTTCATAGCATGAGGTGAATGCTATGCAAGTGAGGAGTCCCCATAATAAATATATATTTCTCATATTTGTTTCTTTTTTAAGTTACTGAAATTATTAGCATTAGTTTTCTCGTTTAGGAGCCAAAGGATTTTGTTCCAGTCTTTTATTTTTAATCAATACTTCATCCGGAATCGGCATGGTATAAGAAGGGTCGTTGGATTTTAGCGTATATGTTTTACCTTCCCATTCGTGTGTGATTTGAGGCATTCCGTAGCGTCTCAGGTCGAACCAGCGTTGTCCCTCAAAACAGAGTTCTTTTCTTCTTTCTGCCTTGATGAAGTTTTTCAACGTCTCACCGGTCAATCCGGCAGGGACAACTAACTTTTCTGGTTCGTATCGATTCTCCAATAAAGTTCTCATAGCTGAAAGCGCCTTACTTTCTTCGTTATTGTAGGCAGCAGCTTCTGCAAGATTCAGATATGCTTCACTCAGTCTAAAAGAGAGTGCAAAATTCTCTGAACCATTAGGCTCGCCCATTGCAGATAGTTGGTATTTCCCGAAAGAACTGTAATAGTCCGGATAAAAACTGTTATTTATTCTGTTATATTCTTTAGCTATGTATTTTTCTTTTCTTAAGTCTCCATCTTTAAAACTTTCCAACAGATCATCGGAAGCTGTGAAGGCTTTCCGATAGTAGGTAATATTTATTCCCCAACCGGGATAATCGGGGTCTTCCTCTTCACGAGATACTGTTTCGTTATTAAATTCTGTGAGATCAGATACATTTCCATATAGCCAGATTACTTCTGATGATTTCAAAGACGTGAAATTGTAATAAGGTTCTGCTGTTGACGTAGAAGGCAGATTATTCAAATTGATTAAAGAGAAAGACCACTCATTGATTACCTTGTCGGCATATATCGCTGCATCCTTCCAATTTTCCATGTAAAGGAAAACACGGGATTTCAATAATTGTATCATAGGAAGGCTGATTAAATAGTTCGGTTCGTATTGCTTATCTTTCGATAAAGTGAGAAACAACCGTTCCGCTTCGCTCAAATCTTCTATAATCTGGTTATAAACTTCTTCTACACTATTACGTGTCATTAATAAATCTTCTTCGGGCAGTAGGTTACTTGTCAATTTAAGAGGTACTCCCGCTGCTTGCTTGTCATAATTATAAGGTGCACCGAAGTGATTGACTAACATGAAGTAGTAGAATGCTCTTAGACCTAAAGCTTGGGCAATCACATAGTTCTTTTCAGCTTCTGTTCCGTTTACATCACCAATATAATCAAGTGCGGCATTTGCCCCTAAAATAAATTTATAGTAACCTTCCCAGATATTGTAAACAACGGGACTGTTCTTTTCCATTATGAAGAACATATCCGGTTGCCATGTGAAAACTGCTTTCTTGGATTCTACATATCCTAATGAGTTGGAATCGAACTCATACCCGGTTTTGTGGAACTGGACATCATCATCGAGGAAACTTAAAAAACCTAGTAAATTGTTGCCTGACTTATGTTGGGGGTAAGCACTGCCGATTAGCATCTCTTGGAGGGCGTTAGCGTCTTTAGGAACATATTCGCTTTGGGATTTCGGTTCCAGAAAGTCGGAGCAGGAGGACAGTGATAATAAAACGATTCCTATAATTGTATATATAAATTTTTTCATCTTTTATTTTTTTAGAAACCAATGTTAATACCTAGTGAGTAATTGCGCGGAAGTACACTATTGCTGATTTCCGGGTCGAACCCGTTGAAACGTTTGCTGGCGATAACGAAGATATTATCCATGTTGAAGTTGAGTGACAAGTTCTTCATGTATATCTTTTCGCACCATTCGCGTTTCATTTGCCAAGATAAACCGATATTACGGCAGCGTAGGAATGAACCACTTACAACCATAGCATCAGACTGCTCCCATACCGGGATTTTGAAAGTACTCTCTCCATTAGGTAATTGTATGAGAGACATATTGCCCTTAGGCAGTGAAGGTATGATAGTATGTGCTTCGTCTCCCGGCTCTTTCCAACGGTTTAACAAATCACGGTTTATATTCGTATATGGGTCTGGCATATAGTAGGAACTGCTAAACTGCGAGTAGGGCGAGGGCAGACGTTTTTTGTTGCCAAGCAAGAGTGAGAAACTGCTGTTCAGAGTCAGTGATTTATACCGGAAACTTAAACTTAATCCACCTGTAAAATAGGGATCTCTTTGCCCTGAATAAACCAGGTAGGTGGTCGGGTCTATCAATCGGCTTCGTTGGTCATCCGGAATATCCAGAAGGTTGAATTGAGGTTCTCCGGTTTGTCCATTCAGACCGGCAAATGAGTATGACCAGAAACTACTAAGGGGATAACCTTGTTTGAGTATGATATCCGAGCGTCCGTTCAGAAAATCACTAGCCTTGACTTCGATATCCGTATGCCCGCCCTCGTTCCAGTTTTTAGATGCATTCAGGCTGACACTTAATGCATAGTCACGTTTTTGTATCGGAGTAAAAGTCAATGTATATTCGATACCTCTGTTGTGGATAATACCTCCGTTACGTTTCATAGAAGAAATTCCATATTCATAAGGCAGGTCTAATTCGACAATCGCATTAGAGCGTCTTGTGTAATATTCCAGATTCATGTTGAACAGATTAAATAATTCCAGATCGATTCCGAAATTCCATGATTTGGTACGTTCCCAAGACAGAGTCGGGTTCGGAATCTGGGAAATAGTAGATTGATATCTATTGTATAGATCAGCTACTGTTCCTTGATTCAGAATTAGATCCGGGCTAAGACGTGTGAGTGCATTTCCCTGAATACCATAAGTGCCGCGGAAGTTTAAGTTAGTTATCCAGCCCACATATTTTCTCATAAACCTTTCTTCTGAAGCCCTCCATGAGAAACCAAATGAGTAGGTTGGGTCAATACGATGATTGGTATCTTGTCCGAAGCGGTTGGATGCGTCATTACGTACATTGGCATTTATTACATAGCGATTTTTGAATGAATAGGCCAGTGTGGCAAATACAGAGAAGAAATTATCCGTAGTATTAACTTTTCTCCAACCACCGTCATATATTCTTTGTAGAATGCCCCAACCGCTGTTTTGAGAACCGGTAATCGGTTCGAAAGCTTGTAAGGTGGTCGGGCTTGTGATGACTTCTCCTCTATCGGGAACATATCCCCATACCGTATTGTTGATTCCTTTGTTGGTAGTAGAACGCAATTCCATACCTACTAGTGCATTCAATCGGTTCTCATCATTAAAAGCCTTACTGAATTGCAACTTGTTCTGTATGTTGTAAGAGTATTGATGTGTGTTGTTAGTAAACAATTCACCACCAAAAGGAAGTAAGGCGGCTTTGAATTCTTTACTGGCTGGTGAAACCGAGTTAAAGTCATATCCGCGATAATTCTCGGCAATGTAAAATGTCCGTTCCGATTCCCATGCCTCGTTTGTACTATTATTATCCGAATATCCTCCGGTGAATTGATAAGTCAGCCAGTCTAGAATGTTCCATTTTAAGTCAAGTGAGGCGGACAGATAGCTGGATGCTGATTTTGAGCCGCTATTCTCCCGTTCATTAATGAAATTGTATGATAACGATCTTACTCCTTCATTATATGGATAGGAGGCTTTCATCTGATAATAGACATCAGGGTCTATTGAACGGTTAGTGGTAGTGGCATATCCTAAAGGATTGACTCCTCCCGCAAATCCTTTATTCGTGTTTACACTTCCATTGATAGCTGCATTTATGGTTAGTTTCTGTACCGGACGTATAGTAATAGCAAGACGGCCGGTCATGCGTTCACTATCATTTCCAATTTCTTGTCCTTCGCTTTTGGAATATCCCATAGAAGCCGAATAACTGTATTTGTTTGTTCCGCCGGAAACACTTAGATTGTGATTATGGCTGAAAGCGCGGCGGGTTAGTAGTTTGAACCAATCTGTGTTTTGTGTTTCCAAAACATTCCGTTGGGCAAGGAACTCTTCAGAGGATATATCATGTGATAAATACATATTCAATAATCCTTCGTACGTGTACATTTGTTTGATAGGTTCAGCACTGTAAGGAGTTCCCCAGTTGAAAGCTTCTTGTGAGAACAGTACCCTTTCTTTTGAATTCATATAATTGAACTGATCGTAATTAGGTCGTGTTCCTATTATAAAATTGGATGTGTAATTAACGCTTAAACGATCAGTAGTATTTTTTTTAGTGGTAATTTCAATGACACCATTAGATGCCTTTGAACCGTAAATAGCAGTTGCAGAAGCATCTTTTAGAATACTGATGCTTTCAATATCGGCCGGATTCAGCCAAGATATCTGGTTACCGATGATATTTTTTAAGTCATTGGTCATTAGAGAGGTCGCATCCAATTCTAATGGGTCCTCCTGAATAATTCCGTCTACTACCCATAACGGGTCCTGATTACCTAATAGTGTACTTGTACCACGAATCTGAATCTTGGGAGCAGTACCTACGCGGCTACTGGTATTGGTCACTATCATACCTGCCACACGTCCTTGTAACATTTGGTCAATAGTGGTATACGAAGGCATTATGATATCCTTGGCTTTGACGGTAGTGATCGAACCTACCAGGTCACGTCGCTGGATGTTCTGATAACCGGTTACCACTACTTCGTCTATTTCTGTATTTGAGGAATTGTTTAGAGTGACGTTGATGGTTCTCTTTCCTGTATATTTGACTGTTTTCTTTTCCATTCCGATGAACGAATAGGTCAATATTAGTCCTTCCTGTGCCGGAATGCTAAAGGTGTAGTGTCCGTCCAATCCGGCAATAGCTCCTTGCTTTGATCCTCGAACACTGACCGTAGCTCCCGGAAGTGCTTCACCGCTTGTGTCACGTATCCAACCGCTAATAGTGATTTTGTCAGTTTTTCTTTTCTTGATAACGATAGCACTACCTGAAATTTCGTAAGTGAGATTAGTTCCTTCCAGGCATTCGTCCAAAATTTCGGTAATTGTTTTGTCTTTTGCTCTTACACTGATATCAGTAATGTTAGCGATATCTTCAGTTGCATACATAAAGATAAATTTTGTTCGATTTTGCAGGTACCAGAGTACTGATTCTAAAGTCTCTTCTCTAAGATCAACCGATATTCTCTGGTTGTCTTGTGCCTGAATCATAAGTGAAGATAGAGAGAATACGCATAAAAAGCAGAGCTTGATAATATTTCTGCTCGTACGCGATATCCCTCTGAATAAGGAATGTGCTCGTCTTTTCATAAGCGTTAGTTATAATGTATTAGTAATTATTTATAAGAGATATGCAGAACGCCTTCTCTTTGTTTTATATCTACCAGGTTCAGTTCTTTTATCATGTCAATAATCGGATTCATATTTGCATATCGATTAAGATAGGCTCCAATTTTTACTTGTTTGACAGCATCATCTTCAAATGTGTATTTGAATCCATACCATTTAGAAAGATATGACATGACACTCTCAAGAGGGATATTTTTGAATATGAATGAACCGGATTCCCAAGATGTGTATAATTCTGTATTTACATTGGTTACAGTATTTCTTTTGGAATTCTTGTCAAAAATGAAATGTTGGTTGGGAGTTAATTCGAAATCTTCGTTTTTACTTTTAATTTTTATAGATCCATTAATAAGTGTAGTGCTTTCAATATTCTCGTCTGGATAGGCTCTGACATTGAAAGTTGTTCCTGTCACTTGAATAGAGGTATATGGTGTTTGGACAATAAATGGATGTTCACTGTCTGGAGCAACATCGAAATATGCTTCTCCTTTGATTTGGACAATACGTTGTTCGTTACTGAAGCATACAGGATATATCAATTGGGATTCTGCGTTTAAATGTACTTTCGTTCCATCTGACAAGGTTATGTGACATTCCATTCCATGTAGTGTTTGCAGGGTGTTTTTGATTTCTTTTATTTGAGGTTTATTGGTAGGCATTTGATAATTGATACCTTTGGAATCAATGATAAACATCTTGCTTGTCCCTTCTGGTAAAGCTCCTTCCGGAATTTTGAATGTAGTGCCGTTACTTAATGTAACTTCTCCGCCATGTGTGCCGGGATTGATTTCGCTAATCGGTTCTTCAGATATCCATTTATATATAGGATAGGAAGCCGGTATCATGAGTAGTAAGATAAGGGCTGCATATCTCATACTTCTTTTCCACAGAAAAAGGTTAGGTGCTTTTTCTCCATTTAACAGAGGATAAATCTTTTCCCATGCTTTTTGTGAGGAAAAGCTCTTTATCAACAGTGAGTGTTCTTCATATGTCCTCTGATTTAATATCCGGTCGGCTATCTTTTGATGTTCCGGATTCTCATTAATCCATTTATGGTAACTCTCATTCTCTTCCAAGGTTGACGAATGAGTGAATATGGAGGCTAATACTTTAGCAATCTTAAATTTTTCTTTAAATGATTCCATCATTTTTTCAATTGGTTCGTATATAAAACAATCCAAATGAAAAAATGGGGTAATCAAAAAGTTACTTTATTTGCATAGAAAAAGACATAAGATGTAATTAATTCCTTTTAGGCTTTCTCGGAGTTTGCGATAAGCTATTTTTTTTAACTTATGGACAGTTCCTTCTGAGATTTGCAATTTGTCAGCAATTTCATTGTTTTTTAACCCTTTCATTGAATATAAGATGATATTCCGCATTTGAGTAGGTAATTCTTCTACCGCTTTGCGAACAATGCGAAATGTTTCTTGCTCAATAATCTCAGCTTCAAATCCATTGTCATATTCTTCTTTTCCGTGAAAAAAAGGAATATCTAGTTGTGCGTGTTTGAGGTAATTCAAACATTTATTTCGAGTGACAGTATAAAGGAAGCTTTTTACTTTCAGGATATCGTTGAA
>OODH01001238.1_pt1 | contig 16210 bp, 13 predicted proteins | sample 1671391 | NCBI WGS metagenome assembly OODH01 (sample SAMN06348152, study PRJEB24527) | human gut metagenome | biome: human gut; feature: ankylosing spondylitis patient; material: feces | host: Homo sapiens | place: China | collected 2015-10 | reverse complement strand
TATATTTCAAAGATTTCTTTTGTTCTCTCTGACATCTTATCGTCCAGCATCTTTCTGCCATATTTCATAACCAGAATCAAACAAAAACACTGAATGAGAATTATTATCTAAACTCATTATGTACACTCACTTATTGCTTATTTCGACCGTCCAAATTTCAAGAGCATATTGTTCTTTTTTCTATTATAATATATTTATTGTATCAGAACAAGTGTTTTTGCGATTTTTTATGAATTTGAGCAGACATGCTCGAATGTGCAATTCATCCCATCACCTATAGGACGCCACTGAAAAACTATTTTTATACACATTATATAGTAGATTAAAACAAATAAAAACACTTTATATTGTACTGCTTTATGCAAAATAAAGACTTTTTCAGTGGCGTCCCTATAGAGGTGAGGGAATTCTTGCTACGGTTGTTAAACTTGTTCCCAAAACAACAACTAAAATTCATCCATATATTCCTGTATTGTATATCAATTATATCTTCTGTAAAAAAGAAGGCCATTGCAAAACGCAACAGCCTTAGAGCGTGTTTGAAAAATTATTCCATACACTCATCCAGAATTGAAGCCATCTTATCGATATGTTCTTTTGTGATCACAAGCGGAGGTACGATTCTCAGTACATCACTGCCTGCGGAGATCACCAGCAGTCCTTTTGCCAGCGCAGCCTTTACAACTTCACCTACAGGGCGGCCCTGGATCACGATTCCCTGCATGAAGCCCATGCCTCGTCTTGTTGCAGCGCATTCATGTTTCGCAACAATTTCATCCAGTTTATGTTCCAGATATGGAGTCATTTCCTGTACATGTTCAATGATCTTATCATTCTCATAAATCTCAAATACCTTGCTGACTGCAGCACATACAAACGGGTTTCCTCCGTAAGTAGTACCATGATCTCCAGGCTCCAGAGAAGCTTTGGCAGCTTTCTCACTTAATACAAATGCGCCAACCGGCACACCGCAGCCAAGAGCCTTGGCACTTGTCATAATATCCGGCTGTACACCATATGCCTGCCATGCAAAATAATAACCGGTTCTTCCCATACCACACTGAATCTCATCAAAGATCAGCATAATATCCTTCTCATCACAGATCTGGCGCAGACCTTCCAGAAATTCTCTCTTCGCCGGGTAGATACCGCCCTCACCCTGAACAACCTCAGTAATAATTGCACAGGTCTTATCTGTGATCTGAGCTTTTACACTCTCCAGATCATTGAAATCTGCAAACTTCACACCACCCATCAGCGGCTCAAACGGCTCTCTGTAATGAGCAGTTCCTGTTACAGAAAGAGCACCGATACTTCTTCCATGGAAGGAATGGTTCATTGCAATGATCTCATGGTCTGCATGTCCGTCACGTACATATGCATATTTCTTAGCAGCTTTTAAAGCACCTTCGATTGCTTCCGTACCACTGTTGGTAAAGAATGCCTTGCTCATTTTGCTTGCCTTTACCAGCTTCGCACCTGCCTCGATAATCGGTTCATTATAATATAAATTGGAAATATGCATCAGCTTATCAATCTGATCTTTTAATGCTTCGTCATATCCCGGATAATGATATCCCAGAGAATTTACAGCGATACCTGCTGCAAAATCCAGATATTCCTTTCCCTCGGAATCATATAAATAACATCCCTGTCCTTTTTCAAAAACAACAGGAAAACGATTATAAGTGTGAAGGATACTCTCTTCTGATTCCTTCATCTGTTCATTCATGTTCATTATAATATTTCTCCCCGTCTTCTCTTAAGATTGCAGTACCAATACCTTTGTTTGTAAAGATTTCCAGCAGTAAACTGTGAGGAATTCTTCCGTCAAGGATATGTACTCTTTTAACACCTTCTTCAATGGCATCAATACAGTTTTTCAGCTTCGGAATCATACCTCCGCCTACATAACCGTCACTGATAAGTTTCTCAGCCTCATCTACATGAAGCTCAGAGATCAGACTGGAGGGATCATCTTTATCCTTATAAACGCCTTCAATGTCAGAAAGAAATGCCAGTTTCTCGGCATGAACAGCCTCTGCAATGGCACACGCCGCATCATCTGCATTAATATTATAAGTAGCAAAATTATCATCATAGCCTACCGGGAAAATGATCGGCAGGAAATCTTTCTCCAGAAGATCTTCCAGGATCTTCGGCTCAACCTTTGTAACCTCGCCTACAAATCCAATGTCTCCGCCCTCTGTCTGTTTCTTGCGGCATTTCAGCAGACCACCGTCTTTACCACTGATACCAACTGCATTTACACCAAGAGATTCCACCATGGCAACCAGTTCCTTATTCACCTTCGCAAGAACCATCTCTGCGATCTCCATAGTATCTTTATCTGTTACACGAAGACCATTGATAAATTTCGGCTCCATACCAACCTTGCCAACCCAGCGACTGATTTCCTTACCACCACCATGAACAATAATCGGTTTAAAACCAACCAGCTTCAGAAGAACAACGTCCTTGATAACATTCTTCTTCAGTTCATCATCCAGCATGGCACTTCCGCCGTACTTTACAACCACAATCTTACGATTAAATCTCTGAATATAAGGAAGCGCCTCGATCAGCACCTCCGCCTTGTCCAAATATTTCTGATTAACCATTATTCTCTCCTTTTTCCAGTCAATGTCTGTTCTCCATCCACTGCTTATTGCTTTTCGCAATTAAAGCAGGAGACTTACCTGATTCGGTTAAAATCATCCTTATTCACAGGATTTTATTATGAACGATAATCTGCATTGATTTTTATATAATCATAGGTCAGGTCACAGCCCCATGCAGTTGCTGTAGCATCACCCATCTTCACATCAGCAATTGCTGTGACAGCTTCCTCAGAAAGAATCTTCGTTGCCTCTTCTTCACTGTAATCCACAGCCACACCATTCTCGATAATCTGAATCTTACCAGCCTTACTCTCAAAGAACAGATCCACCTTCTCAGGATCAAACTTCGCACCGGAATATCCCATAGCACACAGGATTCTTCCCCAGTTTGCATCATGTCCGTAGATAGCAGCCTTTGTCAGAGAAGAAGTAACAACAGACTTACTCAGTGTAACCGCCTGTTCCTTAGACTCTGCACCAATGATCTTGACCTCAAACAGTGCAGTCGCACCCTCTCCATCACCTGCAATCTTCTTCGCCAGAGTAGTATTAATATAATTCAGCGCAGCCTTGAAGGTCTGGTAATCCTCACCCTTCTCTGTGATCTCCGGATTCTCAGCCAGACCATTGGCCAAAAGAAGCACTGTATCATTGGTAGAAGTATCTCCATCAACAGAAACCATATTGTAGGTATCCTTAACATCCTCACTTAATGCCTCCTGCAGCATCTTCTTGGAAATCTTCGCATCCGTAGTCACAAAACCAAGCATGGTGCACATATTCGGATGAATCATACCCGAGCCCTTACACATACCACCAATCGTAACAGTTTTACCACCAATCTCAACCTGAACAGCAACTTCCTTCTTCCTAGTATCAGTAGTCATAATCGCCTTCGCAGCCTCAGTACCTGCCTCCAGAGAACCATCCAGCTTCGGAGCCATCATCTTCACACCATTCTTAATACGGTCAATCGGAACCTGCATACCAATAACACCGGTAGAAGCAACCAGCACACTGTCCGCAACCACATTCAAAACCTCCGCAGCCGCAACCGCAGTCTCCTTACAATAACCATACCCTTCTGCACCAGTACATGCATTGGCAATACCACTGTTACAGATCACCACCTGCGCAGACGGATGATTATAAACAATATCCTGATCCCATTTAACAGGCGCAGCCTTCACCACATTGGTAGTAAAAGTCCCCGCAGCCACACAAGGCACCTCACTATAAACCATAGCCATATCCGTTCTGCCCTTATACTTAATCTCAGCCGCAGCAGCCGCTGCCTGAAATCCCTTAGCCGCCGTAACGCCGCCCTCTATAATCTTCATGATTCCATCATCCTTTCTAACTCGTTACACTTTTTCCAGACTGCCACAGGTCCCCTGCGCAGTCGCCCTCCAGTTACTGGAAAAGTCAGCTCCGGAAATTATTTGTTTTTGAACGCATTTGCAGGGACTGTAGTAACTCTTAGTGCTCAGGAATTTGCGTTGTGGAAAAAAAGCTCACTGTCTGAGCGCAGCGAGTTTGAGCTTTTTTTCCACGCTTTTAGCAAATTTCTGAACACTTAGAGTTACTAAGCCCCGAAACCGCGTTCAAAAACAAATAATTTCCGGAGCGTCCCCTTTTCATTTAACTTACGGACACATCGGCACCTGCAGCAGTCCCTCAGCCTCCTTAAATCCAAACATCAGATTCATATTCTGCACAGCCTGTCCTGCAGCACCTTTAACCAGATTATCCATAGCCCCCATCATAATAACTCTGTGAGTTCTCGGATCAATCTTAAAGTTCACATCCACATAATTACTTCCCTCCACGCACTTAGTCTGCGGACAAACATCCTTATCAAGCACACGAACGAAAGTCTCCTTCTCATAATACTTATCATAAACTGCCTTTACTTCTTCATAAGAAACATCCTTAGTCAGAGAAGCATAAGCAGTCACCAGAATACCACGGTTCATAGGAATCAGATGAGGTGTAAAATTAATCAGCACTTCCTTACCGCACGCATAACCAAGCTGATCCTCAATCTCAGGTGTATGTCTGTGACTTGCAACACCATAAGCCTTGATATTCTCATTCACTTCGCAGAAAAGATTAGCAACCTTCGCTCCACGTCCAGCTCCTGAAGTACCGGACTTCGCATCAATAATAATGGTAGACGGATCGATCAGCCCCTCTTTGATCAGCGGATAAATAGAAAGTGTAGAACATGTCGGGTAACATCCCGGATTCGCGATCAGTCTGGCTTTCTTGATATCCTCACGGTTAATCTCACATAAACCATAAACCGCCTCATCAATAAACTGTGGAGCTTTATGCTCGATACCATACCATTTCTCATATTTCTTCACATCTTTAATACGGAAATCCGCACTCAGATCGATTACCTTCGCTTTGGAAAGAATTCCTTCATTAATTAAAGAAGCACAAAGTCCCTGCGGAGTTGCTGTAAAGATCACATCCACTTCATCAGCTAATGCTTCCATATTATCATCCATACATTTGGCATCTACCAGTTTAAAAAAGTTCTGGTAAACATCTGAATATTTCTGGTCAATATAACTTCTTGAACCATACCACGCAATTTCCACATCTTTATGTCCCAGAAGCAGTCTCACGATCTCGTTACCTGCATATCCTGTGGCACCGATAATTCCTGCTTTAATCATAATAATTTCCTCCATCTTCGCCTCATCCGGCGATCTTCATTTCATAGTAAAACTTTACTCTATCAGAGTGCTGGACTAATTATACATCTTACCTGCATAATATGCAATAGTCATTTTTCAATGTTTTTACATGGATTTTATTTCAGTTCACGGATTTCCCCCTGTCTTTTCCTATATTATGTTGCATATTTATGCAAAAGCAGATAAAACTTTTTTGCATTTTTCTATTGCATATTTATAAAAAAAGGTGTATATTATCACTTGTTAAGCGGAATCACACGAAATCAACTTGTTCCGCATTGAATATTTATTCAAAAATTTCAATCAGAAATTACCGCATTTATTCAAAAATAATGCGCTGAACTCCCGACCTATTCATTTACTTTCGGCAAACGGATATCTCAGGAAATTTTTACAAATCAGGAAAATAATAAAATCCAATTTCAGGAGGAATACAATCATGAAAGAAAAAGTCGTTTTAGCATACTCAGGCGGTCTTGATACCACAGCCTTAATCCCATGGTTAAAAGAAACATTTGATTATGATGTTGTCTGCTGCTGCGTAAACTGCGGTCAGGGAAACGAACTGGACGGACTGGATGAAAGAGCAAAGCTTTCCGGTGCTTCCAAATTATATATTGAAGATATCGTAGATGAATTCTGTGATGACTTCATCGTTCCATGTGTACAGGCAGGTGCTGTATACGAACACAAATATCTCCTTGGTACATCCATGGCCCGTCCGGCAATCGCTAAAAAATTAGTTGAGATTGCACGTAAAGAAGGCGCAGTTGCTATCTGCCACGGTGCTACAGGTAAAGGTAATGACCAGATCCGTTTTGAACTTGGCATCAAAGCTCTTGCTCCTGACATCAAGATCATCGCTCCATGGCGTATGACAGACAAATGGACCATGCAGTCACGTGAGGATGAGATTGCATTCTGTAAAGCTCACGGAATCGACCTTCCATTCGATGCAAGCCACAGCTACAGCCGCGACAGAAACTTATGGCATATCAGCCATGAAGGTCTGGAACTGGAAGATCCTTCCCAGGCTCCAAACTATGACAACATGCTTGTTTTAGGCGTTACACCTGAGAAAGCTCCTGATAAAGAAACAGAAGTAACAATGACATTCGAGCAGGGTGTTCCGAAAACATTAAACGGCAAAGAAATGAAAGTTTCCGAGATCATCACAGAGCTCAACAAATTAGGTGGCGAGAACGGTATCGGTATCGTTGACATCGTTGAAAACCGTGTTGTTGGTATGAAATCCCGTGGCGTATATGAGACTCCTGGCGGAACAATCCTTATGGCAGCTCATGAACAGCTCGAAGAACTTACACTTGACCGCGAGACAATGGAAACCAAGAAGAAACTTGGCAGCCAGTTCGCTCAGGTTGTTTACGAAGGAAAATGGTACACACCGCTTCGCGAGGCAATTCAGGCATTCGTTGAGTCCACACAGAAATATGTAACAGGTGAAGTGAAATTCAAACTGTACAAAGGCAACATCATCAAAGCCGGTACAACTTCTCCATACAGCCTCTACAACGAGTCTCTTGCATCCTTCACAACAGGTGACCTCTATGACCACCATGATGCAGACGGATTCATCACACTATTCGGACTTCCACTGAAAGTTCGTGCTATGATGTTAAAAGAAGTTGAGCAGAACAAGAAATAATTAAACAGAACCTATTACAGCCAGACAGGATTTTGATCCGTCTGGCTGTTCTTTTTTATAATGTTCAAACTCCCAAAATAAGTCCTCTATCTGAGCGCAGCGAGTAATCCCGACTTTTCTTCTCATGCCCTTAGCAGATTTCTGAGAGCTTAGAATATCTTAGTCTCCGAAACCGCACCCCACACAAGAACTTTTTCTGAGCGTCCCTTAATGGGTATCCTTTAATCCTTTAATGCCCGTCAAATACATTGACTTTTCCCCCTCAAAATTATATAATGATTGTCGAAAAATAACCCCAGAAAAGCACCACAGGAAGTCAGGTGAAATCCCTGCGCAAGTCCGTTACTGTAACAGCCAGATACTGTCTGCTTTTTCAGTTGAAATACAATCTGCGGCAACCAGAGAATATTTTCTAGGAACTTTCAGGAGGGATTTTGTTGCACACAAAAATCCCTCCTTTTATGTAACTATAATAAATCAGCAAAATAATGCAGTATTTTATTGAACTGTTATATCTCATACGCCGGCAGCAAAAGACAAAGGAGCACCCATGAAAAACGGACTGGAAGACTACTACGTAATCCGCGGAAACAAAAAAATGAGATTCGGCTACACAACAGGTTCCTGCGCAGCAGCAGCCTGCAAAGGCGCCACAGAAATACTCCTTGGAGGCAAATTACAGGAAACCGTTACACTGATGACTCCCAAAGGAATTCTGCTCACACTGGAATTGAAAGACATTCAGATAGAAACAGATAAAGTAACCTGCGCAATCCGGAAAGATGCCGGAGATGACCCGGACACCACAAATGGAATACTGGTCTATGCGACCGTAGAGAAAACAAAAGAGCAGGGAATTACTCTTGACGGCGGAATTGGTGTCGGAAGAGTAACAAAGGCCGGACTTTCCCAAATCGGAGAAGCCGCAATCAATCCGGTACCAAAATCCATGATCCTCCGGGCAGCCACAGAAATAGCAGAAAAATATGACTACGAGGGTGGCCTAAAGATTATCATTTCTGTTCCGGAAGGTGTGGAAATCGGAAAGAAAACGTTCAATCCCAGACTGGGAATCGTCGGAGGAATCTCAATTCTTGGAACATCCGGTATCGTAGAGCCTATGAGCGAGGCAGCCCTTGTCCAGAGCATCCGGGTGGAAATGAAACAGCACTTTTCCCAGGGAGAAGAATATCTTCTGGTAACACCGGGAAATTACGGCGCAGATTATCTGAGAGAACACATGGATCTCCCATATGAGAAGAACATCAAGTGTAGCAACTATGTAGGAGAAACGATAGATATGGCAATCGACATGGGCGTGAAAGGAATCCTTTTCATTGCGCATATCGGGAAGTTTGTAAAAGTAGCAGCCGGAATTATGAATACACATTCACACAGCGCAGATGCAAGAATGGAAGTTCTGGCGTCTAATGCAATCCGCGCAGGAGCACCACTGGAATGTGCAAAAGAGATTCTGAACGCATCTACCACAGATGAGGCACTGGATATTTTGAACAGATACCAGATGACACAGGGAACGATGAAAGAGGTTCTGGACAGAATCCAGTTTTATCTGAATCACAGATCCTATGAACAGATTCTGCTTGGAGCAGTAGTTTTTTCTAACACCTGCGGATATCTGGGGCAGACGGCAGATGCTGCCAAGTTGATTGAAAAAATTAATATACAGAATAAAAGAATTAAAGATAAATAGATAAAAGGAGGATATAAAACATGGTACATTTCGTAGGAGCAGGCCCGGGAGCACCGGATTTAATTACAGTAAGAGGAAAACAGTATCTGGAAGAAGCAGATGTGGTGATCTATGCAGGATCACTGGTAAATCCACAGCTTCTTGAATATACAAAGGACATCTGCACAATCCATAACAGTGCCAGGATGACACTGGAAGAGGTCATTCATGTAATTGAGAAAGCAGAAGCAGAAGGAAAGATAACCGTCCGTCTCCACACAGGCGACCCTTGTATTTACGGCGCGATCCGTGAGCAGATGGATATTCTGGATGAGAAGAATATTGCGTATGATTACTGCCCGGGTGTCAGTGCATTCTGTGGTGCGGCAAGCGCCCTGAATCTGGAATATACACTTCCGGATATTTCCCAGAGCGTAATCATCACCCGTATGGAAGGCAGAACTCCGGTTCCGTCCAAAGAGAGCATTCAATCATTCGCAGCACATCAGGCAACAATGGTTGTATTCTTAAGTACAGGAATGCTGGAAGAACTGAGCAGACGTCTGATTGAAGGCGGTTATACAGCAGATACACCGGCAGCTATCGTATACAAAGCCACCTGGCCGGATCAGAAGACTTTTGTCTGCACAGTAGGAACGCTGGCAAAAACAGCAGCAGATAACAATATCACAAAAACCGCATTGATGATCATTGGTGACAGTGTGGCAGCAGCACATTACGATCGTTCCAAACTGTACGATCCGGAATTTACGACAGAGTTCCGCGAGGCTACAAAATAAGAAAAGAACCTTCGATAGGAGGATAAAATGAAGATTGCAATGATCTGTTTCAGCCTGACCGGACAGGAAACAGGTGAGAAATTATGCAGGGGACTGAAATCTGCTGGCATAACGGCAACCCTTGACAAAAAAAGTAAATACCTGCCGGACTCCATACAGATCAGTACTTCTGCATGGGCAGGGGAGAAATTTCCTGATTCAGATGCGTTGATTTTCATTGGCGCAAGTGGAATTGCAGTTCGCAGTATTGCTCCTTATGTAGTGTCAAAGAAATCAGATCCGGCGGTGCTTGTGGTGGATGAATGCGGGAAGTTCGTGATTTCACTGCTGTCAGGGCATTTGGGCGGTGCTAATGAACTGGCGCTGAAAACGGCAGAAATATTAAACGCAGTACCGGTGGTAACGACCGCCACGGACCTGCATCATCGCTTTGCGGTAGATGTCTTTGCAAAGAAAAATGATTGTAGCATTTTCAATATGAAAGCGGCAAAAGAAGTTTCAGCAGCGCTTCTGGCAGGAAAAAAAGTGGGATTTTACAGTGAATTTCCTGTAGATGGCAGACTGCCGGAAGGACTGATTATGTGTGACGAACGGGGAATCCCGGTTAGAAATATGGAAGGCATGCAGTCAGATACTACGGAATCACCAGAAAGCAAAAAAATGATATCTGAAAATGCAGAATCAATTGTCGGAAAGTTGGATGATTCAGGGATAGACTGTGGAGCCGCTGTCACAGTACATACATCCTGCCAGCCTTTTGCATCTACGACACAGATCGTTCCCGGGAATCTGACACTGGGAATGGGATGCCGTAAGGGCAAAGATGCCGAAGAAATCGCAGAGGCGGCACAGAAAGTGCTCGATACAGGCGAATTTTTTAAAGAAGCATTTGAACAGATCGCCAGCATTGACCTGAAGAAAGAAGAACAGGGAATCAAAACGTTGTCAAAAGACTGGCAGATTCCTTTTGTCACTTATACAGAAGATGAATTAAAACAGGTGCCGGGAGAATTTACGCCCTCACCGTTTGTAAAGAAAATCACAGGTGTAGATAATGTCTGTGAGAGAAGTGCAGTTTTTGCCAGCGGTAATGGCAGACTGATTCAGAAGAAAAAAGGAGAAAACGGTGTGACCACAGCAGTGGCAGCCAGAGAATGGAGGATACATTTTGAGTAAAATATATGTAATCGGAATCGGACCGGGAGCTTATGACCAGATGACAGGAAAGGCAATCCGCGCAATGAATGAAAGTGATGCGATCATCGGATACACTGTATATGTTGATCTGGTAAAGGAATACTTCCCTGGAAAAGAATTTATGACTACACCAATGAAGAAAGAGGTTGACCGTTGTGTTCTTGCTTTTGAAGAAGCGAAGAAAGGCAAGACGGTTTCTATGATCTGCAGCGGTGATGCCGGAGTTTATGGTATGGCAGGACTGATGTATGAGGTCGGCGTTAATTATCCGGAAACAGAACTGGAGATCATTCCGGGTGTGACAGCAGCTACAGGCGGAGCGGCAGTTCTTGGTGCACCTCTGATCCATGATTTCTGTCTTATCAGCTTAAGCGACCTTCTTACTCCATGGGAAAAGATCGAAGCAAGACTTCTGGCTGCAGCTCAGGCAGATTTTGTCGTATGTCTTTATAATCCATCCAGTAAGAAACGCCATGATTATCTGCAGAAAGCATGCGACCTGATGATGAAATATAAGTCACCGGATACGATCTGTGGAACTGTTTCTAATATCGCAAGAGAAGGCGAAACAGCCAATGTAATGACATTAAAAGAACTGAGAGATACACAGGTAGATATGTTTACAACTGTATTTATCGGAAATTCGCAGACAAAGGAAATCAACCATAAGATGGTTACACCAAGGGGATATAAGAATGTATAAAGTCCTTGTTTTTGCAGGAACAACAGAAGGATATGAGGTCTGCCGTTTTCTGGCAGCACATCAGGTACAGACGATGGGATTTGTCGCGACAGAATACGGCAGCAAATCTCTTATGGAAAATGAATATCTCACTGTGCAGACAGGAAGACTGGATGAAACTGCCATGGAGCAGATTTTTGCCAGAGAGGAGCCGGAGATGGTGCTGGATGCGACGCACCCTTATGCAGCTGAGGTTACCATAAATATCCGGACAGCCTGTGAGAAAACACAGACACTTTACTATAGAGTTCTGCGGGAAATGGGCGGACATGAAGAGAAAGCTGTCTATGTGGAGAGTGTGCAGGCGGCAGCTGAGTACCTGGACCGGACACAGGGAAATGTATTGCTGACAACAGGAAGTAAGGAACTGGCTGGTTTTACGGGAATGAAAGATTATAAGGAACGTCTCTATGCCAGAGTCCTTTCCCTGCCGAATGTCATGCAGGCATGTGCCGGACTGGGCTTTGAGGGAAAACATCTGATCGGAATGCAGGGACCTTTTTCCAGAGAATTAAATGCAGCGATGTTAAGACAGTACCATTGTAAATATCTGGTGACAAAGGATACCGGAAAAGCGGGCGGTTTTCAGGATAAGATAGATGCGGCGCTGGAATGTGACGCGATTCCTGTGATCATCGGGCGCCCGTTGAAAGAAGATGGAATGTCTGTAAAAGAATGCAAGAGATTCCTTATGGAACATTTCAGCCTGACGCATCAGCCGCATATTACGCTTCTTGGAATTGGCATGGGAAGTTCTCAGACGTTGACAGTACAGGGAAAGAACAGTCTGGATCAGGCAGATCTTCTGATCGGAGCGAAAAGAATGGTGGATTCTGTGAAGCGTCCGGGACAGGACGTATTCGTGGAGTACAGAAGCCAGGAGATTAAAGACTATATCGGGAAACACCCTGAGTATGATAACATTGTGATTGTTCTTTCCGGGGATGTAGGATTCTACAGTGGAGCAAAAAAACTGCTGGATGTTATGGCAGAATCAAAGATAGAAGTTCAGTGTGGAATTTCTTCTGTAGTATATTTTATGTCAAAGATTGGCTTATCCTGGGATGATGCGAAGATTGTCAGTGCTCATGGAAGAGGCTGTAATCTCATATCGCATATCCGCCATGAGAAAAAGGTATTTGCGATTCTTGGAACTTCAGACGGAGTGGCGGTTCTTGCCAGAAAGCTGACAGGATATGATCTTCTTTATGTGGGAGAAAATCTTTCTTATGATAATGAGAAGATTTTTGTAAAACCGGCCAGTGAACTGACAGAGTATGTGGGTGATCCGCTTTCAGTGGTCTGTGCGGTCAACGAGAATGCGATAACACGACCGGAGACTCATGGAATAAAAGATGAAGAATTTATCAGGGGCAAAGCGCCTATGACGAAGGAGGAAGTGCGTACTGTATCACTTTCAAAGCTTTGTCTGGCACAGGATTCCATCTGCTATGATGTCGGAGCGGGAACAGGTTCTTTATCTATAGAGATGGCACTTCGCGCTCATCAGGGTAAAGTCTGGGCGATAGAGAAGAAAGAGGATGCAGTGGAACTGATTCGTCTGAACAAGGCGAAATTTGTAGCGGATAATCTGGAGATCGTCGAAGGACTTGCACCGGAGGCACTGACAGAACTTCCGGTACCTACACATGCGTTTATTGGAGGCTCCTCCGGAAATCTGAAGGAAATCGTGAAGCTTCTGATCGAAAAGAACCCTCAGGTTCGTATTGTGATCAACTGCATTACTCTGGAGACAGTGTCTGAAGCACTTGAGACAGCGAAAGAATTTGGATTTGAGGAGAATGAGATTGTTCAGCTTGGTGCGGCACGTTCAAAGGCGATTGGACGTTACCATATGATGATGGGCGAAAATCCAATTTATATTATTACATTGCAGAAGAAATAGAGGAGAAACAGGATGAAAATTCCAAGAATACTTCTGGCAGCAGGAGCCAGTGGCAGTGGAAAGACACTGATTACCTGCGGACTTTTGCAGGCGCTGGTAAACAGAAAAATGAAGGTGGCATCTTTTAAGTGTGGACCGGACTACATAGATCCTATGTTTCATTCCAGAGTCATCGGAACGAAATCAAGAAATCTTGATACTTTTTTTACAGATTCTGATGTTACCAGATATCTTCTTGGGCGAAATGCTGCGGACTGCGATATCGCAGTGATGGAAGGTGTCATGGGATTTTATGATGGAGTGGGAGGTATTTCCACGAAAGCAAGTGCCTATGATCTGGCAGATACGACAGATACACCTGTGATTCTTATTGTGAACAGCAGGGGAATGAGTATTTCTCTGGCTGCTTATATTAAAGGCTTTATGGAATATAAAGAGAACAGCCATATCAAAGGTGTGATTTTTAATCAGATGTCTCCGATGCTTTACCCAAGGATGAAGAAGTTGGCAGAAGAACAGTTGGGTGTAGAAGTTCTTGGCTATGTACCGAAAGTAGAGGACTGCGTGATTGAGAGCCGTCATCTGGGATTGGTACTTCCGGAAGAGATCAAAGATCTGAAAGGTCGTCTGAAGAAACTGGCAGGCGTGCTGGAAGAGACATTGGAAATAGACAGAATCCTTGCACTTGCAGAAAAAGCACCGGATCTGAATGTGCCGGAATCTCTGGATCAGAAAAATCCTGCCTTTGATTTTCATTTGCCACAGAAACTGAAGATTGGAGTAGCCAGGGATGAAGCATTCTGTTTCTTCTATGAAGATAACTTTCGGCTATTGCAGGAAATGGGAGCAGAGCTGGTTTATTTTTCACCGGTTCATGATGCACATCTGCCGTCAGATTTAGATGGGCTGCTGCTTTATGGAGGCTATCCGGAATTAAACGGAGAGGCATTGGAACAAAATGAATCCATGAAAGAGGAGATTGTTCGGGCGATTAAACAAGGGATGCCTTGTATGGCAGAGTGTGGCGGCTTTATGTATCTTCATGAACAGATGGAGGATATGGAAGGAATCAGCCGTAAAACCTGTGGAGTGATTCCGGGAAAGTGTTACAGAACTCCGAAACTGACGAGGTTTGGGTATATCACACTGAATGCCAGACAACCGGTATTTGGACAGGCGGCAGAAGAAATAGGGGAGATTCCGGCTCATGAGTTTCACTATTTTGATTCTGAGAACTGTGGTACAGATTTTCATGCGTCAAAACCTCTCAGTAAACGAGGATGGGACTGTGTACACAGTGAGGAAAATCTTCTGGCAGGATATCCGCATCTGTACTATTATGGCAATCCGAACATTCCCAGAGCGTTTCTGTTAAAGTGTCTGGAATATCATACAGCACAACATTATGTCTGATTTACATAAAGTATGTAACAAGGAGTCTTATTTATTATGTTATATTACAGTATATATGCCCTGGCCGCAGGTTTTATCCTTGATCTTATCATAGGAGATCCAAGATGGCTGTATCATCCGGTGTGCGTGATTGGAAATCTTATAGCGCTTCTGGAAAAGATACTTCGGAAAATTTTTCCGAAAACGGATAAGGGAGAACTTGTGGCAGGTACCGTAGAAGTAATCCTGGTCTGTCTGTTCAGTGGCGGAATCCCGTTTCTGATTTTACATTTTCTTTATGGAATTTCTGCCTGGGCAGGACTGGCACTGGAAACATTCTGGTGCTATCAGCTTCTGGCAACGAAATCTCTGAAAACAGAGAGCATGAAAGTATATGACAGACTGAAAAACGGAACTCTGGATGAGGCACGCTATGCAGTATCTATGATTGTCGGCAGAGATACACAGTCCCTCACAGAAGAGGGAGTGACAAAGGCGGCAGTGGAAACTGTGGCAGAGAATTCTTCTGATGGAATTATAGCTCCGATGTTTTATATGGCAATCGGCGGAGTCTGGCTGATGTTTTTATATAAAGGAATCAACACGATGGACTCCATGCTGGGATACAAAAACGACAAAACTGGATGATGTGGCAAACTACATTCCGGCAAGAATCTCAGGATGGCTTATGGTAGCTGCGTCAGCGTTTGTAAAAATGGATGTGAAAAATGCGGCAAAGATTTACCGTCGTGACAGAAGAAATCATGCAAGCCCGAATTCTGCACAGACAGAAGCTGCGATGGCAGGAGCACTGGATGTACAGCTTGCCGGAAATGCATATTATTTTGGAAAACTTTATGAGAAACCGACGATCGGAGATGCAATCCGGGAGATTGAACCGAACCCGGTTGACAGGATCCTGAAAGAGAACCCAGGGATCCATTTTGTTTTTTTCAATGGGAAAAAGTCGGAATCCGTTTTCAGGCAGATCTTTCGTCAGCTGATAGCTGAACGGCCGGATATTGCTTTTATCAGTCTGCCATCGACATCTCCAGCGAACGCGGCCTGGAATTTCGAAAAGCTGGCGTCTGCCTGGAGACAGGCTTTCCTTAAGGCGGGTATTCCTCTTGCTGATGAAGCCGCGTCAGAACTGAAAGCCAATAAAAAAGCCCCGGTTCGTGATTGAACCGGGGCTCCTGAGGCAATCCCGACAGAAGGGTCAGCCCTGAGGCGTGATCTTGATCCAGCCGGTCGGGCAGCTGGGAATCGTCGGATAGTAGCCCTTCTGTGCGGGGCAATAGAAATAATCCTGAGTTGCCACCGAGGAAGAGGCAGGGGTGTTATTGATCGTCACGTTGACCGGGGGCGCCGGCTGAGTCTGAACCGGTGCTGCGGGAACCGTGCTAGTTGTATGGCTGGGAGTTGCGGCGAGAGCAAGAAGACCGACTCCTACACCGAAGGGCAGAATCCAGTCACCGGGACCCC
>OODH01001233.1_pt1 | contig 16293 bp, 21 predicted proteins | sample 1671391 | NCBI WGS metagenome assembly OODH01 (sample SAMN06348152, study PRJEB24527) | human gut metagenome | biome: human gut; feature: ankylosing spondylitis patient; material: feces | host: Homo sapiens | place: China | collected 2015-10 | reverse complement strand
TTTTGTATGTGTTATATTTGAGGTGTCAACAAAAAAAACAACACTAGAGAATAGGAAAAATAAAATGACTAGGCTTATTGACAATAACAAGGTAGTGGAAATTTCTATCCGTGAGTGGGATGAGGAGAGTTCGCACTACGGCCCAGACTGGTCGGCTGATTTTTTTGAGGTCGGCGGTTTGAAGACTGTTGATGACCCGGAATTTGCTTACATTGTGGATAACGTCGATTATTGTATTGAGTATGCAAACGACATGGTGTCCGGTGTGGGAGACTTTGCGGGAGACCCGCAACCTAATCAGTTTGTTGACGTGACGGAACTCGACCGTAGCGTATACCCGAGTTTTGGGAACAAGGCGTGATTAAAATGATTAAGGGGTGTAGTTTTATGAATTATTATTGTGTTCGTCGTTTGCTTGAGATGGGTTATAGTTATTATGATTTTGTGGAATGTTATGTTGATTTTGATGAAATAGTGCATATGTTTCCACTTGGTTGTACGTGGGATAATATGGTGTCTTTTGGTGATAATGTAAGTATGGTGTTTCTCGGTTATAGTAGGAGGCATTGGGTGTGATGAATTATAATAGGTGTAATGGTTGTAAGCGTTTTTATATAGGTGGTAGTATGGTTAAGGGTGTACGTCGTGTTCGTCGTATGCGTGTGGGGCATTATGAGACTGGGGGTAGTGATTCTGATTGTGTGGGTTTGTTTGATTTTGTGATGGTGCATTATGCCGATGATGTTGCTTTAATGCGGTTGAATTTGTGGAATGATACGGGTGTGTAGTATGGTGTTGTTTGGCCTATTAGCTCAGTGGTTAGAGCGGCATCCTTATAAGATGTGCGGGCCGGGTTCAATTCCCGGATAGGCCACGGTTGTTGAGAATTGTTATCGTTATTGTTAGTGTGATATATTAGGTCATGACATGCCGTTTGGCATGTTGTGACCTTTTTTGTATGAGGTGTATACATATGGATATGAGTTCTATCGCCACCCTTGTGGGTAGTGTTGGTTTCCCGATTGTCGCGTGTTGTGGAATGGCGTGGTTTATTGCCACGACGTTCCGCGATTTTAACAATTTGATGACGAAAAACAATGTTTTGACCGAAGAGCTTATAGCCTTGCTTAAGAATGATAAGGAGGGTGATAATGTTGATGAAACGAATATGGCGTAGCATATTGGCGTGCGTATGCGTGTTGTCGTTGGTTTTTGTGCCGTCTGCAAACGCGGATATGCGGGGTTTTGACGTGAGCAATTGGCAGTGTGATATCGATACGTATGTGCTCGATGCTGATTTTGTTGTGGCCGGTACGACTTGGGGTGTTGGCGGTTTTAATAACGTCTGTTTGGTCAATGGCGTTAATCAGGCCGCGAATTATCAACTTGGTCGTGCAGTGGACAGCGGCAAGAGCATAGGCGTGTACCATTATGCAATGGGCAATGACGCGGTTGCTGAAGCTGATTTTTTCGTGGATAACGTTGTCGGATATGTCGGGCGTGCCGTACTTGCATTAGATTGGGAGGCCGACGATAACCCGCAGTACGGAAACGGCGCGTGGGTCGAAACTTGGGTACGGCGCGTGTATGACCGCACGAAAGTTTGGCCTATCGTTTATACGGGGGCGTATTCGTTGGGGCAGCTCACGCCGTATGTACGCGAACATTGCGGTGTTTGGGTCGCACAATATGCGTCCAACGCGCCGACTGGTTATCAGGCGGTGCCGTGGCTTTATGGCGCGTATGGTGAGGCCATGCGACAGTATACATCTAACGGTTACGTGTCGGGTTATGGCCCTTTGGACTTGGATTATTTTAGGGGTGAGCGCTGGCAGTGGGACGCTTACGCGCGCGGTGAGCGTGATGGCGGTGTTTCGGCACCGGCACCGGTTCCGGCACCGGATACGGGTTGTGCGTCCATGTGTGTTACGGTCGGGCCGGGCGACACGTTGTCTAGTATCGCGGCGGCGACTGGCTTGGGGTCGTGGTCTGATTGGTCGGGGTATGCGTCCGGTAATCCCAATGTGATATATCCCGGCGAAACCGTTTGCTATGGCGGTGGCACTGTTGCGCAGTCGAACACGAGTGCGGCGCGCACGTATACGGTGCAACCGGGTGATAGTTTGTGGGCTGTTTTCGGTGTTGATTGGTCGCGTGTCGCGTCGGTTAACGGGCTGTCTAACCCGAGTTTGATTTATCCGGGTCAGATTTTGCGTTACTGATAATCGTTGTCAATAATCGGCGTGTCGCTTTTTGCACACGCCGATTTTTATGCTATAAATATATGTGTTAGCAAAAATGTTAACAGAAAACAGATACAAAGGATAATATGCGCAAGATTCGTAAGGTAATCGCTGATAGCGATATCAGCTACTATGACCGTAACGGCGAAATGCAAATGTTTCATACTACCGGGAATATTCGCACCGTTGAAAAAGCAGTTAAGGCGCTTATGGACGCGGGTATCGTTAACGTCCTGATTGATGATATCACCGTACATAAGACAACGTATGCTATGGACGTTGACACGTTTATCGCACACGCCGAAACCGTCGTAACCGATACCGATAACGACAACGATAACGAACCTGAATTCTGATTTTGGAAGGAAACATCATGACCAAGGACAATGAACAGATGAACGACACCGCTAATGAAACCGCTCAAACCCCTGTTGACAATTATCGTTACATTTGTACGATGGACAACAGTACTTTTGAGGGCAAGCGTGCCATTGTCAACGCGCGTAACAATGCGTTGTCACTGAACGCTATCGGTGACACGCCGCTAACGGTCATTGGCGCGTACACCGCGCCGGGCGTGCGTGCTCAGACGGGGCAGAAGTGCGTTAACGTCTATCTTTTTGCAAATGACGGCAATACGTATTTCAGCCAGTCGCAGGGCATTTATCGTAGCGTGTTGGATATTTATGATATGTTCCCTGATTTTAACGCGCCTAACGGTATCCCCGTGACAGTGAAAAAGACGCCGCTTGGTGGTGGTAGGTCTACTAAGTCGCTTGAAATTAAGTAGTTTGACATCAAGTAGTTTGAAATGAGAAAAAAGCGCCATAAACAATATGGCGCTTTTTTTATGAGGGTGGTAAAATCATGCCTAGAGCGCCATAAACAATATGGCGCTTTTTATGAGGGTGGTAAAATCATGCCTAGAGCGCGTAAACAGGCGGATATTTTAACCGCGAAACGCAAGCGCGTAAACCGCGCGATAAACAACCTGAAAAAAAGTATCACGGACGCCATGCCCGAGAGCGAGGCAAACGCGCGACGGGATTATATTCAGCGGATTGAATCGCAGTTGAAAAAAACATATGTCGGGCGCGTGAGTAATCGCGCCATGCGTGAGGAATTGTATCAGCGTGCCAACGAAGCCGCTGACATGCTCGTACGACAGGTTGGCGAGGTGCGCGGTGGCAAAGGCCGCGCGGTGGAACGTAGACGGTCGTTTAACATTTTCCGCATCGAGATGAGAATGGCGTCCAAGGGACAGCCGAGCGCGTTGGGTGAGCTTGGTCGGGAAAAAGTCAAGATTTTTTGGCGATACACACAAAACATATGGCAGAAACCTAATATTCCGCCGGACAAACGATTGGAGGCTGTCATGAAGGCATATGACGCGGACTCGTTGAGTGAGCTTTTTGACACCATTATGACGCGCAATGAAAAAGTGTTGCAATACGCTAAAAACATGAAAGCGCACACAGGTGAATTGGAGGACTATATGGATACCGACGGCGGTAGCCCGATATGGCTCGTGGCGGTTTCCCCCGATGTGGTGCGATGAAAACACGCAAAGAATACAGGGTGGCGGCGATATTTGACACCGAAACAACGAATATCGGTGAGGGTGCCGAAACGCGCGCGTATCCGATATTATATATTTTTAACGATTTGCGGGATACCCCGTTGGAATCGTATACGCCTGATACGGACGATGTACGTTTTTACCGGCGCACGTCCGAAGCGCTGGCGTATATTGATGGTTTGATTACGTATGGTCGTACGCGTGGTTATGTGCCGATAATCGCGGCATATAATCTCATGTTCGACATGCAGACTCTTCTGCTAGAATTGGCGCAATCGTATACGATTGAGGTCAATGCACAGACCGCAACCAGCGTGTACACGCTCGATTTGTGCATTGATGGTAATGTGGTGTGCCGTTTTTGGGATACGTTTTATCTCGAAATGGGCGGCCTACGCGCTATGGGTGAGACGTGCGGTCTGCCTAAAGCGGTGGGCGATTGGGATTACACGCTTGCACGCACACCTGAAACGCCGTTGACAGAGGAGGAGCTGTTTTACGCGCGGCGTGATGTACAAGTGATACCGCAGTATCTGCAATGGCTATTGCGCGCTAATCATTGGCTCACGCCCGACATGTTGGGGTGCCGCGTACTGACCAAAACGTCATTGGTGCGGCAGATGGCGCGCCGTGAGATTGGCGGGCGGCGCGTCACGTTGCAAGGCGATAAAAAAATCACGTTGCAACGCGCGTTTGAAATGACGTGCAATCAGGAGTTTCCGAAAAACTATGAGTCCTATGCGTTGCGCAAGGCGTGTTTTCGTGGCGGTTTGACTTTTACGAGCGCTAAAACCGCTAGTGTTGTCGTTGATAACGTGGCGTCTCTTGACGTTACGTCAATGCATCATGCGTTTATCAACGGGCGACGCTTGCCGGTTAAATTCGCGGTTGCCCCGCCGGAAATTTTGCAAATCGCGTGCGAACGTATCGTTAGTACGCCGCTTGAAGATGTATTACGTAATTATAGTGACCCGTTTCGCACGGGGTTGCATGTTGCGATAAGTTTTACAAATCTTAGATTACGGGTAAACACATGTTTTGCCGATTGGGGTATTGCAATATGCCCACGGTCAAAGTTCGTGCGGACGTTGCAAGCGGACACCGATTACAGCAATAATGAACGCGCGAAAACACAGGAAAACAGTATTAGGGCGCACGGCTACGTTGATAGTGCCGTTAATCCGACGTTTGCTTTTGGAAAATTGTATCGGGCGGACGCATGTATCTTGCACGTTAATGAGATTGAGTTGTGGAACGTGGCACAGGTGTATGAGTTTGACGAAATGCATGTATTGTATGGCGAGGCCACCGCTAAAACGATTGTGCCGCCCGATTACGTGACATTGCAATCCAATATGCTTTTTGCGCGGAAAACTGATGTTAAAAACCTGATTAAACACTACACCGAGGGTGTACCGTATGCGGGTGACATACCCGAGTCGATACCCGAGGGTGTCGCGCGAGATGCTAGGGCGGGTACGTTGAGCGTGAAATTTTTGCAATCCTATTACGGTAGCACCGTTAAGGGACAATTCAATGGTATCTATGGCACTCAGGCGCAAGACGTAATGAAGGCCGATTACCGTGTGACGGAAACCGGTGAGCTGGAAGTAGATAAGGCCACGGTCTGCACTCCCGAGAATTTTGCGAAAAAGCGTCCGAAGACACCGCGCGTGCTGTACACGTATGGTATGCGAATTGTAGCCGGGTCACGTATGCATCTGGTGATAGCCATGATGTTGATATATCGGCGTTTCGGCGCGCGTGTCACTGTTACGGGCGGTGATACAGATAGCCTTAAAATCAGTTGCGCCGATGACGTGACCGACGCGGAGCTGTTGGACGCGCTCGAACCATTGCACGCCGCGATAGAAAACGCAATCAATCTCACCATGCGGCGCGTCCGAAACACCGCGCCCGATATGGCGTCAACGCTTGACCATATTGGCAAGTTCGAGGTTGAGGACTGCGGGGGTGCCACTCGTTACGCCGAGCATGTGGAACTGTGGAACAAGGCCCGCGTGAGTCTGGACATGAGCGGACATGTGCATGTCACGTGTGCGGGCTTGCCACGGCCTGACGGCGTGTACACTATTGAGGACTGTATTGCGGATATTATGCGTATGGGTCACGGTTTCGCGGAAACGGTACGTTTGGCGCTTGGTTATGATGTGTTGGTTGATTATGAGATTTGCCATACGTTGCAACGCAACCGTCCACATGTGTGGGATAGGTACGTTGGCACCGTCACCGATTATCGGGGTGCGACATATCATGTTGACGCGCCCGAGGCGATAGCGTTGTATCCGTCCGGCAGATGGTTAGGGGAATCGGACAAACAGGCCAACGGCGAAAATCTTGCATACATGCGGGACGTATATAATAGGCATGTTGAGACATTGCCGCGCGAACTTATTGTGCGGGACGGTAAACCTATGATTGTGAGCATTGATGGCGAAATATTACTATGACCGACTTAAGACGTTGATACTGCCGCGAAACGCAGACGTTAATATGATTATCGGCGCGCGTGGTTTAGGCAAAACCTATGGTATACGAAAATACATGATAGAAGACTATTTGAAAAACGGCTATTGTTTCGTGGAAGTGACACGGTTTCGTGAGGAAAACAACGATGTCGCGGCAAACTATTTCAGTCGTATCGTACAAGATAATATTTTCCCTGATTATGAGTTTCGGACTACCAATAAAATAGCGGAAATTCGCAAAAAGAAAACCGGTAAAAAAGAAAACCCGTGGAAAACAATTGGGTATTTTATACCTTTGTCATTACAACAGCAGAAGAAAAAGAGTACTTATGTTAATGTGCGGAACATTTGCATGGATGAAATTATCATAGATAACGACGACAGGTATCACACGTATCTGAAAAACGAATTTGAACAATTGGCGAAACTTGTGGATACCGTCACGCGAGAACGCGCCGACGATACGGGATTACGCAAGCCGAGAGTATTTCTGCTGGGTAACGCTTGCGACGCTTTTAATCCCTATTTTCGGCATTATGACGTACCGCTAGAACCTGAACACGGTTTGCAATGGCTAGGCGGAAAAACATGCCTGTTCGATTATGTGCGGGACGATGAATACGCCGAACAGAAAACAAGGAACACGGTTGCGGGCCGTATGCTGAAAAACAACGATGACGTCACTTCTAAAAACAATTTCGCGCGGCATAATACTGATTTTATCGAAAAACCACACGGACAGGCAAAACTTACGTATGTTTTTCGATGGTTGCAAAACGAATACGGCGTGTATGTTGATTTGCGTTGCGGTTATGTTTTCGTATCCTCGAAATATGATAGCGGCGCGCATGTACCGTATTTCGCAATCACTCGGGCGGACAACAAACTTAACTATCTTACCGCGAACATGGCTAAAGATTTGATACGGAATCTTACATCATATTATGCGCTGGGGTATCTGCGCTATGATACGGTGGAAACGCAACACGCCGTAAGCGAAATGCTAAAGAATTTTGGAGTAAAATAACATACGGCATACAAAGAGATACCGCAGTGAGACCGCTAAAACATTGTCATTGACTTCCACGGTTGACTCCGCCAATGATATGGCCGTAAGGGATAAGCGCGCCGGTTGTCGCTGTGAGTCATGTCGCAAGTATGCTATCCTTAAGTCGTATCGGCCCGTATCACGCCGATACGACTTTTTCATATATGAAAGGAAAAAAACAAATGGATGACGAAACCACCGAGGAGAAGGACACCGCCGAACGTGATGACCTCACCCCCGACGAAGCGCACCGTGAAGGCGAATTCGATGACTTGCGCGACATGCTTTCACGGCTGCTTGATAAAATTGACGCGATAAACGAGCGAATCGACGGAATCTATGACAATTTCACCGATTCCGTGGCGCAGATGGTCGAAAACGGTGCAACCGTCAAAGAAACCGACGATGACGCGGCTGAAGCAATCGCACAGGCGGCGGCAGAAGACTTGGAAAACCTCGATTACACACTGTAACGGATAGGAGTAAAATATCATGGCTGTAGACAATGCAACGATTTTGGACAAAGTCCGTACCAAGGGCACCGACGATTACCAGCAACGCGTACCGAGCGCAACGCAAACCGGCGTGGCGAACACCATGCGCTATCTGTTCGACCCAATGAACCGCCAATATTTGAATGATTGTGTCTGGAACATGGTGAACCGTATTGGACTCACCGTTATGGCGCAGAACGCGCCGTTTGAGAACCCGTTGGCGATTTTTAAAAAGGAAAATCTCTACTGGGGTTCGACGGTGCAGGAAATCGCCGTCAAATGGATTAAGGCGCACGGGTACAAGGATGACGCCGAAACGCTTTTGAAGATGCACCGCCCCGAGGCCGCCGTATGGTTTTATGAGATGAACCGTCGTGACCAGTACCCGATATCATGGACAGATGACGAGTTGCGACAGGCGTTCGTGGATGATTTTGGCCTGAACCGTTTCGTAGCGCAGATTATGGAGACCCCGCGTAATTCCGATAATTACGATGAAATGAACATCATGCTTGCGTTGATACGACACTACGAGCATAATCTTGGTTTCTATAAGGTGCATCTTGACGCGGTGCCGAGCGACGAAACCACCGCCAAGACGTTGCTCAAGGCACTGCGTTCGACCGCCGGACGTATGCAGTTCCCAAGCACCCAGTACAATGCGTTGAACGTAACCGACATTCCGGCGTACGCGAACCCCCAGCAAATGGTGTTGCTGATTGAGCCGGAATATCTTGCGTCGCTTGACGTTGACGCTTTGTCCGCCGTGTTCCAGCTGGACAAGGCAGATGTGCCGTATCGTATCGTACAGGTGCCGAGTCTCGGCATCCCCGGCGCGGTTGCGTTGCTTGTTTCGACCGACTGGTATCAGGTGCGTGACACCATGTACGGCACTACCCAATTCTACAATCCGCAGACGGTCAGCAACACGCTGTATCTTAACCATTGGGGCATCTACGGCGTGTCGCCTTTCACCCCGTGCGCGTTGTTCACGACCGACGCGGGTACCAGCATTACGGTCGTGACGCAGAACGTGACCGGTTTCACGCTGACCCCGACCACGGGAAGCGTCAAGGCGGGCGACCTTATGCAGCTCACGCCGAAGCTCACCGCCACCGTCACGCCGACGGGCACCGCCGTTCAGGTGGCACCGGACGCGGCTACGTACGAAGTTTCGGCGAACCATGCCGCAAGCGGTGATGACGCGCACGGTGCGGCGTTCGAGCTCAACGTCAATACGTTCGTGGATGACCAAGCGCGCTTGCATGTCCAGCGTGACGGCCTTGTGGCTGGTGACGTCATTACCGTGACCGGTACCGCCACGTATGTTAACCCGAACGGCACGACTACGGAACATTCCGCAACATGCACGTTCACCGTCGCATAGGCTGAAATCGACTATGATATAAAATGAGTGGTGTTTCATGCGAAGCACCACTCATTTTTCGTATATAGGAAAGGGCTCGACATGGATTTTCCACATCTGCAAAACGCAACGGCGTTCCCCGATACGGACACGCGCGTATACGAACAGTACCGCAACGTTTTCGATTACAATGTTTGGACGCCAAACACTGTTATCAAGTTATGTCGCGTGAACTGGTACGACGATTATCATGATACTGTGAAATTCTCCGATGACACCGCAAGGGATGCATGGTTCGACGCGCTGGACGGCGAGACCGTCAAGCTCACAACGAACATGTATATCGCGCGCGCCGATACGGACGGTATAAAATTGCCCGTACCGTACATGACGGCGCAACGGTACAATTACATTGTCGTTGATTTTTCACATGATATTGTCAATACGCCGTATCAGAAAACCGACGTGCAGACACGCTATCACTTTTTCGTCACCTCGGTACGCGCCGAAGCGCCGAACACGACAACATGCACGCTTGTACGTGATGTATGGACGGACTATATCAACAGCACCACAATTAACGGTTTGCTGTTGTCACGCGGGCACGCGCCGTTGACGGAAACGACACCGCAAAAACTGTTGGAAAACCCACGGGCCAACTGTCGTGATTTTACGTTGCCCGACGTTGATTATGGCAACGCGGCCACGAACATTAAAAAAAGCACGCCGATTAACTTGCAAAACGGGACAAGATACATATGTTTGGCCACAACGTTTTCCCCGCAACAATTGCAATCAATGAGCAATATTCGCGGTACAGACGTTACGGATACCAACCCGTCATATACTAACGCCGATGAAACGGTCAATGGTTTTGTATGGGGTGCCGGAAACGTAAACACATCGAACGTAACCGGTGCGGGTACGTCATATAATTCCATTGATAACCTCACCGCAAGCAACGTGTACATGTACGCGCTGGAATCATCCAAAGTGTCGGGTGATTATTTTGATACGATGTTTGCGTATTATCCGCATATCATGTCACAAATCGTATCTGTTTTCGTTTCCACGGCAAGCATGATGCAATTAGGGTCCGTCACTACGGTTAATGATGTGGAATGGCATACGGTCAGCGGCGCGCGCACAAAACTAGCGGACATTAATCTAACAATGAATGACTTCGGCTATTCGCCCGAATACGCCAAAATAACACGACTGTACCTCGCACCCTATGCGCACTTGGAAATATCCGACAATATCGGCAATAAAACCCGTGTGGAAATAGCGGATTGCGGACATCTCTCGGCGCAGGCCGTCACGTCATTAAGCTACCCGATATTACGACAACTCGCATGGCTTGACGGTGTCGGGGGCGACGGCGACACGTCCATAACCATCAACGCCATCAACGGTGCTAACATTGCCGCCTACGTGCCGAACGCGGACGTACTCAAAACGCTGATATCCCATGATATCCCGACGTATGCGTTGCAACGCCGCGCAATCGACGCGCAACGCGCCGACACTTACAATGCCGCCGTAAGTCAGGCACGGCAAAACGCCATGTTGACGTATGAAAACGGCGCGCGCTCGGCTAATGTCAGTCAGGCAAACACGTATCGTAGCAGTGCGGCGGCGGCGTCGAACACCGCACGCGCGAATCAACGCGACGTAGCTATAAAAGACGAGTCCAATAGTGCGCGGACGGATAATCTCACATACTCGAACACACGCCAAAACGCTGACTTGCACACTAGCACGGTCAAAATAAACCGTGATGTAAGTGATGACAATACACTACAAAATAAAGCTTTTGTGGAAGGCGCCCAAACGCAGGCAATAACAAACGTGGCAAGTGCGATAGGCTCAATAGCGGGGGCCGCGCTGGTAATCGGCACAGGAGGCGCGGCCTCACCGGTGGTGGCCGGTGCAATGGCAATCGGCGGTGCGGCGCTTCAGGGTTACAACACCGGTATTGCAATCACTAACAGTCAGGAGCTCAACGCGACATCTAATTATGTTGCAAATGATAAAGCAAAAACCGCAATACAGGCCAACACCGAGCAAACACAACATGCCATAACGCAGTCCACCGCCGTGACCAGCCGCGCGAACACGCAAGCTGACCGCGTTACCGAGTACAGCACAAGCGCGGCTACCGACATGACCGCCACAAGCACGGGCGCGGTCAACACGAACGCGGGCGCGTCACGTGGTCTGACGGTTGACAACGCCAAACGTATCATGACGAATGCGCGCGACAATACTAATGCGGCATGGCGCGACATGCTCAATCATCCCGCGCAACCGGTCGGCGCGTATGGCGGCGACAATTTCAGGCAGGCTACGGGGCTTGACACCATGACCGTTAAAATAGTCACGGAGGATAACGGTGCGATAGCGGCGGCGGGTGATTACATGCTACGCTACGGGATAGCAAGCAACAAACTCTACAACAAACCGACGCTGACAACGTGCAAGCATTACACGTATTGGCAGACCGCCGACATATGGACGATATGCCCATTGGCGCAAAACGAGCAATTGCAGACAATAAGGGATATTTTCAGTTCCGGTGTTACAATATGGAGCAGGCCCGAGGAAGTCGGCGGCGACTTCGCACACGACAATCTATAAGGTGGAAAATATGGGACGCAAACGAACGCATAAAAGGCCGTTGACCCGCGCGGAACTGGGTGAGCGCGGCGCGCCGGTATGGCAACAGTCCGAGGCGCTCAACTCGCAAGCGTATTCTATGGCGTATTCGCAAATGTTGAATATCGCGTTATCACGGTTCAAATGGTTGAATCTGCCGAAAACATGTGACGCTTGGTTTCTGGAATACAATCTATTGTATTTCGGCTATGCGACAATCGCTTTCCCGCATAGCAAGCCGGGGGTGTTTTTCAGCACGCAGGCGGTGACAACATCGAATTTCAACGTGTATTACAAGCCGAAGAAATGGGATAGCTACGGTATCAACGGTTGGAGGTTCCCGGTGAACAATTCCAATGGTGTTTTCATCTACGCCAACCGCGCCCGCACGCCGCTCATTCCGACCATCGAGTTTTTCGCGCATGAAATTGAAGATTTGTACATGACGCGCCGACAGAATCGCTTTAACCAGAAAACGCCATTTATTCTTGAGGTTCCGGCCGGTCAGCAGACGGCGGGTATCAACGTTATCAAGCAAATCAGCGGCGGTGAAATGGCAATCATGGCGACACCCGGTTTCACCGAATCCATGAAAGCCAACGTACTGAAAACCAATGTCGAATACATCGGCATGGAACTACAAAACGACATACAAAACACGTGGAACTCGTACTACCAAGCGCTGGGAATCAAAAACCTCCCCTTGAAAATGGAACGGCAGACCGCCGACGAAATACAGGACTACGGCGAACCGACCGACCTACGCGCGCTCAGCGAACTGGAGGAACGACGCGCCGCCTGCGACATACTCAACACAAGATTTGCGAAATACCTCAAGGAACCGATACAAGTCGTGTGGAACGAAGACAACATCTCACGCAATTATGATTATTTGAACAACCTTGAAAGATTGGCCGGTGATGATAATGCAGAATGACATAGACAGCTACCAGCCGTGCGAATCACGCGACGAATTTCATGGCGTGATGACGTACACGTTTGGCGAACTACTCGACGTGCCGGGCGGCGTTGACTGGGATAATGCCGCGTGGTCATGGCGGGCCGTTGCCTATGATGACACGCAATACACGCGCTGTTGTCGCAAAATCGAAAACCGATACTATGACCGGGAATTAGGCGTAATGCCACCGTCAAGATGGCGACGGCACTTTATGCGTCTCATACAAGAGATTATGCCGACATTACGCCCACTATACGCGCTTGCAGATAAAAACCCTGATATAATACTCAGCGATAACGACACATGGCACAAAATGCGAACCGTTTTCAGCGATTTCCCGGCAACTCAACTAACCGAAAATCAGGACTACGCAAGCAACGCAACCGACAATCAATACGAGACAATCACAAACGGTAATTTCATGGACAAAATCGAACGTATCCGAAACGGTAATTATGTTGACATTGACGTGTTGTTGCTCGACCACCTAGAAGCATGTTTTAGTCCGTTATGGACTATCAACATAAACAATTATTAGCGAGGTGAAATTTTCATGGACGCCAATACATTAGCCAAAGTCGAGCACGAATATTCCAAGCTTACCGAAAACATCAACAAACTAGGTGATTATCTATTGAAACAAATGACCAAAAAGAAAACGCTGACAGATAAACACTATGAATTGTTGATAAAACAATACGCCATCATGCTACAATACGCAGACGTTTTAGCGCAACGAATCCGCCTCGCAAGGAAGGAACAATAATGTTTCCATATCTACCGTTTTACTCGGTATGGCCCTACACGCCCGCCATACCCGCGTTCTACTGGAACGCCAAAAGCCAAGAGGAAATCATAAAACATATCGCGTGTGAAATTGACCATATCACGGCATATCTTGACGAAATAGTAACCGACATAAACAAAACACTAAACGATTATGACACAAGAATAAAAAGCATTGAAGCGCACATAAACGATTACGGTACGGCCATAGCACAACTCCAAGAACAAATCGAACATATCGGAGATACACAATTGGTCTGGAACGTCACAAAAGGCGAATACACTGACAGTAAAACAGCACTACGCGACTTGTACCGCGAACTAGCGGTATACGGCGCACGCGTCACTCAAATAGCCGATATCAACACCGGCAAACTAGCCGAACACCGAACCGACGAAACACCCGCAATCGGCAACCTTACCATATTCAACGACACAACACCACGTGTCACTAATCCAACCACCGGCGATAAATACCCGCCACTCTCATAAAGGAGATGCATAATGGTTAACACCACGAATTATGAACTGGAAAAATACGAGGCGGGAAATTCCGCAAATCTCCTTGACCAATACAATGCGTCAATGGATAAAATCGATGTAGCCATAAAAGGCGTCAGCGATAAAGCGGACTTAGCACTAAACAATAAAGTGCTACCGGACGGCCTAGCCGCATTCATAAAGGCACTAGGTCTAACCGGGTCTAACGCGCAAACACTCGGAACCACTCTCAACCACATATTAAACCGCACCGGAACGGAAACTTTCACCGTTACCGACCTCAGCAAACTCAAAAAAACCGCAGAGGGCTATCCAATTCCGCCGGTCAAGTAAGGGCATACCATCATGGCAACAGAAACACCGTTCTATCACCTGCCACTATACGAAACAGGCGACTTAGCCGACCTACGTGATGGATACAACGCCGCAATGCGCATCCTAGACCGCGTAATACATCAACTAAAAGTGCAAGAAGAAATAAATCACCCGACAAATCTCAAGAAAGGCAACTAACATGTCCAATTATACAACCAACTTCAATCTCGAAAAATATCAAACCGGCGACGCGGCAAACCTCAATGACCAATACAACGCGTCAATGAATATTATCGACGAGAACATGTACAAAATCAACACTAACGCAAACACTGCGGGCGGTAAAGCCACGCAAGCATTAGAAACCGCACAAAACAACACCAAAAATCTCACAGCATTAGGCGTAACCGACACCGAAACCGCAACACAATTCAAAACCAAAATAGATAACACAGCAGAAACAGCACAAAACAACAAATCAAGTCTAAACGCGCTAGGCGTAAACAACGTTACAGATGCAACCAACCTCAAAAATAAAATAAACAAAAACACTCAAGACATTAGCAAAAACACTCAAGACATTAGCACAATCAACACCACCATAAGCAACTACAAATACAATAGCGGATATATGGTAACATTCGGCGACTCCTACGCAGACTCAACCACACCACAAAACACATGGCCGTACTGGCTACACCAATACATCCCAACACTAATACTCAAAAACTACGCCGTCAGCGGTGGCGGTTTCAACGTAGACACACGAACATTCATAAACCAAATAAACACCGCAAACACAGACACAACACTAGACAAAAACAAAGTCAAACTAGCCATATTAGCCGGTGGACGAAACGACATACTGGACTACAATAGCGCTAAGACAAAAATACAGGAATGCGTAAACCGAATGATAACCATTTTCCCTAACGCACGAATACTCATAGCACCAATGTTATATGATGCTAGTTTCATAGACGCCAACGGGAGAGTGAAACTAGCCGGACTAACAAACGGTGCCGAAGCAATCACCACTCACACGCCAAACACCGAAACACTAAAATTCGCTTACCTATGGCTAAAAGGCGAAACAAACTCAATAGGCTCAGACAAAATACACCCAAACCAACTAGGCGCACAAACCATAGCAAAATACATATACGACGGCGCATACGACAACTACAAACCACGACAAGCCATGATAGATACCGTATTCGGTGACGCAAAAGGGTTCATAACCCTACAAAACGGCATAGTAACATACGACATAGCCGGAACCGTACCGAACATAGGCGAGGGCAACGGGCGCGACCTCCCCGGGTGGGCTGCTACATGGCATAACGTATGGGTATGGGGCGTAAGCGCGGGTAGCACAACCACGCCACGCCTATACCAATTTTTAGGCACCAAAGTAAGCATGATGAACTACACCGGACAAACAGGCAACATGAGCGTACACGCCACATGGACAGCATAAAATAATATGAAAACATAAAAACCCCGCATTATATGCGGGGTTTTTATCATTTAAACAATTATGTCAGTCACCATACATAATCATAAATTGAGACAACATAACAACCAACACCATTTTTAACACCACGACACACGAAATCAAAATCACAATCACCATAAGCATCATCAAGAACCCTAGTAAGAGCTGATTTAAACGTAACCACGCCATTATCAATCTCCTTACAAGTAGTAACAATTTTCTCAAAACCGTCAATATCAACCGAATATACATGATTCGGTACAATCTCAGTTACATAGGCATTAACTTTAAACATTTTAATTACTCCTTTTTTGTTTGTTTTTTGTTGATACCTCAAATATAACACGCGCGACAT
>OODH01001221.1_pt1 | contig 16452 bp, 12 predicted proteins | sample 1671391 | NCBI WGS metagenome assembly OODH01 (sample SAMN06348152, study PRJEB24527) | human gut metagenome | biome: human gut; feature: ankylosing spondylitis patient; material: feces | host: Homo sapiens | place: China | collected 2015-10 | reverse complement strand
CTGAGACTGCAGGCAGTTGTTGCGCAGGGTAATGGCGGCGGTGCTGTGACCGTTGCCGTCGTTCCCCTGTGTCACATCCATCGTCAGCTGCTCTCCGGTGCGGGCCAGTGCGCCGGTCATATGGACGCTGGCCTCGCTGTCACTGCCGTTATACTCCGGCAGGCGCTGATTGCTTCCCGTTCCACCGACCTTGCCTTCCGCCCACGCCTCGGCGTACAGATAGGTACCCACATTGGGGATCTCGGTTTTGCCAATGGATGTCATATACTCGCCCAGATCATAGGTCAGATCCAGTGTAAAGGTTCCCTGATCAATGCGGGCGAGGGCGCTGTCTTCGGAAATGGTGATTTCATTACCGCTAACCGATACGCCGTTTGTGGTGCAGGCTACCTCTGCAGGTTCGGTATGCAGATCATCCGCATAGAACGCAAGCTTCACCTCGCGGCTCTTTCCGCCGGCCAGCGTGGCGGCAGAGGAATTATAGAGAGTCATGCGCACCGTGCGCTTGCCGGCGCTCTCCGCAATCACTTCCATTTGCGAGATTCCAATGTCGGGATAATCCAGATACACTGTGCCTGTTTCGTTGATGCCGGCGTCGGCGGTGATGGTATAGCTCGGGTCGGTCACGCGGTCCTTCACATGGTGCCAGACGGTAAGGGTGGTGCTTTCATTGGGCAGCAGTGTTTCCGAAAGAGTGGCGGTTTCCCCACTGCCAAGGCTGACCGTTAGGTTTGTCACATCGTTCAGCCCGGTGTTGCGGATGGTAAAGCGAATGGGTGTCAGGCTGTTCAACGCCAGCGTTGCATAATCCACACCGATCTGTTCCACTGCCACTGCATCGGTGATAAAATCAGAGGTAGCGGTATAGAGGATCGTTTCCTCACCCGGAACGGTCACGCCGCCGATTACCTGCGGGTTTTCATCGTCATACCGGGTGGCCTGAATGGCGGCCTGCACCTGATTGGTGCCGCTGACATAGGCATCAAAGTGGTCAGCCAGCGTGCGATCCGGCAGCTCTGCCAGTTCCAATGGTGCGGACAGAGTGTAGGTATTTATGGCATAGCGCAGCTTGGCCGCCTTCAAAATGCCGTGATCTACCGCGCCGTTGGCGTTATTGACAGTCTCATTCCAGACGATGGTAAGATCATTGCGGCTGCGATGATCCCCGCTGAGGGAAGCGAAGCGGAAGTCTCCGCCCACGACGGCGTTGCCGCTGCTGGTCAGGGTCGACAGAGAGCCGGGGAAACTGTTGGACATGGTGCCGCTGCCGTCCACAGCCAACAGCTGAATATCGCTGCTGCCGTCTCGGACACTGTGCCAACCGATGACAAATCGGTCATCCCCGCTGCCGAAGTTGGCTGCAACGACCTGGGGGTTTTCGTCAAGATTGCTGTCACAGGTCGCCAACATGGCTGTACCGGGAGTTCCGTCAGCAGCCACGGTACAATAGGCGATCTCGTAGGCGGAGGTATCTCCGGTTCCGCTGCGGTCCAGCGAGTAAACCGCCATAGCGGTTCCGTCGGGCAGCATGGCCGCCTGCAACGCCTTCACGCTGCCAGTAGCACCGTTATAAAGCATTTTTGCCTCGCTCCAGGTGCCCTTAGTGCTGTCATAGCAGCTGTACATGATACAATCTCTGGTCGTGAAGTTCAGCAGGTTGCTGCTGCCCTGCGTACCGGGATCGGGGGTGTAGACGCTGCGCCAGAACACGATGGCATTGCCGTCGCCGCCCACTGCCGTGGCTGGGGCCAGATCCGGCGTGCCGTCGTCGGTTAGGCGGGTGGAAGTCCAGGTTGAGCCCTTATAGACGGACGCTACGATCTCCGTGCTGTTCATCAGCAGGTTTTGCTCTTCCAATGTCACGGCATCACCGGCATTTTTACCCGGCAGGTCGGTGCCCATGCGAACCCAAGCCGCCGCCGCGAAGCTGCCAGTGCCGGACAAAGAAACGCTCGTGTCGCCGTAGCCGGAGAACCCTGTGGGATCGGCAATTTGGCTGGAGTCAGAATAGACGCTGCCATTGAGGGTGGAGAAATGTGCCCGGCTGTCGTAAATACTGCTGCTGTTGCCGTCGTTGATGTAGACCAATACCTTCCCGTCATCGCTGAGCTGTGGATAGGATGTGGGATTGGCATTGGTCTGGATGTTTTCCAGCCCACTGGTGGAGTTCAGAGAGAACAGCATCATCCGCTGCTGGGGCTGGCCCCAGGTACGGGCATATTGCTCCAGATAGTCCCGGCTTTGGAGCGTTGCACTGCCAGAAGCCACCTGCATTCCGCTCTGGGCCGCCGCCATCCGCAGCGAGGCAAGGCTCAGCCCACTGGTGGCGCTATTCCAGTAGTCGTCGATTGTTTTCCAGTCATTAAAAGTCCTGGTGGCTCCAAGGGTTCCGGAGGCGATCACCGCCTCGTAGGAGATAAACAGGAAGGTTGCCACAAATTTGATTCCCACTTCGCTTTGGATTCCCAGGGCCTGACCGTTGATCTGGCGCTTTGTCTCGTCGGCAAGATAGGTGCGGGAAAGGAACTTATTCTGACTGTCCACATCCAAATTGCCGAATAGACCGATCTTCAGCGCCACGACCGAATAGTCAAAGCCAATACCGCCAAACGCGTGGACATAGGCGTTGATACGCAGCGTGGTCAAAAAGTCATTCACTGCCGTGGCCGTGGGATCGCTCCAGGCAAGCTCTGTACCCTCGCCCTGCCGGCCGTAGCGCACTGCGGTACGGAAATCCAGCTGAATGGCACCACCCAGCTCAAAGGTTGCTGTCAACGGCACGGGGCCAGCCATGGCGTTCACGCTGAAGGAGAAGCCCACACCAACGCCGGCGGTAAATCCGCCGCCTACGGTGAAAACCTCCCACTCCTTTTTTTCGGTGTTATAGCGGATTTCCGCTTCGTAAAAGCCCTCCAACTGCAAGTTGAGATCCGTGCTGGTGACATTGTCGGCTATGGAGTTGGTTTTGTAGTCCCCCTTGGGATCATAGGTGCCCTGGGCCATCTGGCTCAGATCCCCGGTCCCGGGCACACCCACTTCCAGGTTCTGCATCAGCACATTCGCACCCAACGCCACGCCGTCCTCAGAATAATCCATGTCCTCCATCTCCAGCGTATTATACCCGGCCCAAATCATGGCACGGAACACGGAGGGATCTTCGCTGGGGGTGATAATCATTTTGAACACGGAAGTGTCCACCGGACCGCTCAGATCATCCAGCCGTCCGGTCAGCACCTTGAGAATGTTACTATCGCCCACTCCGCCAAAGTCGACTTGATTCACTCCACTGGAGGATCCCATCGTCGCCAGAATACCGGTGACGCGGTCATCCTCTGTCACCTTGGGCACTCGGGTCAGATCAACGACCCGGAAGGGCATTATTTTCTCCTGTAGCAGGCTGCCGTTCAGGCTCAGCTGCGTTTTTATACCCACATCCTTGCCGTCAGCGATCCATCCAGAGGTAGTCATGGTGGTCTCGGTGAGAGTCAGATCGTTTTCCGCTACGGGGATGGATGAGAAGGGATACTGCTTGGTACTGCTGCTCTGGGCGGCAGGAAGAATACCGTATTCGTCCGCCAGCTTGAGACTGTAATTCTGCGCCTTGGCAATATCCTCGCCCCAGAGGAACATGGTGGTGTGCAGTCTTGCTGTTTTAAAGCTGCTGTTAGGTCCAATCTTCCCAGTCGAGCTGCGGACATCCACCTTCTGACCGTTGGCAAGACCGTAATCAACGCTTTGCGCCACAATGAAGGGTTTGTTTTCCTCCCCCGCCGGCACGCGCTCCAGAGAGACAACGCCCTCTGCGGTGCGCATTACATCGTCCACGCCCAGCTTGCCGTTGACGGTCAGCAGCAGTGGATAGTAATTGTCGCCGTCAATTTCGCTGATTTCCAGAATGTACTCCAGCTGATCCAGAGCGGAAAGCGGCGTGGTGTTGCTCTCGCCTTTTTCGGCCGACCAGAACTGGGTGGAATCCAGATAGACGGTTATATTTCCCGCCGCATCCGTGGTATAGGTGTCGCCGTTGATGCCGCTGACAAGTGCTCCTGCCCTGGAGCCCAGCAGTGCTGTCTCGCAGTAGCCTCCGTTTTTATAAACGCCGCCGCGAACGGTCACCGTCTTGTTCGCCAGCGGATCGCCGCCCGGCGTGATGAGCGTCACAGATGCCCGGGCAACTCGCCGAAGGCTGAAGGTATTCAAGGGATAAAGCTGCAGTTTTGTGGCATCCCGCTCGCCGGAACGCAGATTTTCTTTATAGATGGTGCCCAGATAAATATCCGCGCCGGAGCCGGACCGCAGAGACACCTCACTGGCGATTCCGTTGGGTTCGTAAAGCGCCAGCACGCCTTCACTGTTGGTCGTGACCGTTTTGGGCACACCTTTGCCGTCGGTGTATTGCAGCGTAGTTTTCGCCGCAGGCGTCAGCTGGAAGAGATAGAACTTATTTTGCAGCGTTTTCGCTGTCACCTGTACGGCGGCATTCATGCCCGTGGCGGCATGGGTAGCCGTGACGGTTGCGGTGCCGTTGGCCAAGCCGGACAGCGCCATTTTGGTTTCGGGAAGGTAGGAATCAAAGGAGAAGTTTCTGATGTCCTCATACAGTCCGCCCTGCTTGTAGTTGACGGAAATGGCATTGTTGTTGCTGGAGAGCCACCGGATGCCGTCTTTAAAGGAGTTCCATCCGTACTCGTCATAGTTGATGCCTATGTACTCGATCAACCCCAACTCCTGGCGCAGCTGCATAATTTCAGCTGTAACGGTGGGCAGGCTGCCGCTGACCTTGGAGGTATTGTCCATGGTCAGCGCAGAAATCGTGATTCCTTTGTCGTCCTGCACCTTCAGTGCGTCGGCATCGTAGACATACAGGGGGAAGGAGTCGGTGCTGGGAGATTCCTCACCAGGATTCTCCACGCTCAAAACCACTTGATAGGTGTCCTTCAGATTGCCGGCTGTCACACTCCGTAGTGACAGGGAGTAACTTCCGGAGGTACCGGTTAGGCGCTCACTGTCCACCACTTTGGTGGTGTGGTTGTCCTCTGTGACCCGGGTAATGGTCAGCGTGGGCTGCAAAGGGGCGCCCTCAGTGGCGTTTTCCACCGACCAGTTGAAATTGACGCTGTCGTCGGTATCCTTGAGGTAAATGCTCTGGGGCGGTGTCAGCTTGGCTGTGGCAGGTGGTGCCTGCACGATGATCCAGGCAAGTGCCGACAGGCGGACGTCCTCACCGCCGGCGTTGGGGTGCGGCATGGAGACCAATACCGTGTAGGCAGGGGTATTGCCGTTGGAGAGCTTGGAGAGCACATTCTCCTCGATCCGCACGCTGTTTTTATCCTTGCCGACGGTATAAGTCGCAACGGGCTGGCTGGCGCTCAGTTCCGCCTCATTCGTGTAGTTGCCCTCATACAGGTCAATCCTGTAATTGAACTCTTTGCCCGGTGCCATCAGCGCGGCGTTGGAGCTCCACAGCACGGTGGCGGGCTGATTTACCCGCGTCACGATGGATGCGCCGCCGGGAATCACCAGTGCCAGGGAATCGCCTGCCGTCACGGTATAGGGCTTTGACTCGCCCGTCACATCATCGGCAGTGTCCTCAGTCCCGTTGTCCGCCGTAAAGGTAAAGGTGACGGCTCCCACCTTGGTTCCTGTGGTGGCAACAACGCCGGTATCCTCGTTGATGGTGGCATTGAGCGTGTCACTGCTGCTCCATTTGCCGGTGGTGTAGCTGGCCGTCTCACCGCCGGCCCCCAAAACCTCTGCCTTAAGCGTGGGGCGGGTGGTTTTGCCGAGGGAAATCGTATAGTCGGCGTCATTCTCTTCTGGGACGACCTTCACCGTGCTCGCGGAAACTTTCTTTGCCACCGTGAACTGCCGGGTCAGGGGAAGAACATTCACCCAGTCAGGATCGGCTTTCGTGCCCTCGTTGGCCTGCAGCGTCACCGTGTAGGTGCGGTCCAAAGCAGAGGGTGCGATTGCGTAGTCGCTAATGGTGAAGGCTTCCTTCTCTGTGTCCAGATAGACCTGCAGATGGATCGGTTCAACCGCGGAGTCGTACCTCAGCTCGAGGCGGAACGGGGCTTCCTTCGGGTCTGTGCCTGCCGGGGTGTGATAATTGCTGTATACGGTCTTGTAGACCTGCTCCATGTTGGCGTTCATCGTGAACGATGCCTTGCCGTTGGCGTAGTCGGCGGTCAGTGCGGTGGGAGCGTTGCGCATCAAGACGCTCTTCAGCGTAACGTCGCTGATCGAGTCGCTTGGATAGAGTGTGGTATCCAGCGTATGGCCGAAAACATCTTCCACACCGGTCATACCATTGACGGTGACCGTGGTGGCATCCGTATCCTGCACTGGATACCAGAGCATTGCCGTGACACCGTAGTTGTTCATGGAAAGCTCAGCGGCGGTATACTCTTTGCCATTGATGGTCACGCGGGCGTTTCTAAGATCCACGAACTCGTTAAAGGTAACTGTGATGGGCACGTGCTGTCCGCTGGCATAGGTTCCCTCCGTGGCCGTGACGCTTTGAATGGTGGGGGCGTCCTTGTCCAACAGCTTGGCGGTGACGTTGCTGGTCTTAGCGGTGGTGGTGGAATTTGGGATATCATTATTTACATTCTTCAGATACAGTTCGAAGGGCAGATAGTACTGATGATTCTCTCTGTTTTGCGTGGTAGACTGCAGGGAGATGCTGACCGTACTGCCATTGTTAATCGTACAGTTCTCCGTTTTCTTTCCGTCGGTGGTGAGCGTCAGAGCTGTTCCATCGAGCTTGTACTCCGTCAGACAGAACGGGGCATAGGGCCTCGGGTTTGTAGAATTATAATAGCCATACGGCGCAGAGCCATTATAGGCCTCTACGCTGGTAGTCCAGTCAAACTTGATGTCGGCGTCGATTTGGTATGGCTGATAAAATGGGGCGGAGCCGTCGGGAAGCACCAAGTTGCGGGCACCCTCCAGAATTCCGATGGTATTGCTTAGCGCAACGAAGTCCTGATTGTTGGCACCTTCGCCGATATTGTATTCATTTGCCAGCAAAGGAATATACATATCCCCCTGTATTGTTTCTGTACTTTCGTATCTTTCCTCATAGTTCGGCGCGCTCACTGATGTTTGTATTGTGGGGGCGTCAACCGTCTTTTTTAGCTTGAGCTGACAGTGGTCGGCATAAGCGGCACCGTCATAGAACACCAGATTTTCCGCATCGTAAAATTCAATCATCCCCAGCAGGTCGCCATAGGAATAAGAACCCTCGAGCCAGTCTGGGTTCCCTCCTTTGGTTGTAACCTTGACAGTGATTTTACAACCATCTAAACTGAAAGTCGAGCCTACGTCATAGGTCAGCTTGTAGGACCCGTCGCCTTGGGCGACCCCACTCGTCTCGCCTATCGAGACCTCCACACCGGTGATATACTCGCTGAGCTGGCCTTTTTGAATGCGGTAGGAAAAGCCGACCGGTTTTCCGCCATATACAGTAAAAGTCCCGGAGCTCCAGCTGTTGGTTGCGAGTTCCCCCAGCGTTTGGCTCATCATGCCGCTCATATCCACCGTCTCAACGCCCTCAGGCGCTGTGGCAGAGGCGGAATACTGCAAGCTGATGCCCTGCAGCTCCAACTGCTCCATCAGGTTATTGAGATTCTCCAGAGCTTCCCCGGTAAACTCCCTGCCGGAGAAATAGGTGTCCTTGATCCGCTGCAACTCCTGTTCGATTTGGATCATGGTCTTCAAATCGCCCAGCGCCACCGGAGTCCCATCCACGTCGGCTATACGGGTGAGATCCGTGGCGGGATTTTCCAGCAGCTCCATGACAGCCGCCAGTGTCAACACCTGGCCGTCCAGCGTGATGGTTTGATCCACCTTGAAATTGCCGTCTTCATCCAGCAGCCCCAAAGCGTTCAGCATGGAAAGCACCTGGTCGCTGCTATCGCCGGTCAGGGCAGAGACCTGCTCCAAAATCGCCTGATTTTCCTCGGGTGTGTTGCCCAGCGAATCGCTCACCGCTGCAAACGCCGTAGTTGGCAGCAGCGTGAGCGTCATGCACAGGCTCAGCAGCGCCGCTAAAAATCTTTTCTTCATGTTTCCTCATCCTCCTTGGTTTGTTCCTGCTGTTTATTGTTTTTTCTCAATCGTGTGCAAAACACGGTAACGACCACCGCCGCTGCAAAGGAGACGACGGCCACCAGCACATAGCCGCCCGCGTCCTCCCGCAGCAGCATCGCGCCGAACACGCCCCATGCGGCTGTCTGCTCCTGCACTGCAAACACATCCGCCGCCTGCATCATCACCGCGAACAGCAGCATACACGCTGCGGAGAGGCTTATTGCCTCGTGCCGCTGCCTTCGGCGGGTGTTTTCCCGCACACGCTGCTTGACGAGTGCGACCCGTCTTTCGGTATCGTACATATCGTTTGAACCTCCTTTCTGGATTCTTTGAAATGCGGCTTAAAAACCCCTTCACTTATATAGGTACAAAAAATCGAAAAAACTCTCACCCAAAACGCAAAATTTTTCAAAAAAATTTGAGAGCCGCCAAAAAGCAGCTCTCAAGGAGTGAATATTCGGTTATTGCTTCCGTGATAATCGGAAAACGGATAGCCTTCCCGCCGCCACCAGCAGCACCGGCAGGGCGTAGGCGATGTACTGTGCCGCACCGCCGTAGGCGATCAGCAGATTATAGATGGCGTGGAGGGTGATGGCCGCACCTAGCAGTCCGCAGGTGCCCGCGACCTTCAGCCACGTCCGCCGCCACGCATAGGCAAGCCCGCCGCCCACGATCAGGCCGCAGAGGACGTGCATGGCTCCCGTGCCGAAGCCCCGGAAGAAGATGAAGGAGAAACGGTCTGCACCGTTCTGGATCAGATAGCACACATTTTCAAAGGTGGCGAAGGCGAGGGCAACCGTGATGGCGGCAGCCTTGATTTTATCCCCCTCCGGCTCAAACACCAGCAGATAGAACACCAGCGGCAGCAGCTTCATCATTTCCTCCACCACCGGTGCAATCTCCGCCGTGGCAGCAAGGGCATCCGCCTGACACACCGCCGCGAGGAAGGTGTTAATATAGGCCGAAAGCAGACACACCCCCATCCCGGCAATGCAGAACAGGAAGAAGCGGAGCTGCCGTCTGCCCATGCACAGGGCGGCCACCAGCAGGGGAGATACCATGCAGAGGAAGATGTTTTCAATATAGGTCATGCTTCCACCGCCCTTCTCGTGGCGGGCAACAGCCCCAGAATCGCGAACGTCAGCAGCAGATCGCACCAGAAGGTTGGGTTGGCCGGTGAGGTATCCGACCAAAAGCAGCCCGCCGTCCACAGTAGGTATTCTGCGTACACAAAGCACAGCACGCCGATGTGAAACCACCGCATATTCCGCACCGTGCCTGTCTGTCCCTTGGCGTAGACCAGCCCCCGAATGGCACAGAAGGAGAGCCAGATCATCATGCCGCACCAGATCAGGTTGGAGAGAATGTCCCCGTAGGTACAGTAGAACGCCAGCAGCGGCACGCCGAACGCAGGTGCAAGCCACGCCCTGCGGCAACGGAAGGTGCGTTCCTCCGGAGTGGAGAGCGTGGCCTGCAAAATGTGCAGGAAAATTACGCTGGCCACCCAGCCGAACTCCGACACATAAAAGACCCGCGGCGTGGTATCGAACAGCAGCAGGTACAGTGTCCAGTAGAGCACACCGAGGGCAAAGCAGCCATAGAAGCACAGCAGCAGAAAATACGCCTGCCTGCGGCTTTTCCGGTAGGAGATACCCGAAAGCAGCACGCCCACGAACGTGACCAGCAGTTGTAGCAGGTTCTCAATCAGCTCCATGTGCATCCTCGCTTTCCTTGTCCTGCCCGTCCTCACGGCTCATCTGCCGCAGCCGGAAGCACAGAACGGTCACGCACACGCCAAGAAGAAAGGCCAGCAGCCCGATAACAATGTATCCCAAAGCCGCACCGCCGCCGTACATACTGGCCGCCGTTTCAAAGCCCGCATAGTTGCCTGCCTGGATGCTTGCGGCAATGCCGGGCATGGCGAAAGACGCACCAATGAGCAGCACAAGGCACGCAGCCACAGCGGAAGCCATGGTGACCATATTGTGCCGCAGCCGTTTCTCCTGTTCAATTTTAGCGATGCGCCGCTTGGTCTCCGTGACCCGTTCCTCATGACTCCGCATTTGTGATCCCCTCCCGTTCCAGCAGCCTTCGCAGGCTTTCCTTTCCGCGATACACCATGTTGGTGATCTGCTTCACCGTTTTTCCCGTGACTTCCGCCGCCTGCGCGTAGCTCATATCCTCGAAATACGTCAGATATAGAACCTCACGGTAGTCCGGGTTCATTTCGCCCATGCAGAAGTGCAGGACGCGGTTTCGTTCCTCAGTCTGTATAACCTCCTCCGCCAGCAGCCGTCCCTCCGGCTCGTCGGTCAGTGCATCGAGGCTGAACAGGGGCTTCCGCCTGCTCTTATGGCGCAGTGCCATGTGCCGTGCCGCCTTATACAGATACGCCTTGAGGCCGCCGTCCCGGATGCGGGGCTTTTTCGTGAACAGATAGGCGAAAACGTCCAGCATCAGCTCTTCGGACTCGTGAACGTCGTGCAGATAGCCGTCGATATACAGGGTCAGGGGGTCACCGTATTTTTTCATCAGGGCCTCCAGCCCCGCATCGTCGCCGCTCAGATATTGGCGGTATAGGGTTTCATCGCAGGCCATCGCACTCACTTCCTTTTTGCAGATGCTTCCAATTCCAATGCGGAGGAGATCCGTCAGGTGCTTGTCCTGCCGGGATCGCGGTGCTGTTCCTGAAAGCGCGGGTCGGACGGCTTTTCCGCATTTTCCGGGATCGCCCATGAACGCCCGAACCGGGATGCGCCGGGGATCCGCCCCTCGGCGCAGTATTGGTTGACCCGCCGCTCTGACACGCCCCAACGATAGGAGGCCTCCCGAATGGAGATATAGCCTTTGATCCCGTTCATACCGCACCTCCGCATGGATAATACTCAATACAATACATTGTATACGAATATCCGAATAAAAGCAAGCCCACACGGCTGTTTTCGCGGCAGGAAGAAAAAGCAACGGTCGATTTGCTTTCAAGCCGCTTGGACGGTTCATTGCTTCGTCCCCGTTTCACAATTTCTCTTTTTGGCGAGGCAGATAGGAGCATTTCCGTTCCCCCTTCGCCTTTCGTATGACAAGGTTCCATGCGGCTTTTAGATAGATATGTAAAATCGCATCTTGATACAATGCCTGCCGCACGGGAGTGTAGAAAAGTGGCTAAAATAAAGGCTTTCAGTAGATTTTGATGTTCTGCCGAAAGCCTTCTTTTTTATGTTTTGGTTTAGAGGGAGTAGCGGCTGCACCCGTTTGAACCCGCTCCGAAGTCAAAATAAAAATGTTGATGGAAAATAAAAAGATTACAATCAGTCTTTGGAAATGAACTTCTTCCATCTCCGCAGGACATCCTTCAATGGCTCATCCAAATAGGAATATGCCTCGCCCTTAATCCAGTCAGGGATACCATAAGCCGCCTCTGCGATGCTGCCCGTGATTGCCGCCAGCGTGTCGCTGTCACCGCCGAGAGAGATCGCATTCCGAATTGCATCTGCTGTCGCCATTGCACCTTTTACGCCTTCCGGGTGGTTATGTGTGACTTCGGCAGATAGCTGCACTCTGGCTCTGTCGTTAGAAGGCCACATTCCGGTTCTCGTGCAGAATCCGCAATCCATTATCCATGCACACGGAGAAACACGCATCGCCGAGCCGTTGCCGTAGCTGTTATACGGCTCTCGATTATCAGAAAAAATCCATGAGCCGAATCTGCCACCGTATCCGGCATCCGGGTACATTCTACCGTACTTCTTCATGGCGTCAATAAAGTCGTCCCGTTCGCCACCGTTCATAACCGCCTCAGCAACCGCACAGGTCATCACGGTATCATCCGTAAAGAAACAGTCATCACGGAATAAGGGGAAATCCTTTGTTTTTATATTGTGCCACTCATAGACAGAGCCTACGATGTCACCGACTATTGCTCCCATCATTTGCGACCACCTCGTTTCTTCATGTCTTTTCTGATTTCTTCCATCGGTTCAGCGGGAACCGCTCCGGTCATGCGGTAACAAGCTACCGTTTCTGCCATAGCTTCAAAGTTCAGCTGTGTTCCCTTTGCATCGGGAATATAATCCACGGCACGATCCGCATCTATGCCGAAACGCTGTGCGGTCTGCACTGCATCAATATTTGCTCCGAGAAAAATAAACTCCCAGCCGTATTTTTCCTTTTCATGTTCAATCATGCTGTGAACCTTATCGGCAGAGTATTCCCGACTGGATGACAAACATCACTTTATCCGCACGGTAGTCCTCGGCTGTATTCCTCTGTACACTGACCAGATTGTTGATCGTGAGACCGATTGCATCCAGAAGTGCTGTGGAGCCACCTACAAAGTATTCTGTATTTGTCATCGGACTGACGGCATGAATATCAATGCGGTCGTGTAGCAGCGTATGGGAGTTGTCGAACAGTACCGTAGTGATGCGGCATTCACCATCTACAGCTTTCTGCTTCTCAAGCATGGAATTGAAACCGCCGATGGTGTCATTTTCTAAGCCGGACATGGAGCCACTCTTATCAAGGATGAATATGAGTTCTGTAAAATTCTTTTTCATGGTGAAGTACCTCCTGTTTCTCTTTGATAATATAAGTATATCGAAAGCAGGAGGTCTTATGGTCGCTTTGAAAGCGACAAATCAGCCGCCTAAAAGGGGCTGGTCATATTTGAATAACACCTCGTTGATATCGAAGATGTTATATTTTCCGCTGACTATGAAATATTCCACAATGACATCAAACTTGCTTGCATGAGAGAGAGCGTAGCCCGCACGTTCAAGCAAATCGTCTGTTTCATCAAGGGAAAGCTCCAGGGCAATGGCGAGTGCTATTATTGTCGGCTTCTTGGGCGTGTACCCTTTGATAGAGCGTATCTTTGAGAATAGCTTGCGGTCGATATTCGCTTTCTTATAGACCTCAACATCTGTCTTTCCCTTTGCATCAATGAGTTTTAACAGTGTATCAGAAAAAGGCTCATCAAGATTATCAACTAATTCCTCAAGGGACTCCATCGATTCCATTGCATCAGACATAGCACCAAAGACTGGTGCATTCGCTTCTAAAATAGATTCTTTTTCTACATCAAGCAGCTTTCTGCGTCTGAAGTCGTGTGCATCTATATAATGCTCGTCTATGTAGCTGGCTACTTCGCCCATCAATTCCTCAGAGACCTGAAATGCCGTTTTATCGAACACGGCTAAATACACATCGATGTCGTTTTCTCCGATAAATTTCGTGATAGCTGTTGTTGCGACCTGCAAAGCCTCATCTTTCGGGTATCCATAAATTCCGCTTGAGATAAGCGGAAAGGCTATGCTTTCACATTTGTTTTCAACTGCCAGCCGTAATGAATTTATATAGGCAGATGACAAAAGTGCAGCGGACTTCCCCTTATTATTGTGGTTATAAACAGGACCGGCAGCGTGAATCACAAATTTCGCAGGCAGCTTAAAACCGGGAGTGATGACTGCATCTCCCGTTTTGATAGGTGATTTCTTGTCGCAAGCCTCTTGAAGTTCCTTTGCACCTGTGGCATTAAAGATTGCTCCGCAGACTCCGCCTCCCATCAATAGTTCTGTGTTTGCTGCATTAACGATTGCGTCAACTTTCATTTTTGTTATGTCCTGACGGACAATTGTAAATGGCATACGTTATGCCTCCTTCAAATCACCATTCTATCCATAAATATATCCTTCAGCAATAGCCTTCTTAACGGTATCATCATCTTTGCTGACAGCTTTGGTTACAAGATTCAGATAGAACAACAGCTTCTCCAAATCATCTCTATCGAATTCCATCAGAAGGCGATTGGATGATAAGCATCCCTCTCGATCCCAGAATGTGACGGAGAAATCCATATGCACATCAAGAATCTCGTGACCGGGTGCGACATAGGTGAACCTGGGATTGTTTCGAAGGTCTTCCTTGGGATATAGGTGAAATTCAAAATCAGGCTCAACGCATTCCTTGTGTTCGTAATTCTCCAATCCGTCCTTCAAGAGTGCATCTATCGAATCCCGTAGTTCCTCGACCTCAAGAGCAAGCAAAGTCTCGTCCGAGTTGATGTGGTAATCCAGCCATTTCCGTGATTGAAGAGTCAGGTCTACATCGCACCATTCGTCATCCCAGTTTTCCTGTGTTGATTTTTTATATTCTGATATACGGAAATGAAAATCTATGCCGCCAATATCAAGTTTTAACCACATAATTGCTACAGTCCTTTCTTGCTTTAATCCGTGTTTGGTAACGCTTATATCCTCCCGAGGCGTCACATTCTTTTCATATGTTGAGCCTTGGTTCATCCGCAGTCGTAAGTCATCCGTTCCTTCGGATTCCGGGTAGAGATAGTAACCTGCCTTTGCATCGAAGCGGAACATATACGCCAGCCGCTGCAATGCAAGGTATTCTCTGAAATAAGCATGACGGACAGCGTTCTTCTTATTCTGCTCAATGACCTTCTGACGGTCGTATGACTTTCCGAAGAATGTGGTAACGTCCTTTATCTTATCGAACTTCTGCCCAGACTCCAGCATCTTCCTGACCTCGTCGAGACTAAGGGTGAGCTTATTTACTGTAGCGTTTCCGGGGATGGAGATGTTGATATGCTTATCATCCACGCTGGTGACAGTGAACTCGTTGCCGTTGATTGTTTTGAATGTATCGACGCCCAGCTCGATGTTAGAGAAAAACTCCGTCATGCTTCGCATGTATCTCATGCAGATTTGGTTCAATCTGTCTGATGAAGGAATCGAGGATTCCATTTATGACAGTTATGCTATGCGTACTTTTATGCACATAGATTTTAATGAACAACAGGTTCCTGATGCAACAACGCTTCTGAAGTTTCGCCATATGCTTGAGAAAAACAAAATAGGCGAGAAAATCTTTGCTGATGTGAATAAGCGACTGGACAACTCCGGCTTAATCATGCATGGTGGAACGATTGTGGATGCGAGCCTGATTGCTGCACCAAAGTCTACAAAGAACAAAATTCTGAAACCTCAAAATTGATTCGTAAAGACGACCATGTTGTATAGGGTGATTCCGGATATTTAGGTGCACCCGAGCGTCCCGAAATCATAAACGATGAAACTTTATCACAGGTTGAATTTCGGATCAACAAGCCGCACGAGAATATTCAAAGTACCTCGCTTTCATTTTTTATATGTAGATAAGTCGCTTAATGACTTAATAGGAACTAATTGCTCAAATCCATAAAAACCGGTTTTCGTTCCTCTTGCTCGTAAATTAGGGTCAAGAATCAAATCGTCATCTTGATAGTTGTTTAAGACATTACTTGTAGCCAAGCCACATACAAATATTAAATTGTTATATTTTGTGCTTTTAATACAAATTATTTGTGGATATGAATTGTCCTTAAAGATAATCGGAAACTTGTCTCGTTCGACTGTTTTTATTCCAACTCGATAGCCGGGAATATCTGGAATATGATAAAGACCAGAATAACCTATAGTCCAATTAATAATGGGTATTCCGAATAGTTTCTCAAGTGCAGCCTCTCCTAAAAAGCCAGTTGTAAATCTTTTGACTTCCTTGTTAGAGTCTATCTTGTGATGATCTTCCTTGGCCTTAGCCTCAACCAATTCAGTAACAAAGTTTTGGATTCGAGAAACGTATCCGGGGTCAAGCACAACTCTTACAAAAGAATCTGAATATTTAGTAACACATTCATCATAATTACGTTTCATTATTCACCTCCAGGAATCCAATAATGGATTGTCCAAGTAGTTTGAATACATTTACTGTCATTGCGTTTCCTGCCTGCATCAGAAGATGTCTATCAGAAACCTCGCCCTTAACTCTGTCGGCATATTCTTTAGGAAAGCCTTGAAGAAGTAAAGCTTCGTACCCAGTCAGCTGGTATATGGTGTGGTTTTTAACATACAATACACCGTCTCGTTGTGCTCTTAATGTAGGACAACGCCCTTCATAAATGCGAAGATCATTCATACGTGTGTCTATTATTTTTCCTTCCATATCTCTAATATCTTTCACGGAATACTTACCGTTATTTGTTGGATTCTTTAAGTAATGTGAAAGGATTTCTAGTCTTTCTAGAGTTGCTACATTATTATCGAATTAAAGGAACTGATAACCGAAGGGTCGGTAAACGGAATATAGGTTGTCCCGTAATCCTGGCAAGTTTTGAATTGCGTAGTGCATTTTCCAAAAGTTGTACCTTGTGCAGAATCAATGAAAATAATATTCCTCCGCAAAGATATGGCACCTTTGTTGGGGGCTTTTGACCCTGGCATCTTCAAAATATTATATCACAAAATATGAAGAAATCTACACTCTGCGATTTGAACTATGCGAATGCGAAGAAATACTCGTATAAGG
>OODH01001216.1_pt1 | contig 16464 bp, 19 predicted proteins | sample 1671391 | NCBI WGS metagenome assembly OODH01 (sample SAMN06348152, study PRJEB24527) | human gut metagenome | biome: human gut; feature: ankylosing spondylitis patient; material: feces | host: Homo sapiens | place: China | collected 2015-10 | reverse complement strand
GCAGCACCTTCCGATAGCGGAACTGATGTGTGAAGCAGCCGAAAAATTTGAAAAAAAATAGGAAAATATTGAAATGAAAAAAATGACAGACACATTTAAGCTGAATAATGGGTATGAGATACCCTGTGTGGGTTTTGGCACATGGCAGACGCCAGACGGGGACACAGCCATAAAAGCAGTCAGCGAAGCAATCAGGGCAGGATACTGTCATATTGATACGGCGGCCTGCTATGGAAACGAAACCAGTGTTGGAAAAGGGATTAAAGTTTCCGGTGTGGAACGAAGCCGTCTTTTTGTTACAGGCAAGGTTTGGAATTCCGACAGAGGTTACGGGAAAACGATGGTTGCTTTTGAAAAAACGATGGCTGACCTTGAACTGGATTATCTGGATTTGTATTTGATCCACTGGCCGGCTTCTTCCACACAGTTTGAGGATTGGGAACAGATCAATCTTGAAACGTGGAGAGCCATGACAGAGCTATATAAAGCGGGACGAATTAAGGCAATCGGCGTATGTAATTTCTTGCCGCATCATTTAAAGGCGCTTATGGAAACGGAAGTTCAGCCGATGGTAAACCAGATTGAATTCCATCCGGGACAGATGCAGGAGGAAACGGTTTCTTACTGCAAAGATCATAACATCATTGTTGAGGCATGGAGCCCTCTTGGAACAGGGCGGATGTTAAGCAATGAGATGCTGAAAAGTATTGCTGCGAAATATGGCAAATCTGCAGCACAGCTTTGTATCCGCTGGTGCCTGCAAAACGGCATCCTGCCGCTTCCAAAGTCTGTGACTCCGTCCCGAATCATCGAAAATGCGGATGTGTTTGATTTTGAGATTACAAACGAGGATATGGAAGCAATAAACGGGATGGAATACTGCGGAGGCTCCGGCCTGCATCCGGACAAGGTCGATTTCTAAAACTATGGGCGGGCTTGATTTTACAATTTACACAAAAGAAGATTTGAAGGAAGCGGTTCAGGCATTGGGCTTTCTCCCTCTTTTTGCGAATGAAATTCAGGACTTTTCCATAGAAGAACACACGGTTCCGAAAGCCTGGTTTTCGGAGGAACCGGGCGTATGGGAATGGAAGGGACCTGTTATCAGGGAAAGCGGGTGCGCCTATGGAAAATTCTTTGGAAAAAAGCCGCTTTTATCAGCGCACAGTGGTTTTCGGACTTTGTAAATTTCCGTAGGGATGGGTATGATTTCGATAAGGAACTATATGAGCTTCTGGAAAGGGAATCCCCTATCCTGTCAGGAGAGCTGAAAAGGAAAGGAAATTATAGGAAGCTTCCTGTATACTTTAAAGAGTAAAGGGAATTGCCCCAAAAGAATACCTCAAGTAAATTTAGATTATTACTGACCGGCCAGTTAGTAAAATCTAAAAACACAAGAGGTATTCAAGATGAATGTTAAATCAAGAAGAACAAAAAAAGTAAATGTAGAAAATCAGGCAATAAAGCTTCTGTCAAAAGAAGAATTGATCAGGAAAATAGAGGTGATTAAAAAAGAACTGAGATCCTATACCTGGCGAGACTTGGAAACAAATGGTAAGTTTGCTAAGAATGATAAACTCTCCTTCATTACGGATGACATGCTTATAGCAGGATGCGATATAGGCAGTGAAACTCATTATATTAGGGCAATCGATGTCAGATGAAGAGAATTAAGTAATGGGGCATTCGAGTTTAGCAATACTTCAGAAGGCTTTGCGAATGCCAAGGCATGGATGCTGGCACTTGCGGCAAAAATGGTGCTGCAGTTGACAATTTAACATTTTATCCAGAAAAATATATTGACAAAAATGTGCAAATTCAATAAAATTATTAACCATAAGGGCACACTTATGGAAACATAGGGTCGCAAAGCCAGAGTCTAAAACAGTTACATGTAGTAATGACAGTTCGGCTGCAACAACCGGTGAATACCGGTTGCTGCAGCTTTTTTGTATGTATGAAAAGTTTATTGAAGTATGAGGTGAAAAGATATGAATGAAAAATTTGATTTTCTGCCACTTGGGAGCATTGTAGTAGTAAGCGGTGGCATAAAAAAATTTGTGATTGTTGCAAGAGCACTGCAGGTAAATATAAATGGCTGTAAACAGTTGTTTGATTATGCTGCCTGCCCATATCCTGAGGGAATGAATGGTGACAGGCTTATGTATTTTCAGCATACAGATATCAGCAGGGTTGTGTTTGAAGGGTATGTAGATGATGATGAGATAATGATGTGTGACAACATCGTTAATGCCATGGAGAAAACAGAAATAGAGCGCGCAGATGTAAGAAAACTCAAAAGAAGCATGGTGAACTGATATGGCAAAAAAGAATGACAGAAAAGAATACAATAAACTGAAGAAAAAGAAAGCTGACAATAAAAAACAGCAGGAACAGTGCCAGTCAGAGATAGATGTGCTTGATGAGAAAATAGAGAGGCTGAAGGCGGCATACAGGAAGCTGGATGATGCCAAGGAGGCTATTGATGATATCAAGCATAACCAGAGGAATATGATAAATTCAGACCTTTATCAGTGCATGTGGACAGGCAGCAATGCACAGGAATGTTATGAATCATGTGAGAGCGGAAATTTATATACAGCTTATGACGGATATGTGTCAAATATAGATGCAGCGGAGGATGCCATCAATTGGGAAATAAATACACTAAAAGAAAAAGTGAATGAAAAATATGGTGTACTTTCAGGACTTGTTAACGCATGGGATGATCTGTGCACGAAAATACAGAATTTTTTCAATTAATAAAAGTGAGAGGAGAAATACAAAGATGGAAATCAGCCTTGATAATATGCAGGTATCTTTTATGACTGCCGGTATAAAAACAGCTTCTGATTCCGTAAGTCTCACAGCGGCAGAGACAGAAATCAAAAGCAGATCTGAAGCAATGGACAAATTTCAGGAAGAATACAGGCAGCTGAAAGCCTTTGTGAAAGATTACAGAGATACTTTAAATAATGATCTGGCAAAAATAGACCTGATAATAAATGCAATAAATGAAAATGACAGAAAACAGGGAGATTATATTAAAAATGGTATTGGACTATCAGATACAGCTGTGATACCATAAAACTAGGAGATGAAAATGGAAGGGTTTCAGATAAATTATACGGATCTCAGCGATCTGTTCTGGGAATATAAGCGAAAAATTGAAAATCTAATTGAAAATATTGATAACTGCATAGAAAAAATCAATATGTTTACGGAAAATGCAGTATTTACAGGAAAAACCGGAGACGCAGTAAAGAGTTATCTTGGTGAAGCACATATAACAATCCTGTCAGGCATTAAAGTAACTGCACAGACACTGCTTGACAATATGGCAGCATACAAGGATGGATACCGTGCCATTGATAGCTCGACGAACTTCAAACTGGATGAAGAAGCAATACAGGAATTCAGGAAAAAACTGGCATCAAACTATGAGGATACTGATGAGTATACGGGCGAAATAAGAAGTGCACTTTCAGAAGTATCGGACATATCTGATGTGGGCATGCCGGACAGTAACGGAGTATTTGATATCCATGAGCAGATGGACAGCGACCTTATAAAGCTTGTCTCAAATGTAAACAGCTACGAGAGGGAAAATGTGGTACGGCTTGAAAATTCAGTAGAGCTGCTTCTGGAAAATCTGCAGTCATGTCTTTCAAAAATAGGCCTTAGCCAGTGTGCGATTGAGAGCTATGAAACAGGCAGTTTTATCACAGGTAAAGATGCAGGTACCTTGAACACGGGCATTAAAATATTTGGAGACCTGCATGAGAAGAATAAAGAAGCATACGATGAAATCTATGAGACAGAACAGAAGATAAAGGATGAAGCCGAAAAGAGAAAGACACAGGGAATCTGGAGGACGGTTGGAGGAGCAGTACTAATTGCGACGGGTGCAGCATGCATAGTGCTGACAGGAGGTGCTGCAATACCAATAGTAGCTGACGTTGCAGTAGCAGTAGGAAGCGGAACAGCAGTATTCGGAGCTGCAGATGCCATAGAGGGCACTCAGGATATTTATTATGGAAGCACAGGTGACATTGACAGCACGGCAGTAAACGGCATAAAGGATGACCTGTTTCAGGGAAACGAGGATGCATATTATCTGACAGAAAATGCCTTTGCATTTGCGGCATCCGCAATGATTCCAATCGGGCAGGCATCTACAGCGGGAAATCTGACATTCAAAAGCACAGCAACAATAGTCGCCAAAGAAGGCATCTCAATGGGAGCCGGAGCCGGTGCGCAGAAGATAACCACAGATGTGACCGGAAATGATACAGCAGGAATGGTTGCCGGTATGGTTGCGAGTGGAGTGACAGCAAAGGGGCTGAATGGAATTGAAGCAGAGGCGAACAAGCTGGCGAAAGCCCCAAAAGGGATTGATGGAGTAACCGAGGAAACCGGAAATGTAGCGGAAGATGTTGGGAAGGTTGTTGAGACCAGAGTGGTAGAACAACTGTTATATATGGGTCAGATGATATAGCTAATTATCAATATAATATGATTGAAAATCCAGGACCGTTAGCAGAAATGCCAAATCAACCTGCAAAGAATTTCTATGGTGGCAGATACAATATGGAAGTATTACAGGAAGATAGAATAATGTATTGAGCAGGTAATGCTCAAAATCCGTATGGAAGATGGTTTACGAGTGAGCCAAGCTCTTATATAGATAATGTATATGCGATTAAAATACCAAAGGGTACTACTATTTATACAGGACGGTAAATAGTAACCCGAGAATCCCCTTTGTAACCCAAGACTCCCTCTTTGTAAATGAAAATCCTGTTTTGTAAGCGAGATTCCCGGTTTGTAAATGAAATTCCCGGTTTGTAAGCAAGATTCCCGAATTTTCATTTCTATTTCGATATGATATAATACGTTCAGCAATAAATTTGCGTACAACAACCAGAGATCAATTCTCTCTCGAAATTTTTGTATTCGGAGAATCCATCCCTGTTTTTGATTGGATAGAGTTGTTCTATTCTGGCTCTGGCGGCACTCAGCAAATTTATTTGTTACTTTTTGAGAAGTTTAGGCTTTAAGATGATGTTCTCGGCGGCAACCGGTGAGCATCCCAGTCTCTTAAGCACATCTTCTCCATAGTAAAAGCTGAATGTTTCGTATGGGCTACGGTTGTTCAGCTTTTTTCTTTTATAAGAATTGATATGGTTCATCATCAGAGTAATATCCTGTTGTGTCAGCTCATCGAAACTGCTTCCTTTTGGCAGGATACGACGTATCAATTCATGGTTGACTTCACAGGCTCCTTTTTGATAAGGAGCACTTGGATCGCAATAAAATATCTTTGTTCTATTGCATGGAATGGTGCTACGTTTTTCGATTTCCTTTGGATTTGAAAACTCACTTCCGTTATCTGTCAGAATAACTGGAAACAAGCTATTAAATGTTTTTGCCCCAAGGACTTCATCCAATAAGTTTATGATCTCTATTACAGAGGCTGATGTATTTGCGTCCCGCAAAAAAGCCAGCATGAGACTGCTTTCTACAAAGTGTATGGTAAGAAGACATTTTCCTCCCACACGACCAATCACGCTATCCATTTGTACAATGGTCGTTTCCGGGTTTGCTCCCAGATATTTTTGAAAGTCAGCGTAGCTTCGTTCAATACGGCAGCCCCGGTCAACTTTAAATTCAGGCTTCTTATAACGGGGACGGTATTTCACTTTACGGGGCAGATCAATGTTCCTGATATCAAAGAGCTGGGCATCCACGTAGTTATACAATGTCTTTTCACTGCACATCAGTTCATCTACATGAGCAAGATAGATTTGATGAAGCGACTGCCCGTTTTTAACTAAAGGACTGATGATCCCGTTAATTCTTGCAATATCATCTTCGTTGGACATGATACCGGTTCTGGCTTCCGAAACAGCATGATGTGCACGCTCATGTGCATCTGCCGGATCATAAATACGTTTTAATAACGTGCATTTCGGCAGCTGACTGCAGCCATTACAAACATAAGGTGGCTTATTTTTGACAGAACAGACATCTTCTACAAAATCAGAACAATGTAAGGTGCATTCAGAGCACAGGCTGCATTTGTAAGCAGATTGGTGTGTACAGCTTGTTCCGCAAATCCTTTTTGCTTTGCATGTAGCACGGAATTTACAAGGATTATACGGATATCCAGGACGACCGCTTTTCTTGTTATAGGAATACTTTTTAATCTCCTTGGCAATGGTTGTACGGTCCTTTCCTAACTCTTTGCCAATTGCCCCAAAGGATGCATTCTCCTGAAGGCGTTGAGCAATAATCATTCGATCTTCATAAGATAAAAACTTTGACATGGTGACTCCTTTCCAGCCGCCAGAAATCAAAGCATAACAGAAAAGAGACCAACTATCCAGTCAGTCTCAATTCATTTGTAAAAGAAAACCCATACCTTTCTTTTACACTGATAACTATTAACTTTTACACTTATCCAAGATAGCGGGTATGGAATCTTGGATTACAATTGAGGATCAAAAAACATGGACAGAAATAAATAACGACATTGCACAAAAAATAGTACGCTTGCGCAAAAGAAAGAAAATCACTCAAAAGCAATTAGCTGCAAGGTCAGGTGTAAGTCTTGGTTCACTTAAGCGATTTGAGCAGAGCGGCGAGATATCCCTGCAATCTTTGACCAAAATTGCTATAGCTCTTGATGTGGAGAACGAACTTGAAGACTTGTTTAATAATGTGCCTTTTGCGTCTATCGAGGAGGTAATTAATGAACAGACTAAATAAGCTGGAAGTCTTTTATCATGAAAGACTCGTCGGAACGATTGCTTTGTACCAAAATCGTCTGGCTGCGTTTGAGTATGACAGTAACTGGCTGGCAACTGGATTTTCCATAAGCCCTTTTTCACTGCCTTTGGAGAAAAAAGTTTTTATACCAAAGATAGATCCGTTTCCGGGCTTTTAGAAACATCTCACAGAATACCAAATCTCGATTATGATATTCTGATGCAGCTTACACTCCAGCTTACCAAATCTATGGAAGAATGTGAAAAATTGTATAGACTTATGTGCTTTAATGTGTATGCGCATAACAGGGATGACCATTCGAAGAATTTTACTTATCTGTATGATGAAGATGAATGTAGCTGGAAATTGTCACCGGCGTATGACCTCACCTACAGTAATTCAATCGGTGGAGAGCATGCTACCACGGTAAATGGAAATGGTGTAAATCCGGAACTGGATGATATTCTCGCGGTTGCCAAAAAAATTGGATTAAATATGACAATGGCAAGGAAAACCGCACTGAATATAAGAGATTGTGTTAGTGAAATGCTTGGGGAGTATCTATAGTGCAGTGATAATATGTTATCACCTATAAATACCCATTTTCCGTTATAACTATATTCTATAATGGAAAATGGGTATTTTTTACTCTATTCCTAATTCGAAAAATGACGTATCTTCAGATGAATACCCCTCTCATCAGCAATCTGCTGACAAGTCTTTATATCCTCCTCGGGGAGTACATCCACGATAGAAAGCTGTGTATGCTTGATCATGCGGTTGCATTCCTCAGCAAAATCCAGCATAGCCTCATAAGCATTGTCAAAGGTTGGTCTTGTGACCTTATTGTATTCCTCGGCATTTGCAGCATTCAAGCTTATGGAAACCGAATCAATATACTCAGAAAGCTCCGGCACGATATCCCTTCCGTGATAGAGATTGCCTAGTCCGTTAGTGTTTACGCGGATAGGAAGCTTATACTTTTCCTTCACATATTTAGCTGTTTTCTCAAGGATATCCAGCGCGCAGGTTGGTTCACCGTAGCCGCAGAAGACGAATTCCTCATAGCCTGTAAAATCAAATGCATCGATTGCAGCTATTATCTCATCATATGTTGGGTCCACCGTATGCCATAATGATGTCGCATTGCCTATAGCGTCCTTCTGAGAGCGTATACAGAATGTACAAGCGCAGTCGCATTTATTTGTGATATTTGCATAAACTTCGTTCTTGTATGTATAGATTATATCAGCCATTATTTAGTCTCCTCCAATGTGAAAAATCTTCTCTTGAATCCGATTTTATCAAGTACCAGTCCAAGAATAACAAATATTATAGCACTTCCACCGCTTTGTATACAGCTTCCCGGAACAGAAACCGGAATTATTGCGATGAGACCGGTGAAGGCATGCTTTGTGAAGCCATATGTGATAAATGCCTCTGCAATGGCATAGCCGGTTGCGGAAATTGCGAAAGCTATGATTGTCGATACTACATTTCTCACGGTCACAATTTTATCTGATTTGTTGGTAAACGGGATGGATATGAGTGCCTTTATGATGATTGTTGCAGGCGCCCAGATAGGTGCGGTCAGCAAATCTGCCATGCCACCGCCGATAGCTGCGGCTGTCATTGCATACGGCCATGGAAGGAGGCACGCTGCGATATAGATAAGGCTATCGCCAAAATGAATATATCCGCCATTCTGTCCAACCGGAATGTGGCATATATATGCTGTAAAAATAGTAATCATGGCTGCCATGAGGGCAGTAAATGTGAGTTTTTTAACCTGTGAGTTCATAAAAATATGTTCTCCTTTGTTTTGTGTTAAGCCTAACTTAAGAGGTCAACTGACAATTCGATAAATTTTCTGCAAAGGGTGATAAGAATCACATAAACATCACATCAGCTCCCGCAAAAACTTCTCGAAATTCACTCCGTCATTCGGTGCGGTGTCATCATTCATGGTATCCGCGATGCTGTCATACAGGAATTTTCCGGCGCGCTCTGCGGCCTCCTCTGTGGAAAATCCGTTCAGCCTGCTTCCGCATATAACAGATGCAAACAGATCGCCGGTGCCGGAAAAGCTCACGTCGAAAAAGTGTGATCTGTGGGTTGTAGTACCATTTGCGGTGGTCACGAGATTGTAGATAAAGGGTGACTTATCATCCCTGCATTTGATACCGGTGATGATTACATCCTGATTTTTGCCGGACAGACATCGCAGCTTCTCACTTATCTCTGTCGCAAGAGGCAGGAGCACATCCTTTCTCGTGTCACTGTAAACCTTCTCGATATCATAGTCTGCCAAAAGGCATGCCTCGGTCAGATTTGGTGTGATGACATCGGCCTTCCTGGAAAGCGCCTTCATGCCATCCAAAAGAGCGGCAGAGTATATGCCGTAGGTTCTGCCGTCATCGCCCATCACAGGGTCCACGAGCAGCATCGTGTTTTCCTCATAAAATACATCCAAAAAATCCATAAAAAGCTCAATCTGCTTTGAGCCTGTCATGAAACCGCTGTAAATGCCGTCAAAATGGGCATTATTTTTCTGCCAGTTGTCGATGTAGTCCTTAATCATGGCTGTCAGGTCTGTGCATTTATGATATTCATATCCTGTCTGGTTTGTCAGCACTGCTGATGCCATGGGACAGCACTGTACGCCCTGCGCGGACAGTACTGGGATTGCGGCGGTCAGAGAGCATTTTCCAAAGCCGGACAAATCGTTAAAAACGGCTGCTTTCTTCATATATCCTCCAAATGTTTTAATTACTTAATCTTCTATGTTTATCTGCGGTTGTACACTTGTGGTGTGGCAGTCACCTGTGGCATACGCTTGATTTATGACGTGCCGTGTGGGAGTTACATGCCGCATCAAACAAAAGTGAGCGCAAAAAATACTCGTTCAAGCAACACAGCATGGAGCATGTGACAAATGTAAATAGCGCGTTTGATTTTTTGCGCTTGATAAACTCTGTTTGAGGCGGCATTTACTCCCACTAGGCTAAGAAATTATGAAAGCGTATGTTACATGTGAATGTCGCACCACAAATGTACAGTTGTAGGCCAATATAGGATAAGTATACATGCGTCTGACCATATTTCTATGACCAGAAAGATAAAAAAATAAATGCCAGATAAAATGTTTTTGAAAAAGAACGCTGTCTGTGATATTATAGATGTGTATGTAAATACGGAGGTAAAAGCATGTTTCAAAAGAAACAGATTATATATAGTGAAACCCTTGGCGTATGCGTGGTTGACAACATAGTATCGCTTGCGGCATCTAAGAGAGAAAAGGCGGTGCCGTACTATGTGCTCAAGCCTGTGTTTGAGGACAAGGTGTCATATATACCGGTAGAGCATCACCGGGTGGTACTGCGTGATATGTTCACCGGAGAAGAAGCTTTAAAGCTTAAGGAAACTGAGCAGTATGAGAAGGATAAGCACCTTAGGCAGGCAGTTGACTATGTACTGGACAAGGTGGCTATAAAATAAAATTACAACAAGGAGGACAGGATTACATGGGACAGCAGCATGCAATACACAAATTTGTGCTGGGAACCAAGGACTTCGATGATAAGCAGTCAGAGTTCATGTACGATAAAGGCTGGTACAGCATCACAGATATAGTAGGTGAGGAGAAAAATATCATCTACAAGTCAAGAAATGCCCAGGAGGCATATCTTAAGTGGAATATCTATATCGGCAGGAAAAAGGAACGCCTCACACCTGAGGAGAGGAAGAGGCAGCGTGAAGAACGCTATGAGAAAAAGAGAGAACAAAACAGAGAGCACCACAGGATATAGGAGGGCATTATGGGCATTTTCAACATAGACAACAAATTTTTCAGAGCATTAAACAAACTGGTAGATATGGTTATTTTGAGCTTTTGCTGGATCATATCATGCATACCTGTTTTTACAATAGGAGCGGCATCCACAGCACTTTACGATACATCGCGCCGTGTCATCCATCGCGATGAGGGCTATGTGTGGAGAGGCTACTGGCATGCGTTTAAGGTAAATTTCAAGCAGGCCACCAAGGCATGGCTGGTACAGCTTATAATACTTATCGTGCTTTTGGGAGATATTTATATTACATGGTCAGGTCTTAAGACAGGCAATCAGTGGGGAACCTTCTCCATCGTGTTCATCATAATGGCACTTATTGCCGCAGCCTGGGCCATATACACATCAGCGTATATTTCACGATTTGAGCAGGTCACAAAGATAACCCTTAAGAATACAATACTCATTCTTATCGCCAACCTGCCGTGGACATTATTGGTCATAGTGATACTTGTGGTATCACTTATACTTGCATGGATTATTATTCCACTCATTTTCATACTTCCTGTCGGCGCAGCACTCACCTATGAGTTTATTTTTGAGCGTATTTTCAGAAAGCTCATGAATGAGGAGGATAGGCTCCGCGAGGAGGAGAAGGATAAGGAGTACAGGGATTAGCATAATAAAAGACAATCATAATAATGCATAAGGAGGAAGCAGCAATGAAGAAAATTGGAATGCTTACCAGCGGAGGAGACTGCCAGGCACTTAACGCAGCCATGAGAGGCGTGGTAAAGGCACTGGCACACAATGTCGACGAGCTTGAGATTTACGGCTTTGAGAACGGGTACAAGGGACTCATATATGAGAACTACAGAATACTCACATCAAAGGATTTTTCGGGCATCCTGACAAAGGGCGGCACAATACTCGGCTCATCAAGACAGCCTTTTAAGCTTATGAGAGTGCCGGATGAGAACGGACTGGACAAGGTCGCAGCCATGAAAAACACATACAAGAAGCTTGGTCTTGACTGTCTCGTTATCCTGGGCGGAAACGGCACACAAAAGACAGCCAATCTTCTCAGGGAAGAGGGACTTAATATCATTCATCTGCCAAAGACAATCGACAATGATATCTACGGCACAGATGTGACCTTTGGCTTCCAGAGCGCGATCAATATAGCTACAGATGCAATCGACTGCATCCACACCACAGCAGCATCCCACAACCGTGTATTTATCGTTGAGGTTATGGGCCACAAGGTAGGCTGGCTCACACTGTACGCAGGTGTTGCGGGCGGTGCAGACATCATTCTGCTTCCTGAGATACCATACGATATTGACAAGGTCGTAGATGCCATCCACAAGAGAACAAAGGAGGGCAAGGGCTTTACCATTCTTGCAGTAGCAGAGGGAGCCATCTCCAAGGAGGATGCAGCCCTTTCCAAAAAGGAATACAAGAAGAAGCTTGCAAAGAGCAAATACCCGTCAGTATCATACGAGGTTGCAGACCGCATCAGCGAAAGACTCGGTCTTGAGGTCAGAGTGGCAGTTCCGGGACATACACAGCGAGGCGGCAGCCCATGTCCTTACGACAGAGTGCTTTGTACACGTCTTGGCTCAGCAGCAGCAAAGGCCATCATGGATGAGGATTACGGCTGCATGATAGCCATGGTAAACGGACAGACAAAGAGGGTTCCGCTTGCCGACGTAGCAGGAAAGCTTAAGACTGTAGATCCAAAGAGCCAGATGATCAAGGAAGCAAAGCGCACCGGTATCTGCTTCGGAGATTAAGCAGCAATATTAGATATAAGGAAGGTGAAAAGGCGTGTCTTATCAGGCCCTATACCGTAAGTTCCGTCCACAGGAGTTTGAGGACGTAAAGGGACAGGAACACATTGTAACAACACTGAAAAATCAGATAAAAGCTGACAGAATAGGGCATGCCTATTTATTTTGCGGCACGAGAGGTACAGGAAAGACCACTGTGGCCAAGATATTTGCAAAGGCAGTCAACTGTGAGCACCCTGTAGACGGAAGCCCATGTGGCGAATGTCCGTCGTGCAGGGCAATCACTGAGGGCTCATCCATGAATGTCATAGAGATAGATGCAGCGTCAAACAACGGCGTGGACAATATCAGACAGATTCGTGAGGAGGTCACATACCGCCCGACAGAGGGCAGGTACAAGGTCTATATCATCGACGAGGTTCACATGCTTTCGGCAGGAGCCTTCAATGCACTTTTAAAAACACTTGAGGAGCCGCCGAGCTACGTTATATTTATACTGGCGACCACCGAGGCACACAAGATACCCATTACTATCCTGTCCAGATGCCAGCGCTATGATTTCCACAGGATTTCCATAGATACGATTGCATCCAGACTCAGCGATTTGATGGAGCAGGAGCATGTGGAGGTCGAGGAGCGCGCCATAAGGTACGTGGCCAAGGCAGGAGACGGCTCCATGAGAGATGCGTTAAGTCTTCTTGACCAGTGCATTGCTTTCCATCTGGGTGAGAAACTCACCTATGAAAATGTGCTCGAGGTGCTTGGAGCGGTGGACACAGAGGTGTTTTCAAGGCTCTTAAGGCGCATACTCGACGAGGATGTGACAGGTGCAATCCGCATACTGGGCGAGCTCATAGATGATGGCAGGGAGCTGTCGCAGCTTGTCAATGATTTCACATGGTATATGAGGAATCTTTTGCTTTTGCAGAGCTCCGACGATATGGAGGAAGTGCTCGACATCTCAAAGGACAATCTTGAGGCACTTAAGGAAGAGGCAGCGCTTGTAAAGCCTGAGACACTCATCAGGTATATCAGGGTATTTTCCGAGCTGTCCAGCCAGGTAAAGTTTGCATCGCAAAAGCGTATTATGGTCGAGATAGCCATAATAAAGCTGTGCAGGCCGCAGATGGAAAAGAGCTATGATTCGGTGCTTGACCGCATAAACAGCATAGAGAAAAAGCTTGAAAAGGGTATACCTATAGCGGCACAGGCTGCGCAGACACAGGATATGCAGCAGGCCGCAGCAAGCGGGCCTATAGTGAAAAAGGAGCTTCCCAAAGCAATACCACAGGATATCTCAGAGCTCATGAAGCACTGGAAATCCATACTTTCGGAGATGGGAGCAACATCAAAGGTTTATCTGAACAAGGCTGTGACATCGCTGGGAAATTCCTCTGACTTGATTTTAATGTTTGATGATGAGAATGCATATGAGTATCTCTCTGAAAACCGTGCAGGCTGTATGGATACGCTGGCTTCGCTTATAGAAAAGCGTATAGGCAAAAAAGTCGAGGTGACGGTCAAGAAAAATAATTCCGCAGTCAGCGCAAAGGAAGCGGTTGTGGACTTGACAGATATGATAAATTTTGATATAGAGGAAGAAAACTAAGTTATAAACAGGGCTGGGATTAGCCCATCAAAAACAAGGAGGACGCCAGAATGGCAAGAAGAGGTGGATTCCCTGGAGGAATGCCGGGAAACATGAACAATCTTATGAAACAGGCGCAGAAGATGCAGCGTCAGATGGAGGAGGCTCAGAAGCAGCTTGAGGATGCTGAGGTTACGGCAAAGGCAGGCGGCGGAGCAGTTGAAGTCACTGTTTCTGGAAAAAAGGAAATCACAAAGGTCAAATTATCTGAGGAGGTAGTGGATCCTGACGATATCGAGATGCTCGAGGATCTCATCATGGCAGCAACCAATGAGGCGCTTCGCCAGATTGATGAGCAGTCACAGGCATCTATGTCCAAAATTACCGGTGGCCTGGGTGGCGGTCTGTTTTAATGGATTTTTACAGCAGTGAGATATCAAAATTAATAGAGGAGCTGTCACAGCTTCCGGGAATCGGAGCCAAGACAGCGCAGAGACTGGCATTTCATATCATAAATATGCCAAAGGAGCAGGCAAAATCGCTCTCTGACGCCATAATCGATGCGAAGGAGCATGTCAGATACTGCAAATGCTGCTATACACTCACAGATGACGAGCTATGCCCCATCTGCAAGGATGCGGCAAGAGACCACAAGACCATCATGGTTGTTGAGAATACGAGGGATCGTGTGGCATACGAAAAGACCGGTAAATATGAGGGCGTGTATCATGTGCTGGGTGGCGCAATTTCACCCATGCTTGGCATAGGTCCGGCGGATATCCGTCTGAAGGAGCTCATGGTACGCCTTGAAAAAGATGTAGACGAGGTCATTATAGCGACCAATTCAAGCCTGGAGGGCGAGACTACGGCCATGTATATCAGCAAGCTCATCAAGCCTACCGGCATCAAAGTGACACGAATCGCAAGCGGAGTTCCCGTAGGAGGCGATTTGGAATATATTGACGAGGTGACCCTGCTTAGGGCGCTTCAGGGAAGAACAGAGATATAAATGATAGAAGGAGACATCATGAACAATCTTGAACTTGAGAAGATGGCGAATGAAATTCGCAAGGACATTGTGACAGCAGTTCACAGTGCCAAATCCGGACATCCGGGTGGATCACTTTCATCAGCAGATATTTTTACATATCTGTATTTTGAGGAGATGAATGTAGACCCTGCCAATCCTAAATGGGAGGACAGGGACCGTTTCGTGCTCTCAAAGGGACACGTAGCACCGGGACTTTACTCTACACTCGCAGAGAAAGGATATTTTCCAAAGGAGGATTTAAAGACACTCCGTCATACAGGCTCATATCTGCAGGGACATCCTGATATGAAGCACATCCCTGGCATTGATATGTCAAGCGGCTCGCTCGGACAGGGCGTATCTGTCGCAGTAGGAATGGCTGCAGCAGGCAAATATGACAAGAAGGATTACCGTGTATACACACTCACAGGAGATGGCGAGATTCAGGAGGGACAGATCTGGGAGGCAGCCATGTGGGCAGGCCACCGCAAGCTCGACAATCTCGTAGTCATCGTTGACAACAACAACCTCCAGATAGACGGTTCTGTTGAGGATGTATGCTCACCATACCCAATCGACAAGAAGTTTGAGGCATTCAATTTCCACGTAATCAATATCGATGGTAACGATTTTGACCAGATCAGGGCAGCCTTCAAGGAAGCCCGTGAGACAAAGGGCATGCCTACAGCCATTATCGCAAAGACTGTAAAGGGCAAGGGCGTATCCTTCATGGAAAATGCCGCAGGATGGCATGGAAAGGCTCCAAATGACGAGGAGTATGAAATCGCAATGGCAGACTTAGAAAAGGCAGGTGAAGCATTATGTCAGAAGTAAAGAAAATCGCTACAAGAGATAGCTACGGAAACGCACTCGTAGAGCTTGGAAAAGCACACGATGACCTTATTGTACTTGATGCTGACCTGGCAGGTGCCACAAAGACCTGTATCTTCCAGAAGGAGTTTCCTGAGCGTCACTGGGACTGCGGAATCGCAGAGTGCAATATGACTGGTATCGCAGCAGGACTTGCTACATGCGGCAAGGTGCCTTTTATCAGCTCATTTGCCATGTTTGCAGCAGGCAGAAACTATGACCAGGTAAGAAACTCAATCGGATATCCTCATCTCAATGTCAAGATAGGTGCCACACATGCAGGAATCTCTGTAGGTGAGGACGGAGCTACACATCAGTGCCTCGAGGACCTTTCACTCATGAGAGAAATCCCTGGCATGGTTGTAATAAACCCATCAGACGATGTGGAGGCAAGAGCCGCAGTAAAGGCAGCATACGACCATGTAGGCCCTGTATACCTTAGATTCGGCAGACTTGCAGTGCCTGTAATCAACGACACACCGGACTACAAGTTTGAAATCGGAAAGGGTATCGTACTCAAGGAAGGCAAGGATGTATCTATATTTGCAACAGGACTTGAGGTATCAGAGACACTTGAGGCAGCAAAAATGCTCGCAGCAGACGGCATAGATGCTGAGGTTA
>OODH01001208.1_pt1 | contig 16543 bp, 12 predicted proteins | sample 1671391 | NCBI WGS metagenome assembly OODH01 (sample SAMN06348152, study PRJEB24527) | human gut metagenome | biome: human gut; feature: ankylosing spondylitis patient; material: feces | host: Homo sapiens | place: China | collected 2015-10 | reverse complement strand
TACAACATATCTCGGTCATTGTCGGAACGTCTTCGCAAGTATGCTTTCGATGAACGCCGGAAGGAAGTGGACATCGTGCGGGAAGCACTGGACGACTGGCTCAAGAAACAGGGATATTGAGGAAGACGCATGTTGCAGACGGCACACTTCAAACGCTGTATCCCAAACCGTGGAGGCCCGGTGTTGCCCTCCTGAAACAAGCAACACCGGACAGCGTGGAGTACGACGTCTACCGAAACGCCGTTATTAAGGGATCCGAGCTTGTCCTTGAAACGGGAGGTAAACTTTTGGGGAAGTCCTCAAACAGTTTTTCTCTTCTCCCGCCGAGGTGGACAGGCTCTACTTCAAGGATGTACTACGCCATACCGCCAAACATGGCCTGCTCACGCCCGACGAGGTCAGACGCTGTTTTTTCTATCGGGACAACAGAAATCTTACAGCTCACGATTACGGAGAAACTCCGGCGGAAGAAGCACTCAGGTTGAAACCTTCGTAGAGGATGCGCGGGCTCTGGCGAACGCATGGACAAGACAGATGGAACAGAATGAACTTTTTCTTGAGCCTGTCATAAAAAAGGCCGTATGCGTCTGCTTTGTACTTTCGTTCCGAATGCCGAGGTATGGGCTGGGAACCGCATATCAGGAAGAGCGCATTCAGGAAGCGTTCTTGCTCTTGTCGTCCGCACACCACAGGAGCTCTCCATCACCCCAGCCAGAAAGCCGACCACCTCAGAACGGCACTCCGAGAAAGCGACATTCCCATTCTCATTGTTGTCCATGATTGGGCGCTTCTGCTTGACGCCTTCCAAGAGAAAGTGACTATATCTTATTAAAATAATAGAATTACATACTTATGTAATTCTATTATTACAGAACTCTGTAAACTGTAGAGGCTCAGGCTTGCTCTAACAGCCAGCTCCGCTTTGCTGGTGCCGCTTGCTGATGAACGGCGTGGTTGATAAATGGTTTGACGGGTTATTGCGTCAATTGGTGAGGCCAGAGCACATTCTGCTCCCCATAACCGTAAAGATACATAAAAAAAGAAGCCAAGTAACTATGGAAATGCAAGACCTGCTCAATGGACGATGCGGTTGGTGCGGCACTGACAGCCTTTATGTCAAATACCACGATGAAGAATGGGGGAGGCTCGTTACGGACGACAGGCTTCTCTTTGAGTTCCTTACTTTGGAAAGTGCCCAGGCTGGCCTGAGCTGGATCACCATATTGCGTAAAAGAGAAGGATATCGAAAAGCATTTTATGACTTTGATGTCAATAAAGTCGCCCAGATGACTGAGCAAGATGTCGAACGGCTCATGCAGGACGAGGGCATTGTCAGAAACCGGCTCAAGATCAAGTCGGCTATCAGCAATGCCAAACTTTTCATCGCCATTCAGAAAGAGTTTGGCAGCTTTTACAACTACACATTATCATTTTTCCCAGAACAAAAACCGATCAGTTACCAACCCAAAACGCTCAAGGATATCCAAGCCTCTACTCCTGAATCAGACGCCATGAGCAAAGACATGAAAAAACGTGGCTTTAAATTCTTTGGATCGACCATCTGTTATGCCTACTTGCAGGCCACAGGATTTGTGAATGATCATCTGGTAAATTGTATCTGCAGAAAATAAAATTATCCATCAATATAAGCCAAAACAGATAATATCCGCCGCCCCTAGACAGCAGCGCTTCGATTGGGGGCAGTCGCGATTTGGCCCAGTATGATGTTGGCTTTGACGTTGATGACAATGTATATTTTGCGGAGCCCCTGAATAGGAGTTCCGCATATCCAGCTTGGAAGAGGGTATGAAATTCACCTTTCCGTAAAGCTATCTGCGCCTAAGCAGCGTGCGGGCATCTTCCTCGCTCTGAGCGATCGCCATAAACGCTTTACCCTGCTCCGCTTCCTCCGGATCAAACTTGACCTATAATCCGGGGACGGAAAGCAAGGCGCATTTCTCCTCGACGGACTCCATGAGTGTTGCAGCTTCATCAGGTCACGTAAGTAATCAGCCCGGCAAGATGCGCCCTGATTTGTTCAATGTCCGAAACGCCCCCTTCATCGAATCATTAACCCATCCCCTGGCTCAGCCGGGAGATGGGTTAAGGATCCGAAAACCGGTTTCCTTCGAAAAGCTACTCGGCCTCGCATAATGCATTCCCGTTTGCGGACTCCCCTTTCGGGACAGGTATGTTCTCCCATCAGGAATCCGTCGGAGACGTCGGAGAAGGGGTCTGTTCGGCCTCCCGTTCTTTGATGTAGCTCTTCCAGCCGGGACACCAGCCCGTATGCCAGCGCCAAATGTGGGCCAGTAGCGATTTTGGTTTTCTTTCCGCATAGTTCCGGAAACGACATACTTCACATCTACGTACGGACACTTTTCATGCCTCCCCTCTTTTTCTTGACCATTCGTCATAAGTAAACTGTACAGACGGAAACAGGTTTCGCTTGCGTACCATCTTGCGCCCCCTCAGGATTCATTTCGCCCGTCTGCCTCATTTCAACCACGGCACGGCCCACCGATTCTTTTCAACAGCATCGTCTGTCCCACTCTCAGGTGACCAAAGAGGGAGTCCTGCGGTTGGGGCACTCTTTTTTGGGGCAGAGCTGACAGTTGTAAAACTTGCTGTCAGTCTGGAAGAACACACCCGAAACACTGTACTCGGGCCGCATCATCAGGCTGGGCAATAGGGTCACACCCAGTTTCTCGGGCAGTGGGGCCAACAGTTCAAACAGGGGCACCTGCTCCTCAAGAGACCATACCTTCAGCGAACCGGGATTCATAGCTGAAACCTGAGCAATACCGTACCGCTCTAGAAGCGTCCTTTCCAGCAGGTTTTCAGCCTGCTGAACGGCCACTTCCCGCAAGGCACTGGCGAATACCTGCTCCAGCGAGGAAGAAAGGGAAAGGCTCCAGTCGGCCAGTTCCGTCCCTTCACTCGCCAAATAGGGAAATGCCCGCCCCAGCCCATCCATCTTCTGGCGCAGCAGCGGGCTGGAAAAAGTCACTTCTCCGACCTGTACCTTCTCTTCGTCCAGTATGGTCAGGCCGCACAGCCTAGCCACGGCTTTGGGCCTAGCCACGCGCGCAGCTTCCTCCGCTAACCGGCTCAGCCGATCCATGAACTTTGTCTGCCCGGGCCGGATGCGCAACCTGCACCCTAGGGATTCCAGATCAAATTCCAACGGCACGGTTTCGACAAGAATGACATTCTGATCCATGAATCCCCTCCGTCAGTTGCAGGATGGCCGCATACGGTTCCTTTGCCTCACCCGGATATCAAATCGAGCCATCAAAGTCGGCACAAAAATATTGTACGCACAATCGGCATAGGTACAGCGTAACTGCTTAAAGGATATAAAAGTGGTATGGAATGCGTCCACACCCTCAGGTTTATCGATACCACCTATGTGACGAATGCCGTCTGAAGAGTAAAATTTACCGCTGTGAGGGGGACGTCTGCGGGATGTCCCCAGGTCGGCATCAGGTTCATATCCTGAGCCCCCGGTGAAGCGATTAGGCAATCTTCGCCGAGAAACTGACCATGCGCCTTCCCGGGAGCTGAAGATTCGGTCCGCCGCTGCCGGACGAGCGGGCTCGTTTGCGCCCCTCTCGCTCGCCGCTTCGCCTGATCAGGAGCTGGGAAAAATCTATTTTTTCAGCATGTTCAAACTCTGCCCGCAGATATGGCCAAATCCGGGCAAAGGTACCATCCGCACCCCACTTCCTGAAACGCCGCCATGCCGTCACGTAGCTCCCCAAAGAGCGGGGCAGCTCGCTCCAGGGGCAACCCGTGGTGAGCACATGCAGAATGGCTTCCAGAGTTTGCCTGTTATCCGCCGGAAGACATCCCCGCAACCTTGGCCGTACCAAGAGGAGTAGCCGGATATATTCCCACTGTGCGTTGGTGAGCCTATATACTGACATGGCCATGCCTGCCGTTATTGCGTCATGCCCCGGGATGCCGGGCCCACTGAAGTTTCAAAACGACACTGTACCGGACATTCCACCTATCACACGGGTAAAGCCATGAGGCCAGCCGGGGACAAAATGGAGCATCAGCACCACGAGAGCCCGGATTATGCCGGGCAAGCTACAGCGCAAATCGTGCCTTCAACATCCATATCGATCGTCTGCCCCGGCACGAGGTGCAGAAACCGCTCCCCGGATTGCCCACCGTGCAGCAACTCGGCCAGATAAGCGGAAGATCCCCATATCTCGGAGTACGGCAACAGCGTAGCCTCCGCCACTTTTCGGGCCTCGTCCACATAAGCGTCCCCCATCTCCGGCCAGCGGATATGGCAAGCGTTCTTGTAGTTATCGAGCAGCGCGTTTTCCGCCTTCATCATCCGGGCGGCTTTGGCCGCGCCGAATTTTTTCTCATACACGGAAAAACGCCTATACGATTCCAGATGAAAGGGAACCAAAAAATATTTCAACCACCCCGGGCTGATCCAGTATGTGGCACCCTCCCGGGAAGAAGCGTTGGCCCCCTTCTGGTCAAGCCCAAGCAGCAACGGAATACAATCATGCAGTTTTGGGAAAACCAACGTTGCCCGGCTGGCGTGCACGCCGCTCAACCCGCGCCCACACAACCCGTAGCCGCACAGAACCGCCAACGGCCCGTCGTTCTCCTGTTCAAAGGCATCCACGAGGCCTTGAAACGCGCTGCGCAGTTTTTCCGGATAGTCATGCAGCCGTTGCTCCAAAAAGTTCATGGGAGGCGGATTCCGCATATCGGATGCGAGCACTTCCAGCTCGGGACGCAGGACTTCACAGGCGATAAGCAATGTTTTCATACTATTCCAAATGTTGCCGTCAAAAAATGCAGGGCCTTTGCGCAGTGCGGTTTCACGGGGCAATCCCCAAAGATTCCCTATAAGGGCCAAGAGCGTGCTCACAAAGGTTCGGTGAGCACCCCCGCCCCCCCCGCAGCATGAGTGTTCGCCAAGGCGACGTGAGCGCAGCCGCATCTTTTAGGATGCGCCTTTCCCTCCAAGAGGCGGAAAACCGATTTCCCTCACGAAAAGGTCGTTGAATTCTACATGGGTCGAGAGTTCGACGGGCTTCACGAAAGAGGCGATCCGGTCGGCCATCTTCCGTTCTCCCAGAGAAAGCAGGCACAAACCCGCCCCTTCCGCAGCCGCGTTGCCGATAGGAATGATCTTATCGACCGAAATGCCTGGGAACATGCCCAGAGCGACGGCCTTTTCCCGATCCAAATAATTGCCGAACGCACCCGCAAGGTAGATCCGGTCGATCTGGGATGCTTCGATTTTCACTTCCTTAAGCAGAACAGCAATGCCCGCCGCAATGGCGGCCTTGGCAAGCTGGAGTTCCCGGATATCCTTCTGCGTAATGACAATGTCCCGTTCGTTGCCCTGCTCGCCAGCAAAGGCCAACACAAATTCCCGCATACCGCCGACCGTGCGTAACCTGCCCCCGAGAGGCTGGGAAAGTGCCGGGGACTTTTCGCCCGCAAGCCGACCCGAGACTCCCAGCAGGCCGCAGCGGAGCAGTTCGGCCACCGCATCGATGAGCCCGGAACCGCAGATTCCCTGCGGAGGCATATCGCCGATTACCCCCAACCGGACGGTGCCGTTTTCGAGCAGGACGCTCTCAATGGCCCCGTCTCCCGCCCTCATGCCGTTCTGGATATGCGCACCCTCGAAAGCGGGCCCCGCCGCTGCGGAACAGGCCAGCAGCCAACCCTTGTAGCCCAGAATGATTTCGCCGTTCGTTCCGATGTCCACGGCAAGGGAGTAGCCCTTCTGTTCCCACAGCTTCGTGGCCATGGCGACGCCAAGGGTATCGGAGCCCACATAACCGGAGATATTCGCGAGGACATGCACGGTCCCTTCCGGATGCATGGGCAACCCCAGCCTGCCGCCCTTGACCACTGTACGCGGGCGATAACAGGGGATAAAGGGCGCCACGGACAGATTTTTGGGATCGACGCCCAGAAACAGATGGCTCATGGTCGTATTGCCCACGGCAACGACGCTGTACACATGGTTCTCGTCGATGGAGAGGCTCCGGAGAAGGCCGCGCATGGTTTCGGAAATGCCCTTGATGGTCACGGCCTGCATCTTCTCGAGATTTTCACGGCCTGCTGCAGCGGTAATCCGGCTCAGCACGTCGGCTCCGAACACACGCTGCGGGTTGGCCGTACCGTCTGCATCCAACACTTCGCCGGAAAGCAGATCGACGAGGTAGACCGCGATGGTCGTCGTACCGATATCAAGGATGAAGCCGTACCGGAGGGCATGGGTATCGCCGGGTTCGACGGCGATCAGTTCGTCCTCGACCAACACCGCGGTAACCTCAAAATCCGCCTTCCGCACAATCTCAGGCAGGCCGCCCAACAGGCTGAAAGCCACCTTCTTGTTCTTGCCCACCTGAGCCAGAATGCGCTCCAGATCGGACGCCTGATCCCGCAGGCTGGGCTTGGACAACTGGATGAACTTCTTCTCGATCAAAGAATCGGAGTACTTTTTTTCTTTCTGGAGGTTGGGCAAACGGACCTTTCTCCGGACGTCATCCCGGCCAGCCGAGATCTCGATGACCACATCCTCCCGGATCAGGCTTTGGCAGGCAAGAACCTTGCCGTCCCCCCTGGTCATGAGGAACGACTCATCCCCCTCAACCGGAGCCAGCGTTCCGGAACGCACCTTCACGGCGCATTTGCCGCAAATGCCGCGCCCTCCGCACTCCGCACCTTCCAGTATGCCCGCCTTGAGCAGGCAATCCTTCAGGCTTGTTCCCGCCTCAGACTGGAAACGATACCGCTTGCCGCCGGCTAACACTTCGATGTTCATGATGCTCATGTCCGCCCACCCCTGTTGCCCGAACCCGTTCAGGAAAGCGAAAACGGAACCCGGCATTGCGTGTTCCAAGCCGCTATCAATTTCTCTGCGATCTCGTCTCCCGCCTTGGGAATGATGACAATCTTCGATTCATTGCCGCTAGCTTCCAGAACCCTCGTCTCGACCTTGTCGTTGACCCCGTCCACATGGAACCAGCCATGCTCCGTATCCGAAAGGATTCCCTTGACGCGCAGAGCTCCGGGCAGGATCTCGCGGACAAAGGCTTCCACCCTTTCCGGGGGCAGCCCTTCCGTCGTCGTGATGATGTACTGGCCCGGCCTCGTGTATGATTCCTTGGCGCTCCGTTTAACAAACTTGCTCTCCAGAGGAGAAGACGTAGAGACTTCGTGCATGGAGGAATCCAATATCCCTTCAACACATGCGTAACTGGTTTCAATAATCCCGGCGTGCGGGTTGAGCTGCCTGATCTTTTTCCGAATCCGAGACAGCGTCTCGCCGTCTGCGAGCTCGATCTTGTTGATGATGATCCGTTGGCTGGCGATGACCTGCTCTTCCACCGCATTGATGTCCTCAATCAGATCAAGGAAGCTCTCCGGATCTATCAGGGCGATCATGCCCTGATAGACGTAATGGCCGCCAGTAAGCCGCTTCAAATCGCATAGGATATTCCTGAGCGGAAACGGATTGGCCATCCCGGAGGTTTCCACAATCACGACATCCAGAGAACGCTTGGCGAGCAGGACAAGAGCCTCCAGAAAATTGCCGGAAAGGCAACTGCAGAAAACCTGCCCGTCATTAAGTTCTTCAATCTCGATGTCTTTGGCCCGAATGAGGCTCGAGTCGATATTGACCCGGCCCCATTCGTTGATGATGACGCCAATCTTTTTTCCCTGCGCGGCCGCTTCGTCGAGGATACGGTTCAGCAGCGTCGTTTTCCCCGAGCCCAAGAACCCGGTAATGAAGAGCAGAGGCACGGGACCGCAGGGATTGTTCATAGGGCTTCCTCGATCTGCCGGATAAGGTCGTCCAGATTGGGAATGAGCGACGGCTGGGCAACTGCTTCACGCCCATCTTCTTGATCCGGGAGATGTTTTCAGGCGTGTTGTACATGTATTCCACGACATCGATCCTGTCGCCGAAATGCTTCTTCGCGTCTTGGGCGACGCCCCACATGTACGTACAAGCCGCGCACGCCGTGGAATCCAGCGTGAAGGCTTCCAACAGGGGCTTTTTCAGATTGCCGTAGTCGGGCAGTTCCACATCCACGTCCATAGAGCTCAACTCATAGTTGGCCACCATCTCGCGGGCCTTGTCGGTATGCAGAACAGCCTGAGACAGAGCGATCGCATTCTCCACCGGAGATGCATAAGGCATGTCTCAGCCAGGGGAGAAGATGAAGTTCTTCCTTGTATTCAGGCTGTCGATGAGGTCGATGCCCACCTTCATGTTGTCGAGCTGCGTACCAAGCAGCAAGGCGGGGGATGTTCCCGCCGATGGCGACATCGTAGCTGTCGGTGAGCTTGTGGGCCGCCACGATGTTGACATTTTCATCAACGGCGAGGGAATCCGGCTTCGTCTGGCACATGAGCTCAAGGATATGGGTCGCGTTGCCGCACACGAAGAAGGACGAAAAGGCGCCCTTGTTGCGGATATGCCTGAAGATCTTTGCATAGGGCTCGAAGACGAAGTTCTTGAAATGGGTTGGGGAAATCTGGGATACGACCGGGTCCACCGGTACGATGACGTCCACGCCTTCTTCCAGATAGAAGTCGGCCATCTGCAGCCCCAGTTCCGTGGTGTAGGCCATCAGCTCCTTGACATACTCGGGGTGCTGGCGCGCATCGCGGAAAAAGTTCGTTCCCCTCAAGTGGGAAGCCAGCGTATACGGACCGCAGAAGAGCCCGTACAGAGCGGTTCTGTCGCCCACGGCCTTTTTGATGCGCCGCGTGACATCCAGTACCAGAGGGATTCGTCCGGAATCTCTAGTGATCTTGATATCGGGAATTTCAAAAGTCGATTCCAGGGGATGCGAGCGGACGCTGGGCGGGCCGTTCTTTTCCCATTTGATGGTGCAGCCCAGAATTTCCGCTTCCAGCTGCAGGTCAAACAGGAGGATCAGGCCATCAGGCGCATACATCTTTTCCACTTCCAACAAAGACTCGACGAGCTTGTCCGCGTCCTGATAGACTTCATCGGCAGTGTATCCCTTCAAAAACCCGGCATGGACCCCAGCCATGGGAACCCAGGCGGGACGTTCCGTTTCTTCATGCCTAAGCGTTTTAAAAAGCACTTCTTTGCCAGTCATGCAAGACTCCTTTGTTGATGTTTGGAGCTGCAGGATGCCTTCCTGTAATGGCATCATTTTCGGAAACCGCCGACATGCTCCCAGCGACAGCCATCCTCTCGTGATGCGGCTGTTTTTACCGGTTCATGTCAACGTTCCGAATGTTTTTCGCCAAGCGGCTTCGCCACTCAGTTTCTGACGCTGGCCGCGTAGTCGGAAGAGGCCCTGACCATGGCCAAAATATTTTCCAATGGTGTCCGAGCGGCCAGATCGCAACCGGGCATCATCACGTAACCACCGTCCAGCCCGGCGATTTCGGCATTGGCGTACGCTGCGGCATACACAGCCTCACTCGTCCCCATGCACAGCAGTTCGTTGGGATTGAAATTCCCCACCATAGTGAGTTCTTTGCCTGCGGCCTCCAAAGATTCCTTGAGGTCCACGGGGGAGTCCACGGAAAAGCCGTCAATCCCCAGAGCCTTGACGTGAGGAAGCCTCATACCTGCCTTCCCGCAGATATGCAGCAAAAATGTTTCACAATTTTTCAACTGGGAGGTGAGCCCCTCGAGCGTGGGGACTACGTGTTGCTCGTACATTTTAGGGCTGATCATGTCCCCGGACGAACAGGGGTCACAAGTCTGGATGAGATCGCAACCGTTCTCACAGTACATGTTGGCGATTTCGGCGCAACAGTCCGTGGCATACTCAAGCAACGGCTTGATATACGGAGACTTCTTCCCCAGCAGGATCATAAACTCTTTCACGCCTACCATCATGCTTGCACCGGAGAAAGGGCCGACCATCTGACGGAGTTCAGACGTGTGCTCTTCCGATCTAAGGGCCGACCATCTGACCGGCCACGCTCTTTCTGTCGCCCACAAGCTTTTTTATTTCCCGGGATTGGCGCATCATTTTCTGAATCAGTTCACTGTTCTCCAGCCTTTCACGGATTTTCGAGCGATCCAAGGAAGAGATATCCGCCGCAACGTCGTGGATGCAGGGTTTAACCTCGATCGGGGCACCGATCTTTGAGATCTCGGTGGGGCAACCAAGAGCCTCAAGCAACCCAATCCAGCATCCCAAGCCCGTAGTGACCGAGTCACTCTGCATCTCGTCATATGTCCTGACTATCAGCTCAGCACCAAGATCATCCATCTCGCGCAGATCTTTAAACGAAATCTTTTCCCGCTCGATCATCCACGTTTCACCGAGGAGGATCATCATGGGTACACGATCCACCGGGTTGTGGGCAAAAGCAGCTTTGACACGTTCTTTGGAAGTCATGGTGCGGGGCATAAATTTCTCCTCTTATAGAGCAATATCCGGATCCGTTTAAGACATATCTCCAACTGATTGCTATAAAAACATTGGGGATGACGGCCTATTGATTGAAGGCACGCCCGCTTCCAGGAACCGCCCAGGCCAGAGAAAAGTTCCCGGAAAACGGCTGCATTTCATCGCCTCCGCCGGTGGAACCGACCGGAGGCGATGAAATGTTAGCGTGTCATCATCTTTCCCAGAAATCGCCTCAGGCGATTACGCGGCTAGTATTCCATCGGGAGGCCCATCTGGGTCAGTTCCTTCTTCACCTTGTCGTACATATCCATGTACCACTTCTGCGGCTGGACGGTGACGAGGTTGTAGCATTCCCTGAAGTCGCCGCCCATCTTGTGCGCGGTATGGGAGTCAATGGTGGGCTGGTACTTGGCCATGATGCGCTTGACCAGATCGTTGGCATGGGCACGGGTAAGGCGCGCCTTGGCGACGGCTTCGCCCACTTCGGCGGAGAACTGGAGGCCAAGGCCGCTCTGATGGTCCTTAAGCCCGCTCTGGGCACCGGTGCCGCCGGAGACGCCGTTGCCGAGCACGACGGCACTGATGGCGGAGGCGGCGGATTCCCAGAAGAAGTTTTCATGACCAATGCCGTGCGTCATCTGCCAGCCACCGCCGGTCAGCGGTTCGCACACGGTGTTCTTGGTAACGGCGGCGTTCTGGTGGTTGCTGCACCACAGGGAGTACTTGCTGGTGTTGCTGAAGTACATGGCGTCCACGGACCAGGAACCGTTCAGCGGCACGTCAAACAGCAGCTTCTGGATGATCCATTCCGCGGTGCCGGTAACGGCCGATGTAGCGGGACCGCCGGACAGGCCGCCGGGGTAGGAGGTCATGACGCTGTAGAAGTTGATGCCGTAGGTATGCCACTGCAGGGCGCGGGAGAGATGCTTGTATTCCACCTTCTGGTGCGGCAGGGTCAGGCAGCAACGGAAGTCGCCCTTATTGGCTCCCCAGCCGGGATCAAAAGCGGCCTGCATAGCGGACATGGCGATGGCGCGGATACCGCCGTCGGCGAGACCGGGACGGCAAACCTGGCGGCAGACGTCCTTAACCTGAGCGACGCTCCACAGTTCGGAGAACATTTCCCACGGAGAGTCGGGGGTAATGGGCATGCCGTAGATTTCCGTCAGGTTCCCTTGGAAGTGGCACATATCAATCTGAGGCACCTGAGCGTAGCTCATGGCGATCTGATGATAGATATCCTGAGAAACGGGGCCGAGAATACGGCCGAGCACGGAAACCGGGTTCTTCACATGGTCGTAATCTTCAAAGCCGCGGTGAACGGCGGTGAAGGAATCCTTGCCCACGCCGACAGTATAACGGTCGGCGGTGTTGGCAGCCGCGTCAAGGATTTCTTTGCGAGAGAATTCAATGATCCTACGGGTATCAGTGCACAACACACCGACTTCTGCTACCAGATCGATGGCGGCCTGCCACAGGCGGTCGAGCATTTCGTCGTCACAGGGGACCATGTGATCCGGGTCATACTTGATGCCCCACTTTTCGGTGATCTTCTTCAGCTTCGGCCAGTAGACCCTCTTGTCAAAGTCGGATTCAAAGCAAATGGGACCGGTAACAGCTCTCGACCAGAAGTCGATAAATTTTCCACGGGCACCTATACGCATAGAGATTTCCTCCATAGACAGTGTGTGTTCAGGCTCTACTCAAACCCACCGAAACCGCTTACTTCAAGAGGCTCTTCGCGAGTTCCACCGCTTCCACGGCGTCCTTGGAGAAGCCGTCGGCGCCGATCTGCTCGGCCCACTGCGGGGTCACGGGACCGCCGCCCACGATGACCTTATACTTGTTGCGCAGGCCCTTGGCTTCGAGGAAGTCGATGACTTCCTTCTGGCTGGGCATCGTGGTGGACATCAGGGCGGAGAGGCCGATGATCTGAGCACCGAATTCCTCGGCGGCGGTGATGAACACTTCACTGTCGACGTCGGCGCCGACGTCCTTCACGTCAAAGCCGCCCACGGTGAGCATGGTGGCGACCATATCCTTACCCACGGCATGCACGTCACCCTTGACGGTGCCGATGACGACTTTCGGCTTTTCCTGGAAGGAACCAGCATCGATGGTCTTCATGAGCTCGGGTTCAAGGACCTTGAGCCCGGCCTTGAAAGCGTCGGTCGCGAGCAAGATTTCAGGCAGGAACACTTCCATGATCTGGAACTTGTCGCCGAGAACCTTCAACGCGTCGCCCATCGCATCGATCGCGTCCATGGGAGAGACGCCTTCCTTGATGATCTTTTCCGCCGCGGTTACGGCAGCGTCTTCATCAAAATCCAGAATGGCGTTTTTCAATTCTTCAATGCAAGCCACGTTTGCCATAGAAGTAACCTCCAGAAGTGTGGATACTGAAAAAGGCTTTTGCTCATCATTTGCCTTGGAAAGTTTCCGGCGCGCTCACCCCCACTATCGGGCATGGCTTCCCGGACAGCCTCCTGACCTTAATGCCGCTATCCATAGCGATTCTGCATATCGCCCTCTGCCTCCTGCAATAGAATATTTTTCCTTCAATCAAACATGAAACCCGATACTCTTTCGTAAGACCACAAAGAATCATGCCGTTTTTTTGATCTGATCATATCGCAAATGATATGCACAGAACAATTTTTTATGACGTTACATTGCTAGAGTAAAAGAAGTCATGCATAGCAAGATACTTTATGCTAGTGTTTGTCCCAACATTCTCGCGTTGAGAAACATACCCGGCTTCCGCCGTTATGTTTGATATTAAGCAAGGAACATGCCATTTTCTTAGGAGAAGGAAAAATTTCTGCCCTCAAGAATTGAACCAAATAGTTTTGCTCTTATCTCGGGCAGTTATTGCGACAAAAAGAACAATATTCAATCTCCATATCTATATATTGATACCTGTTAGCGGGACTCTGTTGACCGCATTCGACACACAATAAGACAACCTGTATTACAATTGAAACATCAAGATTAATAATGAATAATTATAAATTATTATGAATACTTTTCCTGAAATCTGGCCATAGCCCGCCCCATGCCGCGCAAAGAATTGACTTGGAGCAACCTCGTTTACGCCCCCTTTCTATCCGTCCAATTTATTTCATATCTATATTGAATCACATACTTATTCAGCACGGGACGCCCGGCCCTGTTCCAGTGTTTCATTGTTACGGAGCCACCGCGATTCTTCACGTTATGGGGCGGTCACTTCCGGTGATGCACGTGTCCCCCTCGAAACATAACCCCCTATTGTGAAATAAATTTCAAAAAAACAGACACCGGAACAGCACTCCGCCCTTCCGCCAAAGCGCATTCGCGGCACTATGCAGCTCCAGCAGCAAGGGTTTTCCCGCACGCCGCGTATACCCTGCAAAAAACAAGGGGCATGCCTCCCTACGGAAGGCATGCCCCTTAAGGAACGTCCTCAAAGAATCCGCACCCCTCATCCGCCCGCACGGACGAGATGAGTGGGGAACAGAATGAGAAGAACGATGGACAGGCAGGTCGGAAGATCCAGTGCGAGCGTATTCACCGCGTGGGCCTCGCCCCACCGCCAGCTTGACGGCGGCAGGTCAAAGCACCGTCACGCCCCGGCACGGAAAGGCGTATTCAGGAAGGCGCGGGGCTCCGCATTCGGCAAGGTTATCAAGAACGGCCTTGCACAGAGTAAGGCCGAAAAAACACCACTACACCATAACGCCGAACGATGCGGTTCCGTTTTCCGTGACATGCCGTTCTGCTAAAGCGAATAGAGGTAAAAGGAATGGCGTCCGTTTCGGCATTTCCCCGAGCGGGTCAGCTCCCCCTGAACATCGCCCGGCGGAAAGACGGAATCCGCCCGTATACCCGGCAGCCCGGACTCCGCCAGTGGGACTCGCCTATAACAGGTTGCCAACACAACCGGCTTCCGGCGTTAAAGTTTCCATGAGGAGGCTTTCCCCTATTGCGCCTCAAACTTGGCCAGCAGGCCATGTTCCCGGAGCTTGCGGTACAGCTTGCTCCGGGAAATCCCCAGAGTCCGGGCGGCCAGCACCTTGTTGTAGCGGGAATTGACCAGCGCGTCCCACAATACCTTGCGTTCGGCCCGGGCGCTGGCTTCTGAAAAGTTCTGACTGTCCTGGCGGGAGTCCTCTGCATCGGGTATCGTCCCGGCTACGGCCGCCGCCTCCAGTTCACGCATGAAGCGGGGCGGAAGGTGCTGGACAGTCAACACGGACTGATCATCCCCTAAAGAATATAGCGCGTACACAAGTACATTCTTGAGTTCCCGGACATTGCCGCGCCACGGGTATTGGGCAAAGGCATCATACAGGGCGTCGTCAATCCGGATATCCTTCTGGCGATTGTCCCCGACGCTCTGGGTGACGAAATGCCGGACGAGAAGGGGTATGTCGCTCACGCGATCCCGCAGAGGCGGAATATCCAGTTCGAAAACGCTCAGCCTGTGGTACAGATCCTCGCGGAACTGGCCCTGCCTGACCATCTCCGCCAGATTTCTGTTGGTCGCGCCGATAAGCCGAAAGTCGGAATGGAGCTGACCCTTATGAGCTATCTTTTGGATTTCCCCGGTTTCAAGGACACGGAGAAGCTTCGCCTGCATGGGCAGCGGCAGTTCACCGATTTCATCCAAAAAGATGGTGCCCGTGTCCGCCATTTCAAACTTGCCCTTCACGCCGCCGACCTTGGCTCCCGTGAACGCCCCAGTCTCATAACCGAACAGTTCCGATTCCATCAGTTCCGGCGGCAGTGCGGCACAGTTCACAGTGACGAAAGGCCGATCCGAGCGCTGGCTGGCCATATGCAGAGCCTGCGCCACCAGCTCCTTCCCTGTGCCCGACTCCCCGCATACGAGAATCGGTTCCTGGCTGAACGCGAAACGCCGCCCCAAGCAGCGCATGTTTTCAATGCAAGGGGCTTCGCCCACAATAGCTTCGAACGTATATAATCCACTATTTTTATGTGCTTCCTTCTGCTCTGAGAAGGAGTAGGACTTCATTTCCAGATTGCGAACCGTATCCAACAAGGCCAGCAGCTTATCCTTGTCGAGATTGGAAGGGATGCTTTCGACCACCACCCCCCGCAACTGACCCTGCTCATCCTGAATAGGATAGCGAAAGGAGACACCCCATACGTTGTTCTTAGTCTGGCTGGAACAGATGACCATCTTGCGCGTGCGGATGCTACTCATGACGCCACGCTCGCCAGTGAGAAAATAATCCGTTATATGCTTACCTATAACACTTTCAGGAAGGTTATACATTTTTAGAAAAGATTTGTTGCAATAGATAAAGAATCCTTTGTCGCAAAAGAGAGCAACACCTGTATGCAGGAGATCAAAAATACCGATATTTATACTTTCAATAATCTTCTCAAATGTTGCCTTCAATATCATTGAAGAGTCAATCATACAGACCTCTCAGTCATGCATTTTGTCTATTGTACAAAAATAGATTCATATATTTATTGACTGATATCGGAAGAGACTGTCATTGTTGAGGCATTTCCGACACATGCCGAATACATCAATATATACTTACTGGAAATACTGTTTTGACTCAAGCGTGACACCCGACAAGTTGCAGGGGGGCCTGCCGCTGTACTCCTGTCCGTTTTACACCTGATTCCGCAAGGAGATGCACCCACAGCGGAAAAAGCGGCTTCTGTCCTTTTGCGCCGAACTACGGGGAATAGCCGAGGAATCAAACTGCTCCTCGTTCCTGCGGAACGCCCTATCTACTCCAGCCTCCACTACCCGGATAATGAAGGGCCGACACCAAAGAGCTCTTCGTTATCTAGTTATTGCATTTTTGATGCCGGAGTCCATCCACCTCAGATATCCTAAAAAATCAAAACCATACGACACGATTGGGGATTAAAAAACAATTTTTCCCCCAAGTACCTTTTGGAGGCAAGAAAAGGGCCTGCATCGCCCGAAACGGGCCTCCTTTTGTCTCCTTAATCCGTCCTCGTGGCCCCTTCCAATGCAAAATTGCCCGGTTGTAGCCCCTCTCTCCCTACAAAGGATGTGACAGAAATAACGTTTAATATGTTCCAATATCGTGACACTTTGTACCCGCATCAATAAGGAGAAAAGACCTCCAAGATAGGTTTCC
>OODH01001205.1_pt1 | contig 16559 bp, 12 predicted proteins | sample 1671391 | NCBI WGS metagenome assembly OODH01 (sample SAMN06348152, study PRJEB24527) | human gut metagenome | biome: human gut; feature: ankylosing spondylitis patient; material: feces | host: Homo sapiens | place: China | collected 2015-10 | reverse complement strand
TCGACAAGGACGAAAAGGTCCTGCCCATGATCCCCGGCGGCGGCGACATCAACGATATCATCATGAAGTAAGGAGGAACGCACCATGGAATCCAAACGCAGAGTCATCAGTCTGCTGGTGGACAACCAGAGCGGCGTTCTGGCCCGTGTGTCCAACCTGTTCTGCCGCCGCGGCTTCAACATCGACAGCCTGACCGTTTCCGCCACCAACGATCCCACCGTCAGCCGTATCACGGTCGCGGTGTCCGGCACCGAAAAGGAGCTGAACCAGCTCATTCTCCAGACCGAGCGGCTGGAAGTCACCCGCCAGGTCTTCGTGCTCAACCACGAGAACGCGCTGGAGCGGGAGCTGTTGCTGCTCAAGGTCGCCGCCGATGTCCACAACCGCGCGGAGCTGCGGGAGGTGGGCAGCATCTACAAGGCCAAGATCATCGACCTGTCCCCGGACAGCATGGTCTTTGAACTGATCGGCAAGCCCGAAAAGATCGACGCCTTCCTGAAGATGTTCGCGGATTACACCATCCTCGAACTGTGCCGCACCGGCGTCACCGCGCTGGAACGCGGCGGGATGCACCAGCACATACAGAAACCCCCGCAGGAAGTGCGCGACGCACAGCTGCCCCTGCCGGGAACGACGTGCCATTGACCTCTCCGTCTCGCCTTCGCATGGACGCAGAGGTTGTACGAAGACAGACCCACGAATTAAGCTGTTTGATTGAAACTCAATTTTATAGAAAAGCAAAAGGAGAACAACTACCATGGCCATCAAGAAATATTACGATTCCGACTGCAACCTCGGTGTGCTGGACGGCAAGACCGTCGCTGTCATCGGCTTCGGCAGCCAGGGCCACGCCCATTCCGAGAACCTGGCCGAGAGCGGCGTCAATGTCGTTGTCGGTCTGCGCAAGGGTTCTGCTCACTGGGAGAAGGCTTCTGAGTTCGCAGCAACTCACGAGAACTTCAAGGTCATGGAAGTGGAAGAAGCTGCCAAGGCCGGCGACGTTGTCATGATGCTGGTGCCCGACGAGCTGTGCGCCGACATCTATAACAAGCAGGTGGCTCCCTACATGACCGAGGGCAAGGCACTGGCCTTTGCACACGGCTTCAACATCCACTTCAAGACCATCACTGCTCCCAAGAACGTGGACGTTATCATGATCGCTCCCAAGGGCCCCGGCCACATCGTCCGCCGCCTGTACACCGAGGGTGAGGGCTGCCCCTCTCTGATCTGCGTGGAGCAGGACTACACCGGCAAGGCTAAGGATATTGCTCTGGCATACGCTTCCGGCATCGGCGCTGGCCGTGCAGGCATCCTGCAGACCACCTTCAAGGAGGAGACCGAGACCGACCTGTTCGGTGAGCAGGCCGTTCTGTGCGGCGGTGTCTCCGAGCTGATCCACGCCGGTTTCGATACGCTGGTCGAGGCTGGCTACGAGCCGGAGATGGCTTACTTCGAGACCTGCCACGAGATGAAGCTGATCGTTGACCTGATCAACGAGGGCGGCTTCTCCAAGATGCGCTACTCCATCTCCAACACCGCCGAGTACGGCGACTACCGCACCGGCAAGCGCCTCATCACCGAGGACACCCGCAAGGAGATGAAGCAGGTCCTGAAGGAGATCCAGGACGGCACCTTCGCCTCCGAGTTCCTGACCGAGATGAGCCCGAAGGGCGGCCGCAAGACCCACTTCCTCGCACAGCGCCGCATCGCCGCCAACCATCCCATCGAGAAGGTCGGTGCCGAGCTCCGCAAGATGATGAGCTGGCTGAAGAAGTAATTGTAAGATAACGCTCTAAGCCTTCCCCCGAGGGGGAAGGTGGCCCCGCAGGGCCGGATGAGGGCAGAGCTCCCGCAGCATCCCGTTTACGGGCGGCGGGCGTAAGGCCGCCCCTCATCCGCCGCTTCGCGGCACCTTCCCCCGCAGGGGGAAGGCATTTTATATGAAAACGGAGAAAACCTATGAACAGCGATAACGTCAAAAAAGGCCCGGAGCGGGCACCAAACCGCAGCCTGTTTTATGCGCTGGGCTACACGCCGGAGGAGCTGGACCGTCCGCTGATCGGCGTCGTTTCCGCCTACAGCGAGATTGTCCCCGGCCACGCCCATCTGGATAAGATCGCCGATGCCGTCAAGGCTGGCGTGCGCATGGCAGGCGGCACCCCCATCCTCATCCCCGCCATCGGTGTCTGCGACGGCATCGCTATGGGCCATGTGGGCATGAAATACTCCCTCGCCAGCCGTGAACTGATCTGCGACAGCGTTGAGACGATGTTCATGGCCCACCAGCTGGACGGTCTGGTGCTGGTCCCCAACTGCGACAAGATCGTGCCCGGCATGGTCATGGCCGCCGTCCGCATGGACGTGCCCGCTGTGGTCTGCTCCGGCGGCCCGATGCTGGCAGGCCGCTACGGCGGCGAGGAGGTCAGCCTTTCCAAAATGTTCGAGGCTGTCGGCGCGTACAAGGCCGGTATGATCGACGACGCTCAGCTTGAGGACTGCACCTGCAACTGCTGCCCGGGCTGCGGCTCCTGCTCCGGCATGTACACGGCCAACAGCATGAACTGCCTGTGCGAGGCCATCGGCATCGCGCTGCCCGGCAACGGCACGATTCCCGCCGTCTACGCCAAGCGCCTGCAGCTGGCCAAGCACGCCGGTATGGCCATCATGGACCTGGTCAGCCGCGGCGTGACCGCGCGCCAGATCATCAACGAGCGCTCCATCCGCAACGCCCTGACCTGCGACATGGCGCTGGGCTGCTCCACCAACACGGTGCTGCACCTGCTGGCGATTGCGCAGGAGGCGGGCTGCCCGATTGACCTGAAGCTCTTTAACGAGATTTCCGTCAGAACGCCGAATCTCTGCCATCTGGCCCCCGCCGGCCCCACCCACATGCCCGACCTGTATGAGGCGGGCGGCATCCCGGCGGTGCAGGCTGAGCTGACGAAGAAGAATCTGCTCGACCTCGATGTTCCCACCGTCACCGGCAAAACGCTGGGAGAGAACATCCGCGGTGCGAAGATTCTCAACGACAAGGCGATCCGCTCCATCGACAACCCGTACAGTCAGACCGGCGGTCTGCAGATTCTGTGGGGCAACATTGCGCCGGACGGCTGTGTCGTCAAGCGCAGCGCCGTTGCGCCCGAAATGCAGGTCCACAGCGGCCCCGCGCGCGTCTTTGACAGCGAGGACACCGCCATTGCGGCTATCTACGCAGGTGACATCCACCCCGGCGACGTAGTGGTCATCCGCTACGAGGGCCCCAAGGGCGGCCCCGGTATGCGCGAGATGCTCAACCCCACCAGCGCACTGGCGGGCATGAAGCTGGATACCACGGTGGCACTCATCACGGATGGCCGCTTCTCCGGTGCGTCCCGCGGCGCGGCCATCGGCCACGTCAGCCCCGAGGCAGCCTCCGGCGGCCCCATCGGTCTGGTCAGGGAAGGGGACACCATCGGGATTGACATTCCGAATGCGTCCATCCACCTGGCCGTCAGCGGCGACGAGCTTGCCGCCCGCAAGGCCGCCTACGTCCAGCCCGAGCCGAACATCAAGACCGGCTGGCTGGCACGGTACGCAAGGTTGGTCACCAGCGCCAATCTGGGCGCGGTGCTGAAGTAAATTCCATAAAAAACAGGATGCCGTTTCGCAAGACAGCATCCTGTTTTTTATTGCTCTGTAGGGGCCGGGCATGCTCGGGGGGCAGCTTTGCCGTTGACACCCCTTTAACGGTTGATTTGTAGGGAGGGGTCTTGCCCCCTCCGCGGGACACGTGCGCCGCCTGCGGGGCGTCGAGGACGCCGCCCCCTACAACCATCCGGGGAACAGGCAATGACGGCAAGGCCCCGCGGCGGCCAGAGGGCTGGCCGCCCTACGTCTCCGGCAAAAGCGCATACCGCGGTTATTTTGCCTCTGCGTGCGCCCTCGCCAATTCCAGATATTCCTCTTCATTGGCCTTGATGGCGGCAGCCTGTGCCGCGCTGACGGGCCGTACGACCTTGCCGGGTATGCCGATGACAAGGCTCCCCGCGGGCACCTGCATGTTCTCCGGCACAAGCGCCCCCGCGGCGATCAGGCAGCCGTCCCCGATGACCGCGCCGTTCAAAATCGTCGCGTGCATCCCAATCAGGCAGCCGTCGCCCACCGTGCAGCCGTGCACAACGGCCCCGTGCCCGACGGACGTTCCGCGCCCCACCGTCACATCCAGCCCGGGGCCGGTGTGCAGCACGGCGTTGTCCTGCACGTTGGAGTTTTCCCCAATGGCAATGCGCCCGGTGTCCGCCCGCAGCACCGCACCGTACCAGACGCTGCTGTTATTCTCAAGCCGCACGCTGCCCGCCAGTGTGGCGTTTTCGGCCACAAACGCCGCGCCGTTGTCGGCAGGGGCGTGGTGGTTTATTGTGATGAAAGCCATACTATTGCATCTCCGTTCTTTTCGCACATTTCCGCACGTTGTAGGGGTCTGTGCCCTCGATGACCCGGGCCGTTCACGGCCACCGTCAGGTTTCGCGGGCGAGCACTGCTCGCCCCTATAAAACTAATTATAACGCGCCCAAACAAAATTGCAAACACCCTGCCAAATGTGCTACAATATTCCCGTAACCACAAAGGAGTTGTATTATGGCAATCAAAATGATCTGCAGCGACATTGACGGTACGCTGCTGCAATATGGCCGCAAAAAGCTGGAGGGCGAAATTTTCGACCAGATCCGCGCCCTGCATGACCGCGGCATCCTGTTCTGCCCGGCATCCGGGCGGCAGTACACCAGCCTGCGCCTGCTGTTTGCGCCGGTGGCCGACTGCTGTGTTTTCCTGTGCGAAAACGGCGGCGTGCTGTTCAAGGACGAGCACTGCATCGCCGAGAACCCGATGCCCCGCGCACTGGCGGAGGAAATCGCCCACGACCTGTGGGACCGCAGCGACGGCCAGGGCGAGGTCATGCTCTCGGGCCAGAACTGCGCCTATCTGATGGAGCGCGGCCTCGGTATGCTGGACCGCATCCAATTTATCGGCAACCGTTACAAGGTCGTCTCCGACCCGTCCGAGATCCCCGAGGAGATCGTCAAGGTGTCGGTCTACCTGCATGAGGGCGTGGAAAAGTACGCGGACCGCTTTGTGCCGCGCTGGCAGCAGGCCAACTGCGCCGTGGCGGGCCCGTACTGGATCGACACGACCACCGCCAACAAGGGTGTCGGCGTCGAGTCGCTCTGCCGCGTGCTGGGCTTCGCCCATGACGAGGTCATGGCCTTCGGCGACAACTACAACGATGTGGCGATGCTCGACCTTGTCGGCACGCCTTACATCATGGACGGCGCCGCCGCGCCGCTGCGCGCACGCTACCCGCTGCACACGCCCCGCCCGGAGGATGTACTGCGGGAATTTCTCCGGAAATGATGATTCAACCCATTTATGGACGAATCGTACACATCCCACACAATTTTTTACCCAAAATAACCAAAGATTCAGCTTGTTTTTGGAGCTATTTCCGTTGACGTTGGCGGCAGAGTATGTTATTATAATAACAGCTTAATTATTTGCGCTGCGCCCTACCGCACCGCATCTATGGGAGGAAAAAGCTATGAAAGAATTCACCTATACAATCAAAGAGCCCGTTGGCATTCACGCACGTCCCGCCGGCATGCTGGCCAAGGAGGCCAAGACCTGCCAGAGCACCGTCACCATTGTTGACAAGAACGGCAAGTCCGTTGACGCCACCCGTCTCATGGCTCTGATGGGCATGGGCATCAAGTGCGGCGACACCGTCACCGTCAAGATCGAGGGTGCCGACGAGGACACCGCCGCCCCCGCTCTGGAGAAGTTCTTCAACGAGCATCTGTAATTCCGGCATCATGTACGGCCGCGGCCGCCGCAGCAAGACGGCAGCCGCGGTTTTGATTTGAAGGAGGCTCCCCATGATCACAATTCAAGGCAAGGGCGTTTCCGCCGGTGTCGGCGTTGGCCCGCTTTACTTTTACCGCCGTGCCACGGCGGAGATCAAGCGCTACACGGCGGAGGATACCGACGCCGAGTGGCACCGCTTCAAGGGTGCGCAGACCGGCGCAATCGAGCAGCTGGGCGTGCTGGCCGAGCAGGCCCGCAAGGAGGCCGGCGACGAAGCCGCCATGCTGTTTGAGACCCACCAGATGATGGCCGAGGACCTCGACTTCGAGGAGGCCATTGAGGATCGCATTGTCAACCAGAAAATGAACGCCGAGGCCGCCGTCTCCGACACGTCAGAGCAGTTTGCCGAGATGTTTGCCTCGATGGACGACGCCTATATGCAGGCCCGCGCCGCCGACGTCAAGGATGTCAGCCAGCGCATTCTGGGCATCCTGTGCGGCATCGTGCAGGGCGGCATTGCGTCCGATGTGCCGGTGTTGCTCTGCGCTGACGACCTGGCCCCGTCCGAGACGATCCAGCTGGACAAGTCCAAGGTCCTGGGCTTCATCACGGCGGGCGGCTCCGGTTCGAGCCACACGGCCATTTTGGCCCGCACGCTGGGCATTCCCGCCATCGTCGGCATGGGCGACGCGCTCAAGCCCGAGCTGGAGGGCCGCGCCGCCATCGCGGACGGCAGCACCGGTGCGCTGGTCATCGACCCCGACGACGACACCCGTGACCGCCTGCTGAAAAAGCGCGACGAGCAGCTGCGCCTGCAGCGCCTGCTGGAAACGCTCAAGGGCCAGGCCAACGTAACGAAGGACGGCAAGACCATCCGCATCTACTGCAACATCGGCTCGCCGGAGGATGTGCATGCCGTGCAGGTCAACGACGGCGGCGGCATCGGCCTGTTCCGCTCCGAGTTCCTCTACCTGAACACGACGGACTATCCCACCGAGGATCAGCAGTTTGAAGCCTACAAGCAGGTGCTGTCTGACATGGACGGCAAGGAGGTCATCATCCGCACGCTGGACATCGGTGCGGACAAGCAGATCGGCTACTTTGACCTGCCCAAGGAGGATAACCCCGCCATGGGCATGCGCGCGCTGCGCATCTGCCTGACCCGGCCCGAGATCTTCAAGACCCAGCTGCGCGCCCTGTTCCGCGCGTCCGCATTCGGCAAGCTGGGCATTATGTTCCCGATGGTCACCTCCGTCTGGGAGGTCCGTGAGGCCAAGCGCATGTGCGAGGAGGTCCGCCGCGAGCTGAAAAACGAGGGCATCCCCTACAGCGAGGATGTGCAGATCGGCATTATGATCGAGACGCCCGCCGCGGCCATCAACAGTGACCGTCTGGCAAAGGAGGTCGACTTCTTCAGCATCGGCACGAACGATCTGACCCAGTACACGCTGGCCTGTGACCGTCAGAACAACGACCTGGGCCGCTTCTACGACCCGCATCACCCCGCGGTGCTGCGCCTGATCCGCCTTGTGACCGAGAACGCCCACAAGAACGGCATCTGGGTCGGCATCTGCGGTGAGCTGGGCGCAGACCTGACCCTGACCGAGACCTTCCTCGCCATCGGCGTGGACGAGCTCTCTGTCACGCCGCGCTCCGTTCTGCCCCTGCGCAACGCCGTCCGCATGACGGACACCCGCGAGAGCAGCAAGCGGATTCTGTCTGACCTTGATTCGGATTATACAGCACGATAAAACGGCAAAAAGTAAAGAGACCGTCTGGAACAGGCGGTCTCTTTTTGGTTTATCCAGTTGTTTGCGGGCAGCCCTCTGGGCCGCCGTGAGCGCTTGCGGCAACGGGAAAGTCCACGGGTTGCCACCGTAGGGGGCGGCGTCCTCGACGCCCCGCGGAGGAACTGCTAAATGGGCAGCGACGACAAAGCTGCGGGCCGGGCATGCCCGGCCCCTACAGCTCAACCTTTACTCCAGCTCAAAATCCCCAACTACCAGCAGCTCCAGGCTTGCGTCCGGGTCGGCAACAAGCCGCTTGGACTGGTTCAGAATGGCCTTTTCCAGCGTGTTGCGGGCCATGCGTCCGTTGCCGTTCGTGGCGGCGTCCTCGGCCTGCTTGCGGTCAAAGTAGGTGACCAGCGGCAGCTCACAGGCAGCGTCCAGCGTGTAACCCTTGGATCTTGCAATCGAGCACAGAATCTTGTACAGCTCCGCGCCCGTGTAGTCAGGGAACTCGATCTGATTCGGGAAACGGCTGGCCAGGCCGGAGTTCGCGCTCAAAAACAGCTGCATCTCCTTCGTGTAGCCCGCCAGAATCACGACGAGGTCGTCGCGGTGGTCCTCGATCCCCTTGACCAGCGTGTCAATCGCCTCAAGGCCGAAGCTGTCCTCACCGCCGCGGTAGAGGGCGTAGGCCTCGTCAATGAACAGCACGCCGCCCAGCGCGCTCTGGATGACCGAGTTCGTCAGCGGGGCCGTGTGGCCGACATAGCGGCCCACCAGATCGGCGCGGGTGACCTCCACGAGCTGGCCGCCGCGCAGTGCGCCGATGGCCTTCAGGTACTTGGCCAGTATGCGGGCAATCGTCGTCTTGCCGGTGCCGGGGTTTCCGGTAAAGATCATGTGCATGTTGACCTCGGCGACCTTCAGGCCCTGGGCCTTGCGGCGCTGCTGGGCCTGCACGTTTTTGGCGATGTCACGCACATAACTCTTGATTTCATCCAGACCGATGATGCCGTCCAGCTCAGCCTCCACCGCGTCCACATCGCCGCGGTACTGCTGGGGCAGCAGCGCCAGCAGGTCAAAGGAGTCGCCGCCGTTCACGGCCATGCACAGCCTGCCGTTCTCCGCCGTCAGCGCGGCGGGCGTACCGTCGGCGGGCGTCTCGTCGGCATCCAGCACGTACTCGGCAATCGCGCGGTAGACTGTCTCGCAGTAGTCGCGCATAGCCTGCATACCGCTTGTCTTGCCGTACTGCGACGCCAGCAGGTCACGCACATCTGCGCCCATGGTCAGCGCCAGTCCGCACTGCCTGCGGGTGCGCTGGGCCAGATAATTCAGCTCCCGCGCGGCCACGGCGGCCAGCGCCTCGGAGGTGAACGCCTCGGTGCGGCAGATGTCGCCCGCAACGGCGTCCACAAACTTTGCTCCAAAGTGGTCGGCCAGCGCGGTCTCGCCCTTGTTGGAGTAGAACACAAAATACTTGCCGCCGGCCTGCAGCTCGCCGATGGCACCGGGGGCCAGCGCCGTGCCGACATCCACGAGGATGCCGCGCTGCAAAACGTACCGGCTCGACAATGCCAGCGTGCCGTCCATCGCCAGCGTCGCCAGCATATTTAGGTAGTTGGCGGCACAGCTCTCGTAATGCTCAAAGGTCAGCACCTCGGCGTCGGACTGCAGCGCCGCGTAAAGGTCCTGCAAAAACAGCTTCTCCTGCGCGGGGCCGGGGTAGAGCGCCAGATCCAGCGTCTCCACGGCGGCGCTGTGCAGCACACCGCGGGCGGCCAGCTCGTCCACCACGCATTGCAGCGCATAGTGGCGGCCCGTGCCGTTGGGGCCGCAGAGCAGCATCACGCTGCGGGCGTGGGCGGTGTCGTCCGCCGTGCCCAGCACAAACGGGCGGCGGAACGCCTTGACCAGCGCCGAGACAAAGGCATCCTGCCCCAGCACCTGGGCCTTGATCTTTTCGGTCACTCCGGCAAAATCCGCCTTGGCGGGCACAGCCGGGGCAGGGGAGGGCGCAGCTACGGTGCCGCCCAGCAGACCGTCCTGCTTGAGCGACTTCGTCAGCTCGCTGCTCATCCTGCGCACGCTCTCCGCCGTGGCGGCCCCTGCCTTCTGCACGGCGTTCAGTGCGCTGCCCGCGGCAGTCTGGCGCTTCTGGGCCTCGGTCAGGGCGTCCAGCTGGGCCTGCATCTGCTGCACGGCGTCGTTGGCGTCCTCAGCCTGCTTCGGTGTCGCGGCGTACCTGCTGCCGCCCATCAGGCCGCGGACCCAGGTATCATATTGGTCTTCTAGGCTCATCGTTTATCCTCGGTTTCCGGGCCGATGCAAGCATCGGCCCCTACAGATTTTTTAGGGAGCTTTACGGTGTAAAAATCCTTGACGCTGCACCCGGCGCGCCCGCCGCCTGCACAGGCGCAGGCACACGCGCAGCTGGACGCACACGCGCAGGCACAGCTGCTGGCACAGCCGGAATGGTTGCTGTGGTGGCGGCTCACACCGCCGCCGCGGGTCTTGCCGCCGCCCGCCCTGAACTCCGGCGGCGGGTCCGTGCGGTGGTAGCCGCTGGGCGGGGGTGCGGAGCGGGCGCAGCGGATCGTGTGAACGCCGTTCGTGTACCAGAACCAGTCGTCGGGGTCGATCCCGCTGCCGAAGCCGCCTCCCCACTCCGGGGACTGGGAGGCTATCGCAATGATGATGACGGCAATTGCCAGCAGCACCACAACCAGCGTCACCAGCATACCGATGATCTCGTCCAGGTCCTCGCCGCTGTCATAGTCGTCGGTGGTCATGGCTGCGCCGGGGTCAAACGCCGCGGCGTTCGTGACAGGCACCGTCACATGCACCATGGCCTGCTGGCCGTGCCCCATCGCGCCGAAATCCCAGGTCAGGTAATCGCCGTCCACGCCGGTGTTATCGGCGACAAAGCCGTCGTAATTGTGCCAGCGCACCTGCATATTTTCAACGCTCAGGTCGTCGAACCAGCCGGGTGCAAACGCAAAGTTTGCCGTACCGTCATCGTTTTTTGTGAACAAATGGCTCTGGTGCACGCTGAATGCAAAATGTACGCTGCTCTCCCCGCCGTTGGCGGCGGCCACATCGGGCGCGTAGTAACGGTGACGGAACACGACCTTGGCGTAGCTGCCGCCGTCGCTCGTGTACTGTAAATCAGAGATCGTATCGGTCAGCGGGGTCAGCTCGTCCACGCTGGAATTGGCCAGGCCGATCTTGACCCAGCTCAAATAATCGGTCTTATCGCCGTCGATGACCTGCCAGTCGATGTCGTAGGTGATGTCTACGGAGCCGTCCTCCCGCGGGTCAACGGTCACAACATAGCTGCGGATGTAGTCCATGTCGCCGTCCTCGGCGTAGGGAGCATCAGCCTCCGCGGCAGCGGCGGGCAGGGCCAGCAGCATACCGCAGGTCAGCACCGCGCACAAAAGCGCCAACCGGCGCAGAAAGTTCATCTTCATCAGCAGCCCTCCTGCATCGGGGTGGCCCCCAGCTGGCAGCGGCGCTCCATTTTGGCGCTCTCGCCGCGGATGGCGCGGCAGGCGCCGCTGTGCCAGATGCGCGGCCAGGGGGTGCGCAGCATATTGCCCAGTCCCTTGCCGGTCAGCCAGCTCTGGCAGGGCAGCACCGTGCCGTCCGGCGCCACGGCCATGTTGGACAGACAGGCGCCGCAGCTGGGGATCTGGGTAAAGCCCAGCGTGCGCAGCGTCTCCTCCGGCAGCCAGCCGGGGCTTGTAAAGTTGATTTCCATGCCGTTTGCGGCGGCGTACTCCATGGCGGGGCGCAGTACATCCTCCAGCTCGGCGGGAGTCAGGCGCACGGCGCGGCTGGCGTCGCTCTCGGCATTGCCCGCAGGGATCAGCCCGCTGCAGGTCAGGTAGCGGACACCCAGCTCATGCGCGAATCTGACCACCGACAGGTAGTCCCTGTTCAGGCTGCAAAGCGGTGTGTTCAGGCTGACGTTCAAGTCCGCAGCCAGCGCATTTTTGATGCCGTTCACCGTGTCGGTGTAGCCGTCCACGCCGACCAGCGCGTTGTGGATGTCGGCATCGGCGGAGTAGAACGTGATCTGTACCGCGTCCAGGCTGGCGGCGTGCAGGTCCTTGCACATCATGCTGGTCAGCATCCGGCCATTGGTGTTCAGGCGGGTGACAAACCATTGTGCCGCCTGCACGAGCTTGACCAGATCGTGGCGCAGCGTCGGTTCGCCGCCCGTAAAGGTCAGCTGCGGAATGCCGGCGTTGCGGCATTTTTCAATGACGGCCAGCCACTGGTCGGTGTCCAACTCCGGCACGGCGGAAAGCGGCTGGTTGGCGGCGTAGCAGTGCAGGCATTTCTGGTTGCAGTGCCACGCGCCGTCCTTGACCATCGAGCTGACCATCAGGTCCATGCGGTGGGGCGCGGCCATCCGCGGTGCATAATCGGCCAGACTGACCGGTTCAATCGAGAGCGGCGGCTCCCCGCCGCGGGCAATCGTGCACAGGCAGTCCACAAGCGTTTTCAGGTCGCTCTCGATCTGCGCGTACTCGGTCTTGCGGTAAATTTTGCGGGTCGCAGCCACGGCCTGCGCGTTGATGGCGCTCCACTCCTCCGGGCGTATCTCCTTGCCGGTGTAGGGCTTTAAAGCCTCGATGAAGTTGGTCAGCAGAATGGCCCAGCTGACGTTGAGCGGCAGGATGTCCTGTCCGTTCAGAATGGCCGTGAACGGCGTCTCGCGGTCCGGCTTATAGCAGGGCACAAGATGGATGCGCACAACGCCCGGCCCATCCGGGTCGAGCGTGATATGCCGCACCCGGTTCAGCCGCGCCCGCAGGAACATACGTTCCGCGTAGGTAAGGTGTTTTGAATATCTCATAAAGAGGTTCCCCTCGTAAATCTTGTTTGTAAGCAGCATAATGATACTTATAGAAAGTATAGCATATTTACGAAGCGATTACAACTGTATGCATAGAAAAAGCACCCGCCCAAAAGAGGACGGGTGCGATGCAAAGGCTTCCCCCGCGCAGGGGGAAGCTGTCCGCAAAGCGGACTGATGAGGACCGGGTTTGCCGCAATTGCCCGATAGCGGGGTTGCTGCTTCATAGGGGCCGGGCATACCAGGCCCGCGGCCTTCTCGCAGGTGCGAGCCTGCCTTTCCGCGGAGGGCCGGACACGTCCGGCCCCTACAGGGCGGCACAGCTTTAACTGGCCGCCGTGGGGGACTCCGCCCTCATCCGGCCCTGCGGGGCCACCTTCCCCCTCGGGGGAAGGCTCTGGTTTTTCAAATCGCCCGGAAGCCCTTGCCCACGATCTCGCTGCTGTTCACAATCGTGATAAAGGCGTGGTCGTCCAGACCGCGGACGTGCAGGCGGAGCTTCTGGGCCTGGCCGCGGGTCAGGACTGTGGTCAGCACCCATTTTTCATCGTGGGTGTAGGCACCCTCGGCCTGTTCTATCGTGGCGGAACGGTGCAGGTTGTTCACGATAAAATCGCGCACCGGCTGCGGATTGGAGGTGACCACCGTGCAGACCTTGCGCAGATTGATGCTTTCAATCGCGCTGTCCGCGACGGTGCTTTTCAAGATCATGCCCAGGATGCAGTACAGCCCTGTGGCAGGCCCGTAGAGATACGCGCCTACCAGCACAATACCAAGGTCACTGACCATCAGCGCGCGGCCAACGGGCATGCTTGTGTACTTGTTCAGGATCATCGCCACAATATCTGTTCCGCCCGTGGACGCGCCGATGTTGAACACGACGGCCGCGCCGACGGCGGACAGGATTACCGCGAAGCAGAGCTCCAGAAACGCATCGCTCGTCAGCGGCGCGGAAAGGGGGCAGACCCGCTCACACAGGCTGACGTAGAACGACAGCGCGAACGACGAGTAGATCGTCCACCCCATGGACCTGATGCCCAGAAAGACGAACCCCAGCACGACGAGCGCCGCATTGATGAACCACATGAACGCGCCGACATTCCACCGCGGGAACAGCGTCGCCAGCACAATGGAGAGACCCGACGTGCCGCCGAACGCAAAGTGATTGGGCGTTTTGAAAACGGCGATGCCCACCGCCGTGGCGACCAGCCCCAGATTCAGCAGGAAGAAGAATTTCGCATCCTCCCACAGCTCGTGCGGGGTCAGGTGCTTTTTCAGCTGCGCCAGCATTGGAAACACCTCCCCTTAGAACGTCAGGTTGCCGAACTCGGAGAGCTTGAGCGCTTCATTGTGCTGCTCGGCCCAGTTGATGCTCCACGGGCTGCCAAAGAGCAGCAGCGGGTTGCCCTTCATATCCTCGATGGCGCGGGTGTCGCTGGTCACGTCCAGATGCTTGATGTCCAGTTCTTCCGGGTCGTTCAGCACCCAGCGCAGATGCTCGTATGGCAGGGTCTGCATACGGATGTCTACATTGTACTCGTTTTTCAGGCGGTACTCCAAAACCTCCAGCTGCAAAATGCCGACGACGCCGACGATGACCTCCTCCATGCCGGAGCCGAGGTCGCGGAAGATCTGGATCGCGCCCTCCTGGGCGATCTGCTCCATGCCCTTGACGAACTGCTTGCGCTTCATCGTATCGACCTGGGTCACGCGGGCGAAGTGCTCGGGGGCGAACGTCGGGATGCCCGCAAACTGCACGTGCTTTTTGCCGGTGCAGAGTGTGTCGCCGATGGAGAAGATGCCCGGGTCGAACAGGCCGATAATATCGCCCGCGTAGGCCTCGCTGACGATGGCGCGGTCATCGGCCATCAGGCTCGTGCCGGTGGCCAGCTTGATGTTCTTGCCCTCCTGCACGTGGAACGCCTCCATGCCGCGCTCAAACTTGCCGGAGCAGATGCGCAGGAACGCAATGCGGTCACGGTGGTTCTTGTTCATGTTGGCCTGGATCTTGAAGATAAAGCCGCTGAACTGCTCGCTGCACGGCTCGACCAGCTCACCGCTCTGCGCATCCTTGCGAGGCAGCGGGGTGGGGGTCAGGCGCAGGAACTCCTTCAGGAACGGCTCTACGCCGAAGTTCGTCAAGGCGGAGCCGAAGAACACGGGGGACAGCTCGCCGTGCTGCACGGCGTCGAGGTCAAACTCCTCGGCAGCGCCGTCCAGCAGCTCGATGTCCTCGGCCAGCTTTTCATGGTTGGCAGTGCCGATCAGATCGTCCAGGCGGGCGTCGCCCAGATCGGCCTCGACCTCCTCGACCATCTTGACGCCGTTGGCGCGGCCATCGCTCTCAAAGGCCAGCACGCGCCCGGCATTGCGGTCGTAGACGCCCCTGAAGTCCTTGCCGCAGCTGATGGGCCAGTTCATCGGGTAGGTCTTGATGCCGAGGATTTCTTCAATGTTCTCCATCAGCTCAAACGGGTCGCGGGCCTCGCGGTCCATCTTGTTGATGAAGGTGAAAATCGGGATGTGGCGCAGCGTGCAGACCTTGAACAGCTTGATGGTCTGGGCCTCAACGCCCTTGGCGGCGTCAATGACCATGACGGCGGAGTCCGCCGCCATCAGGGTGCGGTAGGTGTCCTCACTGAAGTCCTGGTGGCCGGGCGTGTCCAGAATGTTGATGCACTTGCCCTGATAGTTGAACTGCAAAACAGACGAGGTAACGGAAATACCGCGCTGCTTTTCAATGTCCATCCAGTCGGACACCGCATGCTTGGCGCTCTGCTTGCCCTTGACCGAACCCGCGGTCTGGATGGCCCCACCGTAGAGCAGGAGCTTTTCGGTGAGTGTGGTTTTACCGGCGTCGGGGTGCGAGATGATCGCAAATGTGCGCCGGGATTCGATTTCTTCGCGCAATGATGCCATGATTACTCCTTAACCTGTATTTGTATATAGAGTCCGTAGGGGCGCATTCACTATGCGCCCGCGGCGGTGTGCCCTGCGGAAACGAGTAAGCGGATATGGAATCCGCCCCTGCATTTTGGGGATGCTCATCCTGGTAACGTCACATCGGGGCACGCTCCTCTATAATAATCCAATAATATATGATACACGGTTTTGCGCGGAAATGCAACGGAAATTTCGCAGAGAAGTATCGTCATTTTGTATTATTCTGCCAAATTATACAAAACGTATTGCATTTTCTATGTATAAAGCCGCGCGGGACGTCCACACTAACGGCATACACAACACCTTCACAAGTAAAGGACGGGGGAAGATGAACCACATCAAACAGTTTTTCAGGGAAAAAGGTCTGTATCTGTTCTGTCTGGCCATGGTGTTTGCAGCCACCGCGGCGGGCATTCTGGCGCTGCGCACGGTTGTCAGCAACGTGGCCGACCTGACGCGCACCCGCAAGGAAGCGCTGCAGAATGATTCCGCCTGGACACAGCCAGACACCGCCATCGACAAGCCCGCGCAGGACGTGCCCAAGCCGACGACCACACCCGCCGCAACGGAAAAGCCCTCGGCCACCCCTGCGCCTGCTGCATCACAGGCCCCGAAGGCCACTGCTGCGCCGCCCGCACAGACCGTCACCAAGCCCGGTATCTGGGACGCGAAGCCGCTGACAGCGTTCAGCGGCAATGAACTGGTCTACAGTGCGACCTTAGGCGACTGGCGCACCCACAACGGCGCGGACTACGCCGCCCCGGCAGGGGAGAGTGTGACCGCTGCCAAGGCTGGCAAGGTCGTCTCGGTGAGTGAGGACGCGCTGTGGGGCGGTGTGGTCGAGGTCGAGGACGCAAACGGCGTGACGTGGCGGTACTGCGGCGTCGCTGCCCCCGCCGTGAAGGCAGGGGACAGCGTGACAGCCGCCGCCGCGCTGGGCACCGCCGGCAGCATTCCCGCGGAGACCAGCGGTGACGCGCACATTCATTTGGAGTGCGTGAAGGACGGCGCGTATCTTGACCCGGAGAGCCTGATGTAAAGTGCCTTCCCCCGTGGGGGAAGGTGCCCGAGGCCCCGCCCGAGGGCGGATGAGGGGTGGCCTTCTGGTTGCGGCCCATGCACGGGTCGTGATGGTAAACTCTGCCCTCATCAGTCAGTGGTCTGGGCCACTGACAGCTTCC
>OODH01001202.1_pt1 | contig 16624 bp, 10 predicted proteins | sample 1671391 | NCBI WGS metagenome assembly OODH01 (sample SAMN06348152, study PRJEB24527) | human gut metagenome | biome: human gut; feature: ankylosing spondylitis patient; material: feces | host: Homo sapiens | place: China | collected 2015-10 | reverse complement strand
TAATAGGTAAAAAATATTTTTATAGTTCATTTTTTCATTACATTTGCATACAAAACGAAACAAAAACAATATAGAACGAAACGCACGATTAAATCTAATTCAAAAATAAAGAAAGATGCTAAAAAAAATTATTGACTTTTATCGGGCTTTACCTCCGGCAGAAAGGCCCGTGTCATTAACTGATGAAGAGGCTGTGAAGCTGACAAAGAAATTGAGACTACAAAGTTTTTTTGCCGGGACATTGGGGTATAGCCTTTATTATGTTTGCCGTACGGGACTAAATGTGGTAAAGACACCTATCGTTGAAAGCGGAATGTTGAATGATCAGCAATTGGGTATTGTCGGTTCGGCTCTCCTTTTTGCGTATGCTATTGGAAAATTTGTCAATAGTTTTATGGCCGACCACTCTAATATTAAGCGATTTATGGCAACCGGACTAATTGTCTCGTCGGTCGCTAACCTTATTGTAGGGTTATTAGGTATGACGAGTGGGTTAGCCGGGCTATCGTCTATGGCGTTTTTTGTCTGCTTTTTTATTATGTGGGCGATAAACGGTTGGTCTCAATCGATGGGGGCTGGTCCTGCCATTATTGCATTATCTCGCTGGTTTCCGCCGAAAGAGCGAGGAACTTATTATGGATTTTTCAGTGCCAGTCATAATTTAGGAGAGTTTTTATCTTTTATATTCGTTGGGTCTGTTGTAGGTTGGCTCGGGTGGCAAGCCGGTTTTGTCGGTTCTTTTATAGCAGGTGCAATAGGAGTCGTTATTATTATTTTCTTTTTACATGATAGTCCGGAAAGTAGAGGGCTTCCTCATGTAGGAAATCCGCCGAAAGAATCGACCAATAAGGCTCAGAAAGGTGTATTGAAGAATCCGTACGTTTGGATTTTGGCGTTGGCCAGTGCGTTTATGTATGTTAGCCGATATGCGGTGAACAGTTGGGGAGTACGTTTCTTGGAGATGGAAAAAGGGTATTCGTTGGAGTTGGCAACTACGGTGATTGGCATAAATGCTCTGTTAGGAATATTCGGAACTGTGCTTTCTGGCTGGTTTTCCGATAAATTTTTTAAAGGGAAAAGAAATATGCCGGCCTTTATTTTCGGTGTGCTCAATACGATTGCATTGACCTTATTCCTGTTGGGAGGAGATAGCCTTGTACTCAATGTGATAAGTATGATTCTTTTCGGTATCGCTATCGGGGTACTGATTTGTTTCTTGGGAGGGTTGATGGCTGTCGATATTGTTCCTCGTAATGCGACCGGTGCGGCATTAGGTGTCGTTGGTATGGCGAGTTATATTGCAGCCGGTTTACAAGATGTGATATCGGGTACACTAATAGAGAATTTTAAGGTTGTATCCGATGGTGTTGTGACGTATGATTTTTTACCGGTTTCTATTTTCTGGATAGGGGCTTCGATTTTATCATTCGTTTTAGCTTTGTTCGTATGGAATGTTAAGCCGGCGGAGTAATTATATTTTACTATCGACAAAAAAAGCTGACACGATTTTACGTGTCAGCTTTTTTTTGTTTGTATTTGTATGAGATTATTTACCGGGAGAGGTTTCATTCGATTCATTTGCCGGGCTTGAAGTTGGTGTGTTCGGTGTGGTTTCTTCCCAATGGAATGGTTCGAATTGGCTATCGCTGTTTGTCCAACTGGGTTTGCGAGATGAATAAATAATAAATGGTGCGATAACGACTATCAGGGCTCCTATAATGAGAACAGAAAACCATACGGCATTACTGCCGACCGATATTTGACTGGGGGGAATAAAACTTAGAACGAAGGCAAGAAGCGAACCGCAGAATCCCAATCCTCCTATGAACCACATTAATCCGTTGCCTTTGTTTCCTATTCGGAATGGGCGATTGGTTTTTTTCATATTGTATCGTAGATAAATTGCGGCAGAGAACATTAACATATACATAATCAGATAAAGAACTACCGTTAACTGAGACATGATTTGGTAAAAACTTTGTACCGAAGGCATAATAACGAATAATAGACTTAATAATGTAACTGCACCTCCTTGTAAATAAAGAATATTTTTCTGTACTCCTATTTTATTGGTTTTTTGGAAAAAAGGAGGAAGGTATCCGGCACGGCCTACTGCGAAGATACCTTTTGACGGACCGGCTACCCAAGTCAGTACTCCGGCTAAAACACCGAATGCAAGAGCTATGGCTATTATGGGGGATAGCCAAGACGCTTTAATAAAGTTGAAATAGTTGTCGAATCCGACTAAAAGACTTTGTGTTAGGTTGATATCTTTTTGAGGGATAATGATCCCGAGGGCGAATGTACCTAAAACAAAGATTAGGACTGTAATGGCGGAGCCTATGAAAACGGCTTTGGGATAATTTTTAGACGGATTATTTATATCTTTTACGTGTATACCGCCCATCTCCATTCCGGCATAGAATAAGAAGATACTGGCGGCTAAAACGAGATTGTCGAAATTGGTGAAATCGGGGAGGAAGTTGCCTGAAAAATCCATTTGTGATTTACCTCCCATTAGTAGATATACAATTGCCAAAATGACTAAAAGTCCGGCGGGAATGATCGTACCGACCAAACCGCCTATTTTGGCGACTTTCCCTACCCAGCCTAAACCTTTCAATGAGATGAATGTCGCTAGCCAATAAATGAATAGTACGACCGCTAATGTGTAGAAACGGTTGGAGGCCAATAACATGTCCCCTGTATGATCCATGCCTATAAATGCAATGGCGACAGCTCCAAAGGTTAGTACGGTAGGATACCAAATGGTACTTTCTATCCATTGTAACCAAATGGCAAGGAATCCGGCTTTTTTACCGAATGCTTCTCCTACCCAACGAAAGACCCCGCCTTGCTTGTCTTGAAACATGGCAGCCAGTTCGGCTGCGACTAACGCCGTAGGAATGAGGAATACTAAGGCTGCGAATAGATAATAGAAAGCTGAACTGACTCCATATTCAGCTTCGGCAGGCAGTCCCCGGAGGGATACGACAGCCGTTACATTCATAATTGCAAGCGTAAATACGCCTAATTTTACTGATTTTCCGATGTTTGCCATATTTGTTGATATTAAGTTTACTAATAGGAGCATCTACATTCGTGTAGATAAACAAACGTCGGTCGCTTGTTGTTTTATCGTCGCATAATTTATGAGGAAAGAAAAATGGGAAAAAAGATAATCGGGGGGTGGAGAAATTATGAGTCGAGAATTTATGGCATATTGCACATATTTATTCTATTGTTATCGGTTTTTCTGATTATAACCAGATAGATACATTTCGTAACATATCTTTCTTGAATCAAGGGAATTATATGGAAATACAATTATGGATATGCAGTTTCTTTATGTTCGATTTTTGGTTGGAATTTGTTTTATCTGATCATAAATGGAAATATCTTAGAAATCGATTTATCTTTTTTCTCGTATCGATACCTTATTTGAATATATTTTCCTATTTGAATTTAAATTTTTCTTCCGAGACTTATTATTTTCTTCGGTTTATTCCGTTAGTGAGAAGCGGATATGCTTTGGCTATCGTGGTAGGGTGGTTATCCTATAATAAAATATCGAGCTTGTTTATTTCGTATGTTACCATGCTTATGGCGACAGTTTACTTTTCGAGTCTTATATTTTTTGTTTTAGAACATGCCGTTAATCCAATGGTTACTCGGTATACCGATGCTTTGTGGTGGGCTTTTATGGACGTGACGACAGTAGGTTCGAACATCTATGCCGTTACCGCTACCGGAAAGATTCTTTCGGTCGTTTTGGCTGCATTGGGTATGATGATGTTCCCTATTTTTACGGTCTATGTGACGAGCCTATTGCAAAAATTCAATGCACAAGATAAGGAGACACAAAAACCGTAGGCCGGCAGGTATCGGTTTTAGCATCGTCCTTTTCGTTGATTTTGTGCTATTTTAGTACGAGCTCTACGATGTAGTCGATTTCGTCCGGTATTTGGGGAAATTTCAATAATGTACCGTCTTTATCTTGTTTGAATTCGATGGGAGCTTGATTGGAAAATTTCATTGCCTTTTTTATTGGGACTTTCAGTGGTATATAGAGTCCATTTTCTTTCAAGTCCAAAATATGGATAAAGAGGCGATTCCCTTTTCGGGTGGATACTCCCCAGCTATGTGGGGGAATATCGCCACCTCTGCTGTCGTAAATGGTTTCGCCGTATTTCGATAGCCACTTACCCATACCATTTAAACGGTCTATCGCCAAAGCCGGGAGCTCTCCATTGGGCTGCGGACCTATATTTAATAACAAGTTAGCGTTTCGTCCGGCCGTGCGAACGAGATAATGGATCAGAGCCTTAGTAGATTTGTAATTTTGGTCGGTGATTTTATACCCCCACATACCATTCATAGTTTGACAGGTCTCTAATGGGAGGGCGCTTATTGCCTGAGTAGAATAGCCTGCTGTGTTTTCACCGGGGACGTCTCTTTCGAAGATTTGTATATCTTCTCCTGCATATACGTCTCGGTGGTGATTATTCCCAATGAGGCATGCCGGTTGTAGCTTGTGTATCAAATCATATTGCTCTTTTAGTTGCCAATCGAAATCGGAGGGACGGTCCCATACTCCGTCGAACCATATAGCTCCGATCGGCCCGTAATTGGTTAGTAGCTCTGTCAGCTGGTTATTCATGAACCGATAATAACTGGGCCAATCTCCGTGTCCATTGGGACGACCGGTTCCTTTTCCGGTATTGCCTCCGGCCGGGTAATCTTCTCTACGCCAGTCTATATGAGAATAATACAAATGGAGCTTAATGTCTTGTTTATGGCATTCGTCGGCCAATTCTTTTAAAATATCGCGTTTAAAAGGTGTCGCATCTACGATATTAAAGTCGGACTGTTGGGTGTGAAACATAGAAAATCCATCATGGTGTCGGCTGGTAATACAAATGTATTTTGCCCCTGATGCCTTGATTGCCGATACCCATTCGGCTGCGTTAAACCGTGACGGATAAAATCCTGATGCTAATTTTTCATATTCTCGCCAGTCGATGTTGTGATTGGTCATGTACCATTCTCCTTGTGCCAACATGCTGTAAATGCCCCAGTGTATGAAGATTCCGAATTTGTTGTTTTGAAATTCTTTTCGAGCTTCGATATTCTTTTGCGATGGTATATAACTGTCGATTGTCTGTGCGAATGAAATATTCCAAGATAAAAGAGAGGTAGTAATGGCTAAACCTATTTTTTGGATCATTTTGTTTTTCATGTTATGTGAATTTTCGGTAAAGATATGGATAATATGGAAAAAATATTGAACAAAGATAGCAAAAAGAAACCCAAATAGTTTACTCTATTTGGGTTTCTTTTTGCTATGAAAGATGTTTTTACTGGACATTAACCTGATCGCCACTGAATACCGACAGGTCGAGTTTATTCATAATATGTTTGATTGCCAGTTGAGCCTTAACCGAGTTGCCTGCTGCATCGATAGGGGGTGCAAAGGCTGCAATACCCATGATTCCGGGTAGAACTCCCATGACACCTCCGCCTACTCCGGTTTTTGCAGGAATTCCCGAAGTGAAGAGCCAGTCTCCGGTGTGTTCGTAAAATCCTACTGTCGCTATCAGCGATGTAATTTGAGGAGACAGCGAGGCATCGAATACTCTTGCTCCGTTTTTTGGATTGACTCCTTTATTGGCTATGGTCGCACCGCATACAGAAAGCTGTTCTGCCGTGATTCCCAAAGAGCATTGACGAGTATAGAGGTCGAGCGACAGATCGGGATCGTCATAAATACGGTTGTAGTTTTTCAATAACCATGTAATTGAGCGGTTGTTGAAGTTCGTAGCCGATTCGGAGCGATACAATTCATCTATCAATTCGGGAGCACTTCCCGAAAGTTCAGTGATATTTTTCACTATCGCAGCCCATTTTTCTTTTGGATTACCAACTGGTTGAACCATACTGCATGCGGTGATAGCTCCGGCATTAACCAATGGGGTCGAGGGGTGATCGTTTTCCAACAAAATAGCGATTATCGAATTGAACGGTAATCCTGTCGCATCGGCTCCAATCATGGAAAGGAGCTTTTCTGCGCCATATTGGCGTAATACCAATATGGCGGTGTGCACCTTAGAAACCGACTCTATACCGAATTTATATTGAGTATCTCCGACTTCGATAATTTGTCCGTCCAGTAGACATACGCTGATACCGAACAAGTTTTTGTCGATGTTGGCAAGATAGGGAATATAGTCGGCATTCTTACCGTCTTGGTTATTTTTATAGAGATCGTACGCTTCGTTGACCGCTTGTTTGATTTGGAAAACCGAAATAGTTTTTTTCATATTCCTATTTTTTTGTTTTATGGCGGTTCCCCGTATGGGTAAATACCGAACCTTTCACTTCAATATTTTTGTCTTGTGCGATACGAGTATTGGTCGGGTATTCCAATTTTTCGAGAGACGCGACGGCATCGCGAATATCGTTCAGCAACATGTCGGCCATATCCCTGCTGAACCCTTGACGTACGACGATACGCATGACTACATAGTTTTGAATATTTTCGGGTAGAGTATATGCCGGAACCATCCAGCCGCCTTGTTTCAATTTGTCTTGCAAGTCATATAGAGTCCATTTTGCCGTTTTTGCGTAATCGGGCTTCATATACCAGATGAACAATGGGTTTTCAACATGATCGCTGTAATTGACAAATGGAGCCATTTTACCGATTTCGTCGTGGAGGTATTGGGTTATTTGCATACTATTGTATTGGACGGCTTTGTATCCTTGAAATCCCAATCGGATAAATTGGTAATATTGTCCCAATATTTGAGCTGCCGGGCGTGAGAAATTGAGCCCTACTTGTGTGATATTCGCTCCTAAATAGTTTACACTGAATGACATTTCGTCGGGGAGGTATTTTTTGTCTTTCCAAACGACCCAGCCTAGACCGGGGTATACCAATCCGAATTTGTGCCCTGATGTACTGATTGATAGAACCCATTTTAATCTGAAATCCCATTTTTTGTGTGGATCGAGGAAAGGTAATATAAATCCACCGGAAGCTGCATCTACGTGGATAGGAATGTCATATCCTGTTTTTTTGTTGAATTCGTCGAGGGCTTTGTCGAGAGCTTCGACGTCATCGTTCAATCCGGTCCAAGTTACGCCCTCGATAGGAACGATGAAAATTGTATTTTCATCACACATCTTTAAAGCTTCTACCGGGTCGAGGGTCGTTTTTTCGAGAGTCAGGGGAACTTCTCGCATCTCGATTTGCCAAAGTTGTGCAAATTTTTCCCAAACGACTTGAAATCCCGAAGAGATAACAAAATTGGGTTTATCGGTAGGCTTCCCTTCTGCCTGACGTTTTTTACGCCAACGTAGCCATGCTGCGACACCGCCGAGCATACAGGCTTCGGAAGAACCTATGGCCAAAGCTCCGCTTTTCCATTTTTCCTCTTCGGGAGAGTTCCAAAGGTTAGCCATGATATTTATACATTTGGCATTCATGACAGCGATACGCGGATATTCTGTTTCATCGATATAGTTGATGTTGATCGCTTCATTCATCAATTTGGTTGCGTAGTCGTCCATGTAGGTGGTTACGAATGTAGCCAGATTTAATCGAGGTTGTGTTTGAGCGAATGTTTCGTCTTTAACCATTTGGTATGCAATCTCTGGTGTTGTAGGTGCATCGGGAATACGATCTACCGGTGATGGTTTCAACATTTCGTTGGACCCGAAGATACTTGTCTTGGCATCTCCTTCTCTGAAATTCAAATCTTTCATTGTATAAAATTTTATGAGTTAGAACTATAAAGCCGGATTATTTTGTACGGCTCTTCGATGAAACAACAGCCTTGTAAGGTGAAAGTTTGACCGATTTGTCTATTCATACACAATTTGGCACTTATTAAAATATTAGAATAGTACCGGTAAACATTCGAAGGTGATTATTGTTTTTGAAAATGCAAGCATAAAAAAGATGTGATTATGAAAATAGAAACTGGACAAGGGACTATACCTTTGATTACGCTTTTGGGAATATGGTCTATTTCAGCTTTAAATGCATTACCGGGTCTAGCTGTTTCCCCTATTTTGGGACAGATGTCTACAATATTTCCGCATTCTTCGGAGTTCGACATACAACTGTTATCTTCACTACCTTCGCTATTGACTATACCTTTCATCTTGTTATCCGGGAAGTTGACCGAACGTATTAATAACATCGTCTTGTTACAAGTTGGATTAATTATTTTTGCATTAAGTGGTTTGCTATATATGCTTTCTTCCCGAATGTGGCAGTTAATAGCGGTGAGTGCGTTGTTGGGTATTGGCTCGGGTATGATAGTTCCGTTGTCAACGGGTTTGATTTCTCGCCATTTTATAGGTCGATATCGTACTCGACAGTTTGGTTTGAGTTCTGCGATTACAAATATAACGTTAGTGACAGCGACTGTATTGACTGGATATTGGGCAGAGATTAATTGGCACTTGCCTTTTATTGTTTATTTTTTCCCTGTGGTATCGTTCTTTTTGTCTTTTTATTTGAAACGAGATACTATATCGGTAGCCCCAGTAAAGGTGACTGTATCGGGTAAAATAGAAGTGAAAAGGTTGGTTTCTCTCATGTTGTTTTATGGCCTGGTAACTTATTTAGCTGTTATCGTTAGCTTCAATTTACCATTTTTGATGAAGGAATATCATTTCGACACGGGAGCCTCGGGAATTATTATTTCTTTGTTTTATTTAGCTATTATGGCTCCCGGTTTCATATTGAATCGAGTGTTATCGATTTTTGGGTCGTTTACAAAATGTGTGAGTCTATTGTGTATGGCAGGAGGTATGGTTCTGATATTGTTGTCGGGCAATGAATGGATATTGGGACTTGGAGCCATATTTATCGGGTTCGGGTATGGGGTGATGCAACCTGTTATTTATGATCAGACAACGAGAGTAGCTACACCAGATAAAGTGACTTTGGCCCTCGCATTTGTCATGTCTATGAATTATTTGGCTATCTTACTTTGTCCTACGATTATCGATACATTACAATCTCTATTCCATATTCATACTCAGCAGTTTGCATTTATATTTAATTTGGTTATAACACTACTTGTCGTTTTAGGGGCATATTATCTTCGCCATACGTTTTTGTTTAATGATAGTTGTGATAGTGATAAATCTCTGGAAAAGTTATGACAAATAAAATTCAGGAAGCCAATTTGGCTATGGTCGTTTCAAAAACGTTTAGCGGATTAAACGTAAATGCGTTACGATATTTGTTGCCTTTGTGGATCGCCCCGCTAACCGGTGTGACTTTTCGTTGTGTTTTTGCAGCCGTGGCTTTTTGGATCATAGGGTATTGGGCAAAACCGGAGACGGCTTCGGTAAAAGATAAAATTTATCTGTTTTTGTTGGGGGCCGTCGGCATTTATGGTTATATGTTTTCCTATTTAATGGGACTTAGTAAAACGACTCCGGTATCGGCGGCTATTTTTACTTCTATGCAGCCCCTTTGGGGTTTTATTTTGTCGGTTTTTTTTTTTAATGAGAAAGCGACTGTGATGAAAATTGTCGGTATTTTAGTAGGATTAGGTGGGGCTCTACTCTGTATTTCAACACAAAAGAGCGATGATTTGGCTTCGGATGCTTTTTCCGGTAATCTTTTTTGTTTGGTGAGTTCTGTGATTTATGCCGTATATCTGATATTGAGTAATCGGTTTTTGAAACGAACGGGCCCTTATACACTTATGCGTTATACGTTTTCAGGAGCGGCTGTATCGAGTCTTATCGTTATGGCTTTTGCTGGATATGAGGCGCCTTTAACTACACCTCCGTTACATTTTTGGCCTATTGCCTTGTTGCTGTTTGTGTTGATATTTCCAACTGTTATCAGTTATTTACTAATACCGACAGGTCTCAAATATCTGAGTACGACAGTCGTGGCTATATATGGGTATTTAATTTTGGTCGTCGCTTCGATTGTTTCATTTCTGGTAGGACAGGATATATTCTCTTGGGAACAGTTGGGTGCTATGCTTCTTATTTGTGTGGGTGTTTATTGGGTAGAGATAGCTGAAAATAACGGTCATGAGAGAAAACGGCCCCATTCGCCATCTATCACTTGACTCTTGATTTATGCAGTAGTTTGGGGATAAGTTGCAGACCCTTTTTTATTTCGTGGGGATTACGAGCTATGATAACAGTGGTTACAGCGATGAGTATGATACAAATACCGATACTTTGTATGAAGTTACAACTTTCATCCAGAAATAATACACCCATAATGACTGCTGTTAAAGGTTCCATGCAACCCAATACTGCCGTTGTCGTCGAACCGACATGCTGGACGGCAAGAATAAGGGTTAGATCAGATATAAGTGTAGGCACTAAGGCTAGAAGAATAAGATCAACGCCGATTTCCCAAGAGGGTATGGGAGTAAGCATTTCCCGATTTACGATTAAGTTCAACAAGAAAATGAATGCACCCGATAGTAAAACGTAGAACGTGAGTTTTAAACCGTCCATATCGCTTACGCTCGATTTGTTTATTCCGACGATATAAGAGGCATAGGTCAATACGGTTGTGAGAGCTAATGCCAATCCTGTGGAATTAAGTGTACCGCCTTCGCTTCCGCTTAATAAGTAGACACCGCCGATAGCCATTATTGTTGCAATGATGATGGAGACGGAAACTTTGTCTTTGAAAAAAGTAACCATCAGTAAGGTTACGAGTACAGGATAAAGGAAGTGTAGGGTAGTAGCCAATCCGCTAGGAATGTACAGATATGATTTTGTCAGAAGAAGGGAAGTGGCCGCATATAAAAACGCCAACCCGAAAATGATGAGGGCTTGTTTCCCTGAGATTTTGAAGTTCGTTTTTCGTATACAGAGTATAATGCCGAGCAAGATCGAGGAAAATAGGAATCGATAAAATACTACTGAGTTGAGGGGGATACCGGCTTGTAAAGCAGGTATGGCAAATAGGGGTACAAGCCCGAATGTCGATGAAGAAATGATAGCGTAGAAGAGTCCTTTGGGGGAGTTCATGATTCTTGGTTTCGAATTTGAGTGTGCAAAGGTAACCAAAACCAAGAGGAGAAAGAGTGGGTTTTGAATTTTTTTAAGGAGTTTTCAATGAAAGAAAAAGAGCTCCCGAATTATTCGGGAGCTCTTTTTCTTTCATTGGGCAGTATGGATTTATTTACCCAAACATTCTTTGATGTAAGCCTTCATTTTGGGGATAGCGGCTTCGGCACTTTGTAGAAGTTTGAATTGAGCCTTTGTACGAACTAAATTGTGTTCGGGGTATTTTATCTTGTAATAGGTGTCGCCGTTGATATAGTCTGTCAGGAAACGTACGGTTTGCATATAAGGAAACAAGGTAACAGCATAGGGCAGATTGTCGATTTCGATGTCGGTGAGAAACGATTTAGCAGTTTCTAAGTATCCTTTGGTAAATGCTTTAAATATTTCCATATTGAAATTGACGTTGTCCAAATTCTTGTCGTCCTCTTCTCCGGTATTGGCTGCCGTTCGCATGAAATCACCGAAGTCGGAAAATATGTAGCTGGGCATGACTGTATCGAGATCGATCACGCATAATACATGACCGTTTTCATCGAACATCATGTTATTTACTTTTGTATCACAGTGGCATACACGTTTAGGAAGTTTGCCTTCGCGGTACAGACGTTCTGCCTTGCACATTTCATCCGCCCGTTTTTCTATTTCATCCAAATAATACTGCACTTCTGCTACGCGTCCGGCTGCGTTGGTTGCAACGGCGTCACGTAATTGTTTCAGGCGGAACTCCATATTATGGAAGTCGGGAATTGTTTCACCTAAAGTCTCAGGAATATCAGCCAGCATAGCCTGGAAGTTACCGAATGCCTGTCCGGCATAATTAGAATATTCCGGATTGACGGTTTCGTATGTCTTGGCGCGAGGAATGAAAACCATTACACGCCAATAGCTGTCGCCGTCGAACCAATAAGTCTTACCTTCTTCAGTAGAAAGAAAGGATAAAACTTTACGGTCAATATCCGATTCTCCGGCTTCGGTCAGTTTCTTACGGATATGGCTTGTGACAGCGGCAATATTGGATTGAAGCATTTCTACATTCTGAAAAATGGCATGGTTGATGCGTTGTAGAACGTAGTCGGGAGCATCTGTTTCCTTGGTGTTTACTTTGTAAGTGTCGTTGATAAGTCCTGCACCTAGTGGCTTGATTTCTTCCACTGTGCCTTGTACTTTGAATTTAGCAACAATGCTAGATAAATCTTTCATGGGTCTTTTCTTTAAAATTTATAATAAGGTTATTGATAATCATATTTGGCTACTTCATTAGCCTGGCTGGCCGAACGGACAGGGACTAGGGTGAAGCCCCAACTATAATCACGGTTAGCCGGTATCTGATGGAAGGGTTCCGGGCGTGCTCCCCAGCTGTCATATCCACCTACTCCTTGTTGTTTCATATCAACACAGACTTCTACAAAGTCTCTCGGAGTAATATCGTTGACGTGATGCATTCTTCTCAATACATTACGCGCGGCCTTTTCGTCATGGTTGGCAACCTCTTCGGGGCTGAAGTTATTCCATTGATAGGGGTGGGGAAGGGCTTCTTCCGAATCGAAATCTTCGATAGAGTTGCGTAAAGCGTTGAAGCCGATAAGGCTGTCGGCAACAATAGCCAGGCCATTCCCTTTATCAGGAGATAGAGCAATCCAACGGGTATCGGTATGGTGTCCGTTTTCCTGCGGACGAACGTAGTTGAAGTACATCTTATCTGCCGTTGTCTTGTATACGCCAACAAGGGTACCATGATTACGGTCAATATAGTTTTCTTCCGGACCGCGACCGAAATATTGTACATTGTTCATTTGGGCGGGCAAACGGAAGCGTACACCGATACGGGGAACTTCCAGTTTGGAAGCTGCTTTGCGGGCAGCATCGCTTCCGGGAGTAAAGGTAGCCATACGCGTAGCTTCGGAAACTTCTGTTTCTGCTGCTTGCATATCCGTAGAAGTGAATTGGGCACTAACATTTACGATACCGCTCGGATAGATTCTGTAAGTGACAACATACAAGTTGCCGGCAGCTAACAAATAAGTGGCTTTTAGCGAGACAACTTTATTCTCAGTAGTCATCTTGACATCTGTCACATGGAAGTTTTTGCTTGATTGCTTCCATACCTGCAAACGTTTAGGAGCACCGTTACCATAGTCATTATCATTAGGAGCGCGCCAGAAGTTAGGCTGAATGCCAAAACCGTCTTTGAAATATTCAGTTCCGTCCACTTTATATGAAGTGACTAATCCGCTTTTCTTATTAAATACAAAGTTTACCTTTGAAGAAGATACGGTTAGTTCATCACCTGACGTTGCTGTTGTCAGTGCAGGACCATTAGCTTTATAAATTCTTTTCTCTGCCTGAATCGGAAGCTGGAATTGGTCGTATGCTATTTCGTAGCCGGCTGGTATTAGCGGTTCCGGTTCTACTGTTGTCACACTGAAGTTTACAAAATATTCTGTCCCCGGTTGGGATTTTAAGCCGTTTACAGGTACAGTAAACTCTTTGGATGCTTGCGGAGCGATGTCTAAAGAAACTTTTCCGCTTTTTATTGTTTTGTTATTTGAGAGTACGCTATAATGGATCTGATACTTTTTCAGATTGGTAAAGTAAAAACGGTTAGTGATTCTGAACTTGCCGGAAGCAGCGTCAATTGCTTCAAAACCGACATTTTGATGTACATATTTTACTTCAGCCATAGCCGGGTGTGGTCCGCGGTCCGGGTTGACAAGCCCATTGCAAAGGAAGTTACCGTCACTAGGGGCGTTTACACCAAAGTCACCTCCATAAGCCCAGTATTCTCTACCATTTTTGTCTTTCTGGAGCAGACCTTGATCTACCCAGTCCCAAATATATCCTCCCTGAAGGTTAGGATATTTGTAAATAGCTTGCCATTGTCCCCAAAGGTTTCCGGTGGAATTACCCATTGCGTGTGCATATTCCGAAGGAGCTACCGGACGGTCGCTGCCGTTCTTGCCTGTGTTTTCCAACCAACTGGCACCTGGATATTGCGGAACATACATATCGGAGTTCCATTCCCATTGTGCGCGTTCATAGTTAACAGGACGAGCCATGATATTTTTGTCTGCTTCTTTCACCCACAAATATGTTTGATAGAAGTTGTATCCGTTTCCGGCTTCGTTTCCTAACGACCAGAAAGTGACACTCGGGTAATTCTTGTTACGTTCGAACATATTTATAGTACGGTCCATGTGCGGTTTCAACCATTCGGGGTTGTTGCCCAATGAGCCGCCTTTGCGGAGGTCGTAATACATACCGTGACTTTCGATGTTAGCTTCGTCATACACATAGAGCCCGTATTCGTCGCAAAGTTCGTAGAAACGGCGGTCTTGCGGGTAGTGGCAGAGGCGCACACTGTTTAAGTTATGCTGCTTCATGAGCTCAAAATCACGACGCATCAATTCCTCTGTAACGTAATGCCCTGTTGCCGGATTGTGCTCGTGGATATTTACACCTTTGAGTTTCAACGGTTGTCCGTTGATGAATAAGCAAACATACGGTTTGCCGTTAGCAGCCTTTTGTTCAATTGGTTTGATCTCAATACGACGGAAGCCGACATTGAAGGGAACTATTTCTGTAAACTTATCTCCGTCTTTGATGTACATCAGTAATTTGTAGAGATTGGGATGTTCGGATGTCCATGTTTTTACATTGGGGACTTCTATTTTCACTTCTTCAAAGAGAGGAATGGTTTGGTTCGCACCTATGGCGGTATTCATTTCGAAAGCAGCGATTACCTTATCGGTTTTCGGATCTAACACCTTATATCCGATAACATAATCTTTAGAGGGCTGTGAGGTATTGTTGCGGATATCCATTGCCAGTTTGAAAATACCGTTTTTATAAGTATCGTCCAGCGTGGATGTTACACGGAAATCTCTGATTGCTACTTTGGGTTGTGAGTAGATATACACATCACGTTCGATACCACTGATGCGCCAGAAGTCCTGACATTCCAGATAAGAGCCAGTGCTCCAACGGAAGATTTTCAGTGTAAGTACATTCTTGCCCGGTTTCACGTACGGGTTGATTAGGAACTCGGCAGGATTCTTTGAATCTTCGCTATATCCTACTTCCTTACCGTTGATATATACATATACACCAGATTTGGCTCCTGCCAAGTGCAGATAAATGTCCCGTCCGTCCCAATCGGCAGGGATGTCTATATCACGGCGATATACACCCACCGGAGTCGCTTCCGGCAATATCGGAGGCTGTGGGTTGCGTGCTTTGAATTCATAACCATGATTTGTGTAGATGGCTACTCCATGTCCTTGTACTTCCCAGTTACCGGGAACTTGGATATCATACCATGAGTCTGTACTGACGCTCGGATCAGTAATGTTGTCAGGAAGATCTTTGTAGGAATCTACAAAATAGAACTTCCATGTTCCGTTTAATAACCGATAGAACTTACTACGCTCAAATTTCCCGCTCAAGGCATCTTCACGATTGTCGTAAGTCATAAATGAAGAACGGGGATATTCTTTGTTAACAGCTACTACTTGCACATCTTGCCAATAAGGCTTTTTTGCATTATCAGCTACGGCACTGGTTACTATCAGGGAAAATATTCCCAGAAAAATGTTAGTTAATAAGAGGGGGTGTAGTCGAAATTTCATGTTTCTCAATATTGGTTTTTCATTTCGTTTTTATTTAACTTTAATATGGTCGAATCCTTCTCCATAAACTCCGATAACAGCACTTTGTGAAACAAATGCGTTAGGGTCTATATCCTTTATAAACCGGAAGATAATGGGGGATTCCAGTTTTTTAGCCAATACAAACATCATCTTCACTTCGCGTCCGGTATAAAAGCCCGTTGCATTGATGATTGTAACGCCTCGGTGCGGATATTCGTTGATACGTCGTCCTATTTCTTCATATTTATTTGAGATGATAAAGAATTGTACGGACTGACGTGCGCTGTTCACCACCTGATCGAGCACGAAGCTACAAATATATAGAGTTACAAATCCATATACTACTTTTTCCCAGTCTTTTAAGACAAAATAACTGGAAGATATAATGATCATGTCGCAGATAAGTACAACTCTTCCCAGTGTAATATCCCGGTACTTGTTTATGATAGCTGCAATGATATCTGTGCCTCCGGTACTTCCGTTAGCTGAGAAGGCAACCCCGATTCCACCTCCACAGAATGACGCTCCGATGACACACGCCATGAAAGGCTGGTCGTGAAGGAGACTGATCCCAGCCGCCAGTTTCTGGATAACGGATAAAAAGAAAGTCAGGGTGAACACTCCGAAGATGGTTTTGATACAAAACTTCAATCCCAGTAATTTAAGAGCTAACAGCAGCAGGAAGAAGTTGATAGTGAAATACGTATATTGCACCGGAAAGCCGGTCGCCCAATATACAATGGAAGCAATACCCGGTACTCCCCCGGTAGTGATATCGTTGGGTAGTAAAAATACCGTCCACCCGATGCCGTACAGAATCATGCCAATGGCAATCATTACATAGTCTCTAGCCTCACGGATAATGCTTTGCTTAGAAGGCTTTGGAATAGCTGTTTTCATAAACGTGA
>OODH01001143.1_pt1 | contig 17380 bp, 16 predicted proteins | sample 1671391 | NCBI WGS metagenome assembly OODH01 (sample SAMN06348152, study PRJEB24527) | human gut metagenome | biome: human gut; feature: ankylosing spondylitis patient; material: feces | host: Homo sapiens | place: China | collected 2015-10 | reverse complement strand
AAAGTGCTTTTGCGTTACTTTTGACAAAAGTAACAAAACCGCCGTATCCGGCGAAGATTTTTTATAATCGCCATAACTGGCGTAAATACAGATTTTGTGCCATATCTGGCACTGATTTAAGAATGGGAGGTGAGAGAAAATGGAAATGAAAAGAACGATAAGCGGAATGATCGGAGCTGGCTCCCTGGCACATAACAGACGTGCCTTTGTTGCAGAAAATGTTGACCGGGAAAGAGTTCATCTGAACATTGAGTATTGTGATGAAAATCTGAAAACAGTCTATCATGAATTATTTGACCAGGCAGTGGAGCGATACAATGAGGGGAAAAGAAATGACCGGAAGATTACAGATTATTACGAAAAAATGCGTCAGGGAAAACAGGAAAAGTTGTTTCATGAAGTGATTTTTCAGATAGGAAACAGCAAAGACATGGCTGTTGGAACTGAAGAGGGAGAACTGGCTGTAAAAGTCTTGGACGAATATATGAGAGATTTCCAGAAACGCAACCCTGCGTTACGGGTATTTAACTGTTATCTTCATCTGGACGAAGCAACTCCGCATCTGCATATCTGATTTTGTTCCTTATGTATCTGGCTGGAAAGGAAAAGGGATGGATACCAGAGTATCGTTAAAGCAGGCAATGAAAAGTCTTGGATTCGAAGGTGAATCAAAACGAGATACAGAACTGAACCAGTGGATCAACCATGAAAAGGAAGTTCTGGCTGAAATCATGGAGAGGAACGGAATTGAATGGGAGAAAAAAGGAACACATGAAAAGCATCTGAATGTATATGAATTTAAGAAAAAGGAACGGATAAAAGAAGTACAGGAACTGGAGCAGGAGAAGAAATATCTGACAGCGGAAAATGAGGGACTGACCACACAGATTGCAGAAACAAGAGATAATATACAGCATTTGAAAGAGGATAAGGCACAGGCTGTCAAAGAAAAAGAAGACGCTGAAAAGCGGGCTGAGAAGGCAGAAAAGGAATTAGAAAATCTGGAAAATCGCAGAGAACAACTGCAGCCGGTCATGGATAATGTCAGTAAGGAAATAAAAGAATACGGGACGATTAACACATTTCTTCCGGAAGCAGGTGCATTGGAGCGTGCAACAACTTATCGGGATAAGAAAATTAAACCGTTATTTATTCAAATGAAAAACAAGATTGCTGCAATGGCTGCTCAGGTTAAGGAACTTACCAGAGAACGTGATGCCTGGAAAAATAAGTTTCAGAAGAAAAAGCAGGAGTGTGAGGAGACGAAAGAAGAACTGCAGGCAGTCCAACAGGATAAAAAGGAACTGTCTAAGGAGAAAGACATACTTCAAGACCTGGCAGGTCGATACCACCGGATCGTGCGTGTACTGGGGAATGATATGGTGGAAGATATTGTCCAGAGAGATATTCAGAACCAGAAAATTCTGGAAGAAAAACGACGGATGGAGCAAATGCCACAGGGAAGTATTAAGGAAAGAATGGCATGGGCTGAGGAAAAACGAAGAATGGAAAATCAGCAACGTAAGAAAAACAGAACAAAGAACAGAGGAATGGAGTTGTAAGAATATGAAAAAGCATATTTATGACGAAAAGAACGGACTGAGCTACACATTGCATGGAGATTATTATCTGCCAGATCTGGAAATCAATGAGGAAGAACCAAAATATGGGAAATATGGAATAATGCGAAAACAGTTTCTGAAAGAGCACCGGAGTGCAAGGTATTAGTATTTGGTACTGACCGGGAAATTGACGGAGCATTTGAATCGGGTTGATAAGGAAGCAAGAGAAAAAGTTGAGATGTTGATGGAACAGATGGCTGAACAATGGAAAGTGACAGAAGAATTGAAGATGCAGGAGCAGATGGAATGGGTTAGGAGGATGAATAATATTAAGAGTGTTGCGGAAGAAATGGTATTATTGGAAATAATTTATGCATAAGGAATACTTGTAAAATTGAATATGATATGAGAAAGGGCACGCAAATTAAAAACGTGTCTTTTTTCGTTGATTTTGTACTGCGAGGGATTTGTAAAACACATGAAAATGTAAAGTTGGGATAAGAAATCTTTGCCGGATACTTTATCTAAGTATAAATGGTGAACTTTACCCTATTTATTACGACAATAAACTTATGCAATCCGGGAAAAAGTGTAATTGTGGTACGAATGGTTAAATGATATAATTACTTTAATAAATAAGATGTAGGAAATATAAAAATATGGTGTGCATATTGGAGATTAGAAGGAGATACATATGAAAAAGTGGCGATTTGTGTCTAATCAAAATTCCACTATTGTTGGAATAAATGATGCAGGAATAGAGACTTTTACTGCAGATATGCATAGGTCATTAGTTCGTGAGATAATTCAAAATTCCCTGGATGCGAAAAATCCACAAATAGATGAACCTGTTCGTGTAGAGTTCAAAATGATTGCACTTAATCGGGATAAAGTGCCAGATGTAGATAATTTGCAATCGATTATACAAAAATGTAGAAATAGCAATAAAGATGAGATGGATGCAGAAAAATTTTTTGATAATGCAAATAATCTCATTTCCCAACCAACGATTAATATTTTGCGAATCAGTGACTATAATACAATAGGATTGGAAGGTAGTGATACATGCGAAAAGGGGACAAGCTGGAGTAGATTAGTAAAAGAAAATGGTTCTTCGAATAAAGAAAAAAGTTCAGGCGGTAGCTTTGGAATTGGCAAATCAGCAACATTTGCCTGTTCTGACTTGAGAACTGTTTTTTATTCGTCTTTGGATACTAAAGGCGTGAAATCAAATTTTGGAGTTGCAAAATTAGTTTCATATGAAGATGAAGAAATAGGATGGACAACAGGAATTGGATATTATTCAGAAGATAAAAGATTTGTTGCGATTCCAGAACTGGCAAGTTTTGATGAAGAATATACAAGAGATAGTGCTGGAACTGATATATATGTATTTGGTGTGCATAAATCAGAAAAATATAAAGAAAAACTTATTCGAGCTGTGTTGTTAGACTTTTTAGTTTCATTGATAAAAGGAAATTTAATTGTTGAAATTCAAGGTGCTGAGATAAAAAAAGAAAATTTGGCGCGGTATATGTCACAGTTAAATCCATATGAGAGTGAAGAAATAAAATCGTTGTTGGAATATTATCATTTGTTGTTTTCTGCAGATCCGAAGGTAGTTAGAATTTCATTAGATTCAAATATTTACGGAAAGAAATATGGATTTGAAGATGGAGAATGTACTTTATATTTAAAGGAAGGGGAAGGATATAATAGGAAAGTTTTGATTACAAGAAAAGCGGGTATGCGTATCTTGGAACAAAATAGAATTAGTGGAAGTATTGAATTTACAGGAGTTATGATAATTGAAGGGGCAAAAATGAATGAAGCATTTAAAACAATGGAAGTCCCTTCTCACGATGCATGGGAACCGGGAAGATGCCGTGGAAGAGAGCGTTATTATACAAATATTTTGAATGAATTTAAAAAATATATAAAAACGTGTGTTTTAAATAGCTTTACTAAGATTGAGGAAGATAAGCTTGATGCGATAGGGGCAAGTGATTTTTTGCCTGATAGAATTGAAGATGATAAAGAACCAAAGTTGCAAAAAAATGATTTGAGTACACGAATTAAAAAGATTTTTGGCAAATCAATTGAACCAATGAAGAAAAAAACGAAAGCAGTAGAGTTAGCGGAGATTGATTCGAATGCGGACGAGGAAAGTGGTAGTGGTCCAGGCGATGGAAAAGGTCCAAAACCAGGTTCAGGTCCACATCCTGGCCCTGGTTTTGGACCATTTCCGGGAGCAGATTCTGGTTCTAATCCTAAATCGGACAAGCCTGGAGATGATAAAAAATATAAAGAGATTGATGTAAAAAAGAGACTAGTGTGTACTGATATACATAAGGGAAAATATACATTAAGCTTTATCTCTCCATCGAAATCCTCAAAAGGGAAATTAGTATTTAATCTGGCAGGAGAACAAAGTGACTTTGAATTACCGATTGACTCAGCGAATATCATATCGAGTTTACCTGGAACTTGTATTGAAAGAATAACAGGAAATACAATATATTTAAACAATATGAATAAGGGAGACCGTGTGAAAATTGAAGTGATTGTGGATTTCGATTCATATTGTATGATGGAGGTAGACTATTATGCGAATAAAAAATAGATTGTCTCCATATCCGATTTTAGATAATTTTGGAGATGATTATGTTGATTCCTCGTTTAATGTTGAATATGAAGTAAACAGTCAGTTTACAGAAATATATGGAAAATTGATTTTTGAAATAAATAATGATGAAATAAAGCAATTGATAGCAGAACATAAAGCAGTTTATACAGTTCATATTGAATCTCCAGTCACATGTTTCCGTAGGGTATTATCATCAGATGATACTGAAATAGAATTTAGAGTAAATGCTGCTTCTGTGAAAAAAGTGATTGAGATAAGAACATTTATTGTATTGACACAGGAAGTGAAGGGATTTTACTCGAAAAAATTTCATCCAGATTATCAGGGACAAACATTTGATTTGGAGGCACATCAGATTATTGCTATTGGAACGGCAAAAGACTATGAGATTAAGAAAGATGATAGAGATTTTGAATCTTTACCATCAATTTTGAGGATTGTAAAATCAGAAGATAGACGAAAAGGAGCGCTCAGTGTAAATACAGATAACGATGAATATGTTATTATCGGACTTTCGGAAGAGACTTTTAAATTATACGCTAATTTAGGGAAGAGTTCGTTTAAGGCAACTGCGTTTAGTTTAGTGCTTTTACCAGCACTTATAGTAATAATACAACGTATGTGTGATTCAAAAGACGATACAGCGGTTAATTCCATGCATTGGTTTAAAGTAATAGAAAATCTTCTGAATAATAATGGAATACACCTTAATGATATTTCTATTGATAATGATTCGTTATTGAGCACGTGTCAGAAGATTTTTGCTGATCCAATAGACAGGAGCTTTAAGGAATTAGAAGGTTGGAGTGAAAGGGTGTGACATAGTGAAGCTTGTTTATCTTTCGCAGGAAGCGGTTGATGATATAAAGATTGACTTTAGAAAATATAGAAAACATTTTAAAGATGAAACAAATGAATGGTTTGTGCAACATTTTGAAAAGAATGGGTGGATGCAAGAATCGAAGATTCAGTGTGATGAGTTTTCTCTAGATATGGATGAAGACTATGATATTTCAGATAGAAAGAATGTTGAAGTGGTTTATGAAGCTTTAAGAGACTTAAGCCCATCATTGGCAGCAGATGAACGACTTTGGTCAGGCATGTTATTCTGTCAATTTTGGGGTTATGTTAAATATAGACGAAGAAAAGAGATTGAAAGCGGAATAGAGAGAGATGTTTTAAATTCATTTTTCTTTTTAAGAGGAACAAAAAGATCCTGCTTTATGAATTGCTTATCGCGATTATGGTGGACTGGCTATTTGCTGTATGATTCTTCAATGAGTAATCATTATAGAGCAGTGGATTTGATTACAGAGACTGCATTTGCTTCAAATATTGTATTGTTTTCTTCAAATAATTTTGTATCAAATAAAAATCTAGCATTAGGAGTTTTAGACTGCCTTTATAAAAGAAAACAGGCAGGTGAAAAGATAGGACGTTATCATTTTGTTGAGGCAAATAAGTACATAAATTGTATCGGAGGAATTACGTTATTGGATACAATGACAAGAGAAGAAGTGTGTGCACTGACAAATAGAAGGTTGGATAAAATATATGGGAAATTAGTATAAAGATGACAGACCGTATTGTAGAGTACAAGTTCAAATTCATGATTAAGAAGTGAGTTAATGATGGAAAAACGTGAACCAAGATTTTCAGGAGAAGTTTCTGAGAAAAGTCATAAAATGATGAGTAAGATTCGTGGAAAGGACACAAGTATAGAGGTTGTGTTGAGAAAGGTACTATGGCATAGGGGATTTCGTTATCGAAAAAATTACAAGGGATTGCCGGGGAGACCGGATATTGTTCTGACTAAGTATCGTATTGCTATTTTTTGTGATAGTGAATTTTTCCATGGAAAAGATTGGGAAATATTGAAGCAACGGTTAGAAAAAGGAAAAAATCCAGATTATTGGGTTAAGAAAATAGAGCGTAATATCCAGAGAGATGAAGAAAAGAATCAGCAATTGAACTTTATGGGATGGACCGTAATCCATTTTTGGGGAAAGGATATTTTAAAAGATACAGATCAATGTATTAAAGTGATTGAAGAGACAATATTTGATCAGAAACTGGAAGAAGTAGACGATGAAGAGGAAGTGTAAATGATGAACTATTTGAAGGAGTACGATGAAACGGATTCTATCTCAATAGAAACATATGCAAAGCAGTTGATTGGGAAAACATTTGCGGATGTGTGTAAGAAGGATGATATCACGAAAGCAATGGTTGTCAGAGAGACGACAAATTATGAAGTAAAACATGAGAACAAGAAGCGAAAAGGTGGTTTGGGAGAACTGATAGAAGAGAGATTTTTTCACTATCAAACGAATAATGATGCACGTCCGGATTTTGATAAAGCAGGTGTAGAACTAAAAGTAACACCGTATAAACAAAATAAGAATGGGACACTGGTAGCCAAGGAAAGACTGATATTGACCATGATTGATTATTTCTCAGTTGTTGATGAAACATTTGAAGATAGCCACATGTGGCAAAAGGCTCAGTTGATTTTACTGGTGTATTATCTGTATCAACAAGAGATAAAGAACCGGTTAGATTATCGTATTGGATATGTGAAGCTGTTTACACCGCCGGAACAAGATATAAAAATCATAGCACATGATTTTGAGGTTATTGTTGAGAAAATCAGAAAGGGAAAAGCACATGAATTATCTGAAGGGGATACTTTGTATCTTGGAGCAGCACCAAAGGCTGCAACCTCGAAAGATAGGAGGAAACAACCGTTCAGTGATGAGTTAGCGAAACCACGAGCTTTTGCGTTCAAAAATTCATACATGACATATGTTCTGAACAATTATATTATTCCAGGAAAGAATACCTATGAGCCAATTATTAAAGAAAATGCAGAAGATTCTTTTGAAGATTATGTTGTGCGAAGAATAGATGCTTATTATGATTGGTCAGTTAGCGATTTATGCGATACATTTCATATTGAGTATCAAAAGAAGCCGAAAAGCCTGGAAGCAATGTTGGCATATCGGATGCTAGGAATAAAGGGAAATCAAGCAGAAGAATTTGAAAAAGCAAATGTTGTAGTTAAAACCATACGTGTTGCGAAAAATAACAAAATAAAGGAAAATATGTCATTTCCAACTTTTAAATTTAAAGAGTTGGTTAAGGAAGAGTGGGATGATTCCACTTTTGGAAACTATTTGCGTGAAACAAGGTTTCTTTTTGTTGTATATAAGTATGATCAACAGGGAGAGCTTCGGCTAAAAGGATGTCAGTTCTGGAATATTCCTTATGATGATTTGGAAGGTAATGTAAAAGTAGTGTGGGAAAAGACACAAAAAGTACTCCGTGATGGTCTTCAGATAGAAAAGAAAAACGGAAAGAATTATAACAATTTTCCAAAAGCATCAGAAAATCCAGTATGTCACATAAGACCTCATGGAAAAGATGCTAAAGATACTGATGAACTTCCAGATGGAAGAATGTTTTCAAAACAGTGTTTTTGGTTAAATAATAGTTACATTTTGTCGCAGTTGGATAAGCGTTTTGTAGAGGATTAATAATGGGTAATAAAGAATATAAAACTCCAGAAGAAGTAAAACAGAGAGCGGAAGAAGCAATAGGACATTCTTTCAAAGAAATATTTGAATTGGCTCAGAAATATCAGCAAGAAAATGGATTAAAAGAAAAGCACGGAAAGGGAGACATTGGACAAGCCTACGAAGAAGGCTGGTTTAACTATGCGTGCAATGAAGAAGCTGAACCAGATTTTAAAGATGCAGATGTTGAATTGAAAGTGACTCCATTTTTAATCAATAGTAGAGGATATAGAGCAAAAGAGAGATTGTCTCTTGGGAAAATCAATTATAGAGATGAAAACTGGAATGAGTATGAAGAAAGCAGATTTTGGACAAAGAATCATCATCTGCTGGTTATGTATTATCAGTATATCCGAGGTGTAAAACGTGAGGAGTTCAGTGTAGAGAAAGTAGATGAGATCTTGCTGGAAGAATTGCCAGAGAGAGATCAGATGATTATTCAGCATGATTGGGAAAAAATCGCACGTTATGTAAAAGCGGGTAAAGCACATGAATTATCAGAACGAGATTTTATGTATCTTAGTCCTGCTAGAAAAGGTGCCGGCGGAGATGAGAAAGTAAAATATAATGACAAACATCCGAAAGCAAAACCAAGAGCATATTCATTTAAAAAGTCGTATATGACAAAATTATTTAATGAGAGAATGCTTACCCCAGAGGAAACATCTTATATTTTGTCAGATACCGTATTGCCAAAGGAAAAAGAATTTGATGATATTCTGATTGAAACTCTGAAACCATATTTTGGAAGAACAGTTGAATCATTGAAAAAGGAATTCCCTGATTATCGTAGCGGATATAGTGAAAAGAACGATATTGTTAAGCAGATATATAAGAGCGAAAATGATTTAGATGAAACAGATGAATTCCAGAAAGCTAATTATAGATTAAGAACGATTACAGTCGATGAAAAAGGAACACCAACGCAGGATATGTCGTTCTCAGCGTTTGATTTTGAGGGATTGCTGAAAGAAAAGAACTGGACAGAATCTATTGCTTATGAAGAGATGGTAGATTCAAAGTTTTTACTTGTGATATTTTCAAAGGATTCAGAAGGGCAAGAAATCTTGAATAATGCCCTCATATGGTATATTCCGAAAAAGGATGTAAATAAAGTAAAAGATGTTTGGAAAGAAGCAAGAAGAATTATTAAAGATGGAATAAAGTTACAACAGAAACTATCCCATGACAGAACGGGAAGGTTAATATTTGTGTATGAAAATAACTTCCCGAAGAGTAGCTTTAATAAAGTGGCGCATGTAAGAAATAAGGCTGGAGAGAGCGAATATTTTTGTGAAAATGCTAATTCAGTAAAGTTAAAAAATCCAGCAGAGGTTATTACTCTAAAAGAAATTCCAGAGGAATTGAAAGATACTCCGATACCTACAGGGGAGTATATGACCAAACAGTGCTTTTGGTTTAATAAGAAATATATGAAACAGCAGATTAAAGATTTTATAAAATCATACTAAAAGATAGAAAAGGATCTTTACAAGAATATAAAAATAGGTTATTATATTCAAGAACGATCGTTCGAATAATAAAAGAAGAGGTAATATAAAGTGGAGAAAACGGTTTGCGAATTGTTTGCCGGAGTAGGCGGCTTTAGATGTGGACTTAATAATATAAGAACAGCAGAAGATTATGGTAAAGAAGAAAAATGGGATACAGTTTGGTTTAGTCAATGGGAACCGGCAGAGAAAAGTACACAGTACGCACATGACTGTTATGTATATCGATTTGGAACAAGATTAGATAAAAATGGTGAAGATACTACTAACTACAATATTGAAGATGTAGATAAAACAACACTTCCAGATTTCAATTTGTTGGTCGGCGGGTTCCCATGCCAAGACTATTCAGTAGCATCTTCGTTAGCTACTTCCAAAGGGCTTGAAGGGAAAAAAGGAATTCTGTGGTGGTCGATACGTGAAACATTGGAAGCAAAGAAACCACCATTTGTATTATTAGAAAATGTAGACAGATTATTGAAATCCCCAGCTAAACAAAGAGGTAGAGATTTTGGTGTGATTCTTGCATGTTTTCGAGATGAAGGTTACACCGTAGAATGGCGAGTGATTAACGCTGCAGAATATGGATATCAGCAGAGAAGACGCCGAACATTTATTTTTGCTTATAAAAATGATACAAAATATGCAAAAAGAATTTTAAATACAATCGGATACACAGATGTGTTGAAAGAAGAATGCAAACAAGAATGCATGGAAAATGCAGTCTTAAAAGAAAGTTTTTTTGCAGAAACATTTCCGGTAAATAAAGCAAAATCTGCTAAGATGAAAATTAAGGAACTTCCGGTAGAAGTAGGTGAAGTGTCCGAAACATTTCAATGTGCATTTGAAAATTCCGGAATAATGAAAGATGGAACAATATATACAATGAAGACTGTTCCGAATTATTATGGAAAGCAGATAACGCTTGGTGATGTTATGGAAACTGGAGCGGTAGAAGAACAGTATTTTATTCCAGAAGAAAAATTATATTATACAGATTCGTCTGTGACACATAGTGATGAAACAGAGCAACGTCTTCCAAAAGAAGATAGACAGACTTGGCAGTATTTGAAAGGTGCCAAAAAATTGTTGCGAACAAGTTCTACTGGTCATGAATATGTATTCTCTGAGGGGGCAATTTCTATGATTGATCAAGAGGACAAGCCAGCGCGTACAATGCTCACATCAGAAGGTGGATTTAGTAGAACTACGCATATTGTGAAAGACAAGATGACAGGAAGGGTAAGATTACTTACAGCCACAGAAGCAGAACGCATTCAGGGATTTCCTACTGATCATACGAAATATTGTCTGGTTAAAGGCGAAACAGTGGAAATGCCACTGAGAAAACGTAGATTTATGATGGGAAATGCGTTGGTGGTTAATCTGGTTGAGGATATGGAAAAGACGTTGGATAAAATTTTTAATCAAGAATAAAATTCTTTGGAATACGCGAGGTGACTAAATGTATACAGAAGATGAAAAAATTGGATTTAGTAATGCAGCAGAATCACTGAAAAAATACAGAAGAGCAGAATTAGTTGATGATAATTCGGGAAAGAGTCTACTTGATAAATTGTATGTAGATTTATTGCCTGGAAATGTCGTATTAGAGAAATGTATGAGAGATAATACTACATTTCTTGTGGGAAGAAAAGGAACTGGTAAATCAACTATTTTCCTGAAGTTAGAAAATGAGTATAGAAAAAGAAAACAGTTCTTACCATGCTATGTTGATGTAAAAACTATTTATGAATCTTCTCAAGCACAGGCAATCAATCAGCCATATCTGGAGGAATTTTTTGATGAAGAAAATTTAAATAAATATTTAATAAGCAGAAACTTTATCCGAAGTATATTAAAAGGAATTTACGAAGAAATTGATAAACAGCGTCAAAGTATTTTGGGGAGAGTTGCTAATAAGGTTAAGGGTAATGGGAATGAAGCAATAAAAAAGCAAATCTCAGAACTGTTATATAAAATTGAGGATAATGAAAAGTTAAAAGATGTAGAAATACCTATTTTACAACAGAGAAAAAATAAATTAAATAAAGAAAGTAGAAATCAAGAAGAATGTGTTGAAAATAGTTCTGCCAATATAAATGTGAATATAAAAACGATAGATGCCGGTATTAAGAACGAAGTCAAATATGGTGATGTAAATGAATGCAAGGACGGAAATGAAACAGAGTATACCAATATACTTCTTCAAGTTTTTGAAATAAAAAATATCATTGATGAAATAAAATCCATCTTAAAAAAGATGGGAATTACAAAGTTGGTTATAATGTTGGACGATGTGTCTGAAATTGAGGAAACAGCAATAAAATTATTTATAGATACAGTTGTAGCACCTTTAAATAATTGGTCCGAGGAATTTGTAAAATTTAAAGTAGCATTTTATCCTAGCCGAGTACATTATGGGAAAATAGATCCAGGAAAAATTGATATTATTAATTTGGATTTTTATAATTTATATTCAGAATTTGATACAAATAAAATGGAAGAAAATGCCATTGATTTTACAAGAAGGCTATTAGAAAATCGATTTCAATATTATGTGGGAAGTATGGACCAGTTTTTTGATGATAAAATGACGATGATAGATGTATATACTATGTTTTTTAAAACATCTATGAATGTACCACGTATTATGGGATACTTGTTAGCATATCTTTATCAGAGTGTTATTATATATGGAAAGAAAATTACAAAACAAGATATAGAGAATGCATCGGAAAAGTATTACGAAGATAATATAGATGCTTTTTTCAGGTCTAGTACATATTGTTTGCTTTCTATAGAAGAAAAACGTAATATTGCACAACTGAAAAAGGTAAGAGATGCAATTGTAGACCAAGCGAAAGAGATTAAAAGACAAATTGTAAAAGGTGAATTATCAGGAAGGCTATACCAAAAAGCAACTCCATATAGTAGTCATTTTCATGTGCTACAAGATACAGAAAAGTATTTGGAATCGTTGGAGCTGAATCATTTTATTACAAAATATGAGGAAAAATCAAATCGTGATGGAAAAAAAGTCAATATTTATTGTTTGAATTATGGATTGGCAAAAAAGAATAATATTATATGGGGAAGAGCACAAGGAACTATATATAGGAAATACTTTATAGAAAGAGTATTTAATTTTACGTCATTGGTTTTAGAACAAATTCGAGAAACGAAAGTGATTAAATGCACCAATCCGGCGTGTGGTCGTATTTTTGGAGATAATGAAATTCCTGGTTTAAAATTCACAAGGTATAAGTGCCCAGACTGTCAGTCGAAAGTAGAAATATATTCAAAAGTAGATGAAGAGATTGAAAAGCAATTTCAACAGGTAAATAAAATTCCTCTTGTTAGTAAAGAAGAACTGGATATTATTTTAGAGCTTAATAGGAGAAAAGAGTTTTGTAAGGCAAGAGATATTGCGGAAGAAATAGATATGGAATCACGTCGAATTGCACAAATATGTAGGAAACTTGATGAAGATAAAGGTATTGTGATTAGGAATAAGAGCTGTAATCCATATGAATATTGCACATCAGAAATTGGAGAAAAATATTCAGACGTAGAAGAATTGTGATAACATCATGATAACAAAATCTCTAAAAACCACACGGACACAGCGAAAAATCCGTATTTTCTCCCACAAAATGAACGGAAAATAACCATTTAGCCTCTGCAACACGCCATTCTGATACTGAGAAGGTGGACGTACAGTAGGATCTGGACGTGTTGCTACAATCATCGAGTAATTTATAATTCATGACAATAGAATGCTCACGAAGTGTGCATTTTATTGTTTAGCAGGTTTTGGATTATATTCCGCAATCCTTGAGTAATCAGGGGTTGCGGTTTCTTTATGTGAAAGCATTTTATTCAGAAAAAAATATGTTCTAATATCTAAAAAAGCAAACCTGATAAATAAGTAGGTTTGCTTTTTGTGTGTCAATTTTTCAGAAATTTGCCCGATATAATAGATAACAAGTAAAAGCAAACGGATTTGCAATAACCGTATCGTGATATGGGAGGGAATGACATGGCAGTCAGCACAGATTCAATCGTATCTAATCTTTACAGTACTTACAGTACACAGTCCAAAACTGGAAAAACAAATAAGGAAAATGTGACAGGTACAGAAAATTCCAAAGTTTCCAAGACAAACGGAAATTATGGTAAGACCATCGGAAATGCGAAGCTTTCTGAAGAAGGAGCAAAGTATTATCAGGAATTAAAGAAAAAGTATTCCAATATGGACTTTATTCTGGTGAGCAAAGACCAGAAAGCCAATGCACAGGCAAATGCAGCATCCTATGCAAATGGAAACAAAATGGTCGTTTTGATTGATGAAGAAAAAATCGAGCGGATGGCGACAGATGAAAATTATAGAAAACAGTACGAGGGCATTATTAAAAATGCAGCGTCCGGCTTATCACAGTTAAAATCCCAGATTGAATCATCCGGTCAGAGTCAGAACGTTGTAGGCTACGGAATGAAGGTTAATGATGGAGGAACAGCATCATTTTTTGCAGTTCTGAAGAAATCTTCTGCGGATCAGAAAGCGCGTATCGAGAAAAAAGCAGTCGAGAAGAAAGAAGCAAAGAAGGCAGAGGAAAAGAAAGCTGAGAAGAAGGAAAAGCAGGACAAGTTAAGGGAAGCACAGCAAACGTCAGATGATGACGATACCATTACGATTTCGGCAGGTTCGATTGAGGAACTGATCAAGAAAATCAATGATTATACGTTTTCCATGAAGAGCGACAATGTTCAGACAGAAGCAGAATTGCAGGTCGGACAGCATATTGATTTCCGTGGATAAAAAAGTTTGTATATTGTACAAAAGGGCTTTCGGAAATACCGGAAGTCTTTTTTATGTACCGGGAAACTTGGTTCCCATTACAAAAAAACGTTCAGTGGGGATGCACGATATTCAATTCGCACACAGAAATGATTTATGGTATAATAAAGACTGCCGAGCGAAGCGAGTGTAGATAACGATCATGAAGCTTTGCTTCATGATATAATGTGCGTAAGCAATGAGCAGTGCCATAGACAGAGAAAATAGTTTGTGACTGCTTGCAGGCAAGAAACTATTTTCTTTGTCTATGATAGGGCGAATGCCCGTCAGCCAGGAAAATCTTTGATTTTTCTGGCATGCACTGCAACCTAAAACAAAAAAGGAGCAGAGATAATACAGGTGATTATCTCCAGAAGAAAGCATGAAATCAAATTTGATCAAAGATACAACAAAAGAGGAACGGATTGCGCTGATTAAGGCATGGATTCCAGATGATGACGGTTTACAGGACTGCGACATGGATCTCTGGGATATCTATGCAGATTATATTAATGGAAAACGTGAAATTGCAGAGATCAATGCGCAGATGACAGGTACATTTTATACAGAAGAAGATCTAAATCATTGAGAAAACGCAGATACTATAAGATATACCAAAAGCTTACATGGAGATGACCGAATCATGCAGTATACACCGAGAGATATTTTAAATTATGTTTATGAAAAAGAATTAGACACGCAGTTTCTTCTTGCAACGGCAAATCATGTGCAGGATTTTTCCATTGGAGAGATTACGGATAAGAAGATTGAAAAACGTGGGGAAGATTTTTATCTTGTTTCAAAGTCTTATCATTTGGATATAAAAATTACAGACGATGAGGTCCTGACCGCAGCTATAAATGGATTGTATATCAGTGCATTTATTTCCAGAAAAGATGATAATTACCGGGTGCATTTTCTGGTGCATCAATATCCGGATCAAATGAAGGCGAGATTTGAGGAGGAAATCACGAAAGATGTGGTCGATTATATGATCTATGGAACCATCATGGCTTTGCGGTTGGATACACCGGAAAAAGTGAACGCATATTTAGGTATATAGGAGATAATGGATATTTTCAATTTAAAATAAGCAGATTATTAGAAAATGGCTGCAAAATATCGGGAAGAAATACAGGGTAGAAAATAAAATACAGGGAGGCTTGCATGAACGAATTATATAGAGTAATTGAGAAAAAAATCAAAGCATCTGGTTATCCGAGAGCAATTTCCGGTGAAGCAGTATATGATGACATCTGCGACCAGATTGAAGGAAAAGAAAATGGAATGTATATTTTATTGTCTAAGTTCGAGGAAGATGTTGTTTTTGAATACCATATCACAATTTTAGATGATGATTTTAACCTTGGACTGCTCACAATGAGGACGCCGGAGGGCGTGTTTGAGACAAATTTTGACATATAGGAAAGGAACAAAGAATTATGAACATGAAAGAACAAGTCCACGCATTGTCAGAGGAAATGATAGCAAATTTAGGAAGATTAGTTGCAATTGATTCACAGCTCGGCACACCGGAAGAGGGAAAACCTTTTGGTGCAGGTCCGGCGAAGGCATTGGAGGAAGGATTAAAAATTGCAGAAGAATTAGGTTTTAAGACCGTGAATCTGGATCATTATTGTGGTTATGCAGAGATGGGCGAAGGAGAAGAGATTGTTGGTATTGCAGGACATTTAGATATCGTGCCGGTAGGCGGTGACTGGACTTATGATCCATTTAAGCTGACCAAAGATGGAGATCATGTATATGGACGTGGAACAACGGACGATAAGGGACCTGTTTTAGAGGCACTTTATGCGATGAAACTTCTCCGGGATTCGGGTGTAAAACTGAATAAAAGAGTCCGCCTCATCATGGGATGCAACGAGGAGACCGGCTCAAAATGTATGGAGCATTACAACGAGGTTGCGGAAGAGTTATCCTGTGGATTTACACCGGATGCCAATTTTCCCTGCATTCACGGAGAAAAAGGACAGGTGACCATGACAGCTCATTCCCAAAATACCCGGATCATCTCTATGAATGGAGGATTCGTCTTTAATGCAGTATGTGATTTTTGCACAACGGTTATTCCTGCCGAAGATGGATTAAAGGAAAAACTGGAAGCAGCATTCTCTGAATCAGGACTTATACAATATCATCTTCACGAATCCGATGGTCTCATCCAGATCGACGCAAAGGGAGTATCTGCTCATGCCAGTATGCCTGCTCTTGGTGTCAATGCAGCCGGAGTTACCTTTGCCTGCCTTGCAAAAGCCGGCTTTGAAGATGATTTTGTCAGATTTTATAACTCTCATATTGGAACTGCCTGTGATGGCTCCGGACTTGACCTGAAATTCCAGGATGCTTATGGAGATCTCACATTATGCAATGGTATTGTCAAGACAGAAAATGGAGAAATTTCCTGCACTATCGACATCCGCTTTCCTGTCACATTAAGCACAGAGCAGATCTGTACCATGTGTCAGAACAGACTGGAAGACTCGGATGGATACATCGAAATCCAGAATCTGACTGAACCATTATTCTTCCCAAGAGAATCTCCTTTGGTTGAAGCATTATACAAAGCCTATACCGATGTAACCGGAGATACAGCAAATGAACCACTCGTCATCGGTGGAGGAACTTACGCAAAATCGCTCAAAAATATCATTGCATTCGGTCCTGAAAAACCGGGGATGGATTATCATATCCACGGAGCAGATGAATTTCTTCTTGTCCCGGAAATGGAAGAAGCTGTTCTTATTTATATGGAAGCAATCAAAAATCTTCTTGAAATCTGATCGTTTTCTGAAATCTGTTGGTTTACAACAGAAATTATGATAGCGATTAAACAAATAAAGAACTCATTTCCTTCTTCTGACGGGCAGCACATTACTCATGGCTGTCGGTACTTATTTTTTCAAATTTACCAATAACTTTACATTTGGCGGAATCACCGGTCTGGCAGTCCTTATTGCTAAAACCGGTGTAATGTCCGCCGGTGATTTCAACCTGATCGCAAGTATGATCCTTCTGCTCATCGGAATGATCATACTTGGCAGAAAATTTGCCGCAACAACTGCTTATTGCAGCATCCTGCTTTCCGTCACGCTCTCTCTTCTGGAACGGATCTGTCCCATGACCCAGCCGCTGACGGATCAGCCTATGCTTGAATTATGCTTTGCGATCGCACTTCCCGCACTTGGATCTGCCGTTCTTTTTAATATTGGTTCGTCCAGTGGTGG
>OODH01001134.1_pt1 | contig 17472 bp, 9 predicted proteins | sample 1671391 | NCBI WGS metagenome assembly OODH01 (sample SAMN06348152, study PRJEB24527) | human gut metagenome | biome: human gut; feature: ankylosing spondylitis patient; material: feces | host: Homo sapiens | place: China | collected 2015-10 | reverse complement strand
GGCCGGATTACCCTAGTAAGGAGGATTTTTTCTTTAACGAGGAAGAGTATTAATTTATAAATGACCGAACATATAAAATTCTCGATAACTTGTGATAAAGTTATCGGGAATTTTTTATTGATGAACATCGTTTTTGGTATTTCTATTTTCTAACTCGTCTCAGAATATTCTGCATTTCGTAGACTATTTCGGGGTGTTGGTCCGCAAGGTTTTCCTTTTCATATTCTCTAACTCTCATGTCATAAAGTTGAGGAGTTTTCAAATTTCCAGTCTCTACTTTTGGGCCCCAGGTAATCATGGCAGGTCCATCGTTTGGTTCAATATATTTCCAATTTTTGGTACGTACAGACATGGTTGAAGATTCTTCTATAATCCATGGGCGATCCGTTTGATCCTTTCCGAGCCATGTGTTTAAGCGGTTCTGGCTATCTGGCGCACTTCCTTTTGGTAATTTTGCATTGATTAGAGCAGCCATTGATGCAAACCAGTCGATTTGTGATACTAAGGCGTCGGAAATTTGTGAACCGGGTATTTCTTTCGGCCAACTGACAATTGCAGGTACCGCCGTTCCTCCTTCAAATGCGCTGTATTTATTACCACGAAAAGGACCTGCAGGACTATGTCCGTTAAGCAATTCCTCAGCATGGTCATCATAACCGTCGTCAACTACCGGACCATTGTCACTAGAGAGGATAATTAATGTGTTTTCTCGTAATCCCCGTTCTTCAAGAGCTGCTATTATTTGTCCCACTGTCCAGTCAAACTGGGCAATAGCATCACCACGTACTCCCATTTTATTCTTACCTCTAAAACGTTCATGCGGAAAACGTGGTACATGTACGTCGTTTGTAGCAAAATACAAGAAAAAAGGCTGGTTTTTGTACTTGTCGATAAAATCAATAGCATGTGCGGTGATGGAGTCGGCTATATTTTCATCTTTCCATAATGCTTTGCCACCACCTTTCATGTATCCTATGCGACCAATTCCGTTGACAATAGCCATGTCGTGCCCATGACTATGTTTCATATTGTACAACAGTTCCGGATGGTCTTTCCCTAATGGTTCGCCAGGGAATGGCTTTTGATAACTAACCTCAATAGGAGCAGAAGGGTCGTAGTTGGCTACTTTACCGTTTTCAATAAACACGCATGGTACGCGATCCGCTGTGGCTGCCATAATATAGGAATAATCAAATCCCAAGTCTCCCAGTGCTGTAGGTAGTGGAGCATTCCAGTCTTGCATGCCCGATTTGTCACCCAATCCTAAATGCCATTTGCCGATAGCGCCGGTGATATATCCGGAATTCTTAAAAACATCTGCCAGCGTGTAAGTTTCAGGTCGGATAATCATACCAGCATTACCTGCTGCCACACCGGTTCCCGGTACACGCCACGCATATTTTCCAGTGAGCATGGAGTAACGTGAAGGAGTACTTGTTGCCGCAGTGGCGTGCGCATTGGTGAATTGGACACCACTTTCTGCCAATTGGTTTACATGGGGAGTTTGTACGTTTTTGGCTCCATAGCATTCGAGGTCACCATATCCCAGATCATCTGCATAGATAAAAATGACGTTTGGCTGCTTTTGAGGATTTGTTTTGGTTTTGAGCTTTTCGCTTTGTGCCGGACCTGTAACCGCCAATAGGCTTGCAACTGGCGAAAGAAAAGCTAATAATGCATACTGTTTCATGGGTATATTTATTTATAGGTTTTAAGGTAACTTATACCTTTGTGTCTTATTAATAAATACGTATATTTTTAGCCCAGCACTATATCAAACCCAGTTAAAACTAGTTAAAACGCAGAATGTCTCTTATGGTATCGTAATGAAGAAAATAAATAGGTTCAAATTCTTTTTTATGAATTTTAAAGCAAAGTAGATATTACGTTCTACCGCCTTCTCGCTAATGTCAAGTTGTTCTGCTATTTCTTTGTTTGTCATTTGTTGTTTCCTGCTCATGATAAAAACCTCTTGTTGTCGTGGTGGAAGTAAAGAAACTAATTTCCATATATATTCCAGTAGATCCTTAACTTCGAGCGTCTCATCAGATATAGCAATTTTCTCAGCAACCTCAAGAGCAGTAATTTTCATCGTTACCTTATTCAGACTTTTGCGGAAGTAATCAAAAATTGTGTTACGAGTCATAATAAAGAGTAATCCGTCTATGTCTTTGTTTTCGTTGATTGATGCACGCGATTCCCATAATTTGATAAAAACCTCTTGTACTGCCTCTTTTATTTCCTCGTCGTCATTCAGATAAATCTCTGAAAATCTGTATACTTTCCGCCAATAATGATCATATACAAAGGTAAATGAGGTTTCGTCTCCTTGTTTTAATTTTGCTAAAACAGATGTTTTCTCCATTACGTGCATAATTATAATTGTTTTGCAAAGATAAGAAAAAAAGGACTGGTTAGCGTTCTAAAGAACTGCTTTCTGATTTTTCGAAAAAAAGTTCAATGCAATGTAGGGATAGACATAAAAGTTTCGTATTTAATATTAGAGACGCTTGTTTTATAATGAAAATGAAAAATGTGAAAAAGATAGATACGAATAAGAAACTATATGAACAAATCAAAGCTTTATTAGCAGACAAACTGGATGAAAAAGAACAAAAGGAACTATTTCATCATCGAGAGTTTGAAGAAAGAATGCACCTGCAATGGAATATGGATCGACAAAAAGAACTTGACGATGAAGTAGGGCGAAAGATGTGGAAAATGGTAAGACAGAAATGTCTGGATTGCCGACAACAGAAAAAGCATGTTTATATACCATATTGGCTATCAGTGGCTGCCGTAGCTCTTGTTTTGCTACTTGGAGCAACTTGGATGTATTTCTCCGGAAATAAGGTAAATGAGGCGAAAGATGCTTTTGTAGAAGTTGTATCAAAAGAAGGGCGTCTATATATGCTGCCTGATAGTTCACGAGTTTGGATGCATCCGGGAAGTTCTATCCGTTATCCGGAGAATTTTGTTCAGAATAGAAAAGTGTGGTTGAAAGGAAATTCCCATTTTGATGTTTATAAACAGGATGGCAAACATTTTATCGTATACATTGATAGGGCTTTTGTAGAAGTAAAAGGTACTTCTTTTTTAATTAATCAGGAACAGGCAAATATTTCTAAAGTCACTTTGTTTAGTGGTAAAGTCGATTTTACGATAGTAGGTACTGAGCATACTATTGAGATGAAACCTTCGCAAGAATTGACCTTCAACGCGGAGAAGGCAAGCGTGAAAGTGGATGAAATGCAAGGAGTGAAATGGAAAGATGGTAATTATGAATTTACAAATGTTGATTTAAGTTCATGGATTGAGATTGTAGGAAGAATATATAATGTAAAAATATCATTGGAACACGGACAGGCAACCAAGAATCTGTTAAACGGGCGTCTACGTTATAATGAGTCATTGGAAGAAGCTATTGAAAAAATGTGCTTCAGTACAGGGTGGCGATATAGAAAGGAAAATGGAGAATATATCATATTCCGTTAAAGGTATACTATAGTATGTTTGTATAATTTTTTAATGTTAATCTTTTAATTATTTAGTATGGAAGAAAAGCAACAGCATGGCAGGTGGAAGTACCTCATGTGCATTTGGTTTGGAATCTTTTGTTTCCCATTGATTGCAATAGCAGCACAGGGAGTCATAAAGGTGAAAGGGTATTTTAGTGAAGTACAAGCTATCCGTCAGATCGAAAAAAACAGTAATTATGTGTTTTTTTACGATGCAGCAGATTTGGATGAAGTAAAGCGCAAAAACATTGACTGCCAAGGTACGATTGAAAAAGTATTGTCAGTTGTATTTGAAGGGAGTAATGTTAACTATTTAGTCCGGGGAGACGAAGTTGTACTGAAAGTGAATAAACAGAGTGTACAGCAGAAAGGAGAGAAAAGAGTCGTCACAGGTGTGGTTACAGACGCCATAGACGGCGAGCCGTTGGTAGGTGTGAACATTGTTGTGAAAGGTCAGAAAAGTGGAACTATCACGGATTTGAATGGTAGATATTCTATTTCTGTGAGCGGAGACAAAGCCGTACTGGTCTTCTCGTACATCGGTTACCAGAAACGTGAAGCTCCGGTAGAAGATTTAGGGGTGGTTAATGTCACGATGTCCGGAGAACAGCAGACGTTGAACGAGGTCGTTGTTGTAGGTTCCGGAGTACAAAAGAAAGTGAGTGTGACAGGGGCTATTACAAATGTGAAAGGAGATATTTTACGAATGCCGACTTCACAATTAAGTACTTCGTTTGCCGGTAAGCTGGCAGGTGTGATTGCTACCACTAAAACAGGAGAGCCGGGTTCCGGGGCTGATTTTTATATTCGCGGTATTTCTACTTTTGGCGGGCGTACAACACCGCTTATATTATTGGACGATGTAGAAATTTCAGTATCTGATCTGAACTATGTGCCGGCGGAAAATATCGAGAGTTTCTCCATCTTAAAAGATGCTTCTGCAACTGCAATTTATGGTGCACGCGGTGCAAATGGTGTAATGATAATCTCTACAAAGGGAGGTGATTACAATATGAAGACGAAGGTTAATGTTAGTGCGGAGAACTCTTTCAATATCATGTCCGATTTTCCTGAGTTTGTAGATGGTCCCAGATATATGGAACTTTACAATGAAGCTGACCTGTCGAGAAATCCGAATAAATCGAAAGATCAATTATTGTATTCGGACAGACGGATCCAGTTGACCCGTGACGGGGTAAATCCTTATGTATATCCGAATGTGGATTGGCAGGATGTCATTTTCAAAAAGATGACAATGACGCAGCGTGCCAATATCAATGTATCGGGAGGAGGTACAAAAGTGAAGTATTATATGAGCTTGAATGTCAGCCACGATAGTGGTTTGCTGAATACGGAGAAAGCTTATTCGTGGAACAATAATATTAATATCATGAATTATACGTTCCAGAATAATATCTCCTATAAGTTGACCCCCACAACGACAATCAGGATGAATATGAATGCTCAGATGCGTCAGAACAAAGGGCCTAATATCAATAGTGCTGATTTGTTTAAAATGATTCTGACGACTACTCCGGTAACTTTCCCTGCAACTTATCCTGCGCAACCGGGTGATACGTATATCCGCTATGGATCTGATTATCAGAGTTCGGACTATCTCTATCCTAATCCTTATGCGCAGATGATGACTTCTTATAAGGAGCAGAATGCGAATACATTGAATACAGTCATTAAAGTGGAGCAGGATTTTGGGTTTGTAACAAAAGGATTGAAGGCAAATATCTGGGTAAACTTTAAAAACTGGTCCAGCAGTTCCTACAATCGTTCCATTACTCCTTATCTTTTCAGAGCTGTGGGATACAGTGAAGATAGTCCGTTGGAATATGACTTGGAACGTATTCAGGAAGGTGCAGACTATATAGCACAGTCGGATATTGCCAGAAGTTCGGATCAGACATTTGAATTTCAGGGAAATATCAGTTATAATCGTCAATTTGGTTTGCACAATGTCGGAGGTATGTTGATGTACCGGCAAAGGGAATACAGAAGTGATGTGCTTCCTAATCGTAATCAAGGAGTCTCAGGACGTTTCACATATGATTACGGACAACGTTATCTGGCTGAAATCAACTTCGGTTATAACGGTACGGAACGTCTTGCCAAGAAGAAGCGTTTCGGTTTCTTCCCGGCAATGTCTTTAGGATGGGTTATCAGTAATGAGAAGTTCTTTGAACCTTTGAAAAATGCGGTGAATAACCTGAAAGTGAGAGCCTCTTATGGATTGGTAGGTAGCGATGATCTGGCACAAGCGGGCGGAAGCTATTATTTATATATTGATAAGCTGACGGATAATAAATTGGATCAGATAAAGTGGACATTTGGAGAGAGTATGAATCACACATTGGGAGGTCCGGAGATTGCCTATTATGCAAATCTGGATGCTGTGTGGGAAAAAGCGAAGAAATTTGATATTGGCGTAGATATGACTTTGTTTGACCACTGGAATATAACAATAGACTATTTCTATGACAAACGTTACGATATATTTATGGAACGTCAGTCTTGGCCTAATTCTTTGGGTTATGGTAAAGCAAAACCTTGGGGAAATGTCGGTAAAATGGATAATAAGGGTGTGGAATTCAGCCTTAATTATCATAAGAATTTCTCTAAAGATTTGGGGGCTAGTTTTCAGGCTAACCTGACATATAATAAAAATAAGTTGGTTTATAAAGACGAACCGGATTATCCTACTATTTGGAAGTCGGAAACAGGAAAACCATATTCCAGATTGACCGGATATATTTCGGAAGGACTGTTCCAGAGCCAGGAGGAGATAGACAACAGCCCGGAACAGATGGTAGGAAATAGCACTCCGAAGGTCGGTGATATCAAATACCGTGATTTGAATGGTGATGGAAAAATAACGGAAGACGACCAATGTATGATTTCCAAGTACGGTTCTGTTCCACGTTTGCAATATGGTTTCGGTGGTACCGTTAATTATAAAAAATTCGACTTTGGTATTTTCTTCAGTGGTTCTGCATTGCGTTCCATTCTGATCAATGGTTTGGACCCCTTCCTTGAAGGGAATCGTATACCGAATAAGAATGTGTTGAAATTTATTGCAGATAATCACTGGTCGGTAGATAATCCGAATCCGAATGCCGAATATCCGCGTTTGGGATTGACGACCGGTGATATAGGTAATAATACGGTCAACAGTACTTATTGGTTGCGTAATGGTTCTTTCCTGCGTCTGAAGAATTTGGAAATCGGTTATAAAATTCCGTATGGGCGTATTTATGTCAGTGGTGCGAATCTGCTTCGTTTCAGCCCGTTTGATTTGTGGGATCCGGAATTGAGCAGTTGGAATAGCTATCCGTTGCAACGTACGGTCAATGTAGGTTTACAACTTAATTTCTAATAATCTAAATCATAGAAGATATGAATATTTTGAAAAATATAGTTCGAGTGGGTCTGATTGTGACTGCTCTTTCATTTAATTTAGTTTCTTGTGATTATCTGGATGTAGTTCCGCCTGAACAAGCAGGGCTACAGGATGCCACAAAGACCCGGAGAAGTACTTTAGGATTTCTGTTCACTTGTTATGCAGGACTTCAGGAAGATGATTCTCCTATTGGTCACACAAGTGCTCTTAATGGTTCCACAGATGAGTTTGCACTGCCGATAGAATGGCGGAATGATAGTGGAGCTTTTTGGGATGATTATGCATATAATTTAGTCTCGGCAGCCAATCCGGATGGACTTTGGGATAATTATTATAAGTATATTGGTCAATGCTATCTTTTTTTACGTCAAGTCGAAAATAATCCCGGTGAAACCTTATTGCAGGAATGGTTACCGGGTGAAAAAGAACAGTGGTTGGCCGAAGCTCATTTTTTAATTGCTTATTATCATTTTGCATTACTGAGAAAATACGGTCCTATACCTGTTATTACGGAATATGTACCTCAGAGTACTCCCTCTTCCGAGTTTGGTGGAAGATGTCATTATGATTATTGTGTTAACTGGATTGCATATCAACTTGATCTGGCAGCACAGAATTTGCCGCCGACCCGTGAGGGAACAGAATGGGGACGTGCTACTTCTACGATGGCTAAAGCTTTGAAAGCTCGTGTACTGATGTATGCTGCTTCTCCTCTTTGGAATGGTCAATTCCCTTTTTCTTCATGGAAGAATAAAGTGAATACTCCCGGGGATAAAGACTTTTTTGTAGGTGATGATGCTAAATATAAAGAATCTATCGGACGGGATGATTATGGCATTGAACTGGTAAGCAGTAGTTATAATGAGAAAAAATGGGAAAGAGCGATGGAGGCCTGTCAGAAGGCGTTGGATTTTGCGCTTAATGAGGGTGGATGCCGTCTTTATGGAACGGAAGCTTCTGATATGACATTGTATCAGACAGAACTGGGAAATAATGATAAGTGGTTACCTTATGTGCCGGGAAAGGAGGATAATAATATCCAGGAGAACAGAGAGTTCAAAGAAAGAGTAATGATGCTTCGTTATATGGTTGCTTCCCGCTATCCGCATAATAAGGAATTAATCTGGGGGCTAACCGGTAAGAATATTAATTCAAGAATACAGGGACGTATACCGGCGCATATATTCCAAACAGGCAATAAGACTTCTTGGGCAGGGGGATTTTCAGCTATTTCTCCGACGCTATATACCATTGAACATTTCTATACGGAAGATGGTGTGTTGCCTGAAGAGGCCGCTTCAACAGGCGATTTTGCTTCAAGAGCAGAATGGTTCCAAAAAGCAGGAATAGCAGGAAACAATAGAGAGGATATTATTAAACTTTGTGTGAACCGTGAACCGCGTTTTTACGCATGGATGGCGTTCGATGGTGGTGATTACGGTTCAAAGTTGTTGAAGGCCAGCAGTGGCGATGCAGGTTCGCCATGCGTTTTGAACATGAAGACTGCTGCAGGACATGGATACGACCTTACCAGAAGTCCGCGTAACTATAATGTTACAGGATTTATGACCCAGAAATATGTAAATCCGACAGCTCAATTTGTATTCGATGGTGGAGCTTTCCAGGCTGGAGATACCAAACCGATACCTCTTATACGTTTGGCAGAATTGTATCTGAATCTGGCGGAATGTCAGGCGAACGTAGGTGGTGCCAATCTGGCAAATGCTTTAGCCAACTTGAAGGAGGTTCGTGACCGTGCCGGTGTTCCCACGACTACGACTGTACCGGAACAGAGTAAATTAATTGAAATGATTCATAATGAGCGATTTATTGAGTTCTGGAATGAAGGCCATCGTTATCATGATGTGCGTCGTTGGGCGGAAGGTCAGAAATACTTTGGTGCTAAACGTGAGGGGTTGAACGCAATGGTGAAAGATGTACCGTTTGAAAAATTTAATGTAAGGACTACTATTGACCAGCCTTTCAGATGGAACGACCGTTTATATCTGGCTCCTATTCAGAATGCCGAAGTGTATAAAAACCCGCAAATGGTTCAGGCATACGGTTACTAATTGTATTATGAATTTAAAAAGCAAATTTATGAAGAAAAGTTTATTTATACCATTATTATGCGGATTGTCATTTGTCTATACGGCATGCGATGAATATGATGATACATATCCGAAAGAATATCATAAGATCTTGTCTTTGAAGCAAACCGGAGAAGAAAGTAAAATTCTTTATAATACCGGTCAGGATGCTTCTTTTGATATAACAATCATGAAGACCGGATGTGATCCGTCATTAACGGCTCAGGCTCAATTGACCGTATTGTCGGATGAAGCATTGAAGGAATACAATGAAAATTATACTATTTTGCCTTCAAATACCTATTCTATAGATGGCAGCGAGTTGATTTTTCAGTCCGATGAGAGATATAAAATGTCCAAAGTGGTGATGAAAACGAGTGCAATTCAAGCCTTGGTAGAACTTCCGGAAAATGCTGATAAGACTTTTGTGTTGCCCATTTCACTGGTTAGTGCTACGGATTCTGTAAATTCTATGAATAATCTCTATGTCATGAAGCCTGTGATTACCACTCCGAAGCTGGAATTTAAAGTCTCTGAGGAAGAATGTGTCCAAGGGTTTATAAATAGTTCGGATCCTGTTTTATTTACTATACCTATGGGGTTAGAGATAGACAACCAATGGGATTTCACGGCTAAGGTAGAAGTTGTGAATAACGATGGAAAGGAAGGATACTTGTCTTCTAGCTCAGTAACGCTGGAAAATGATGGTCTGGTAACGTTTGAGCCGGGAAAAGAAGCTTCATTGAAGGTGTCGGTATCGGCAGGAAGCGGTGATGATTTGACAAATCTGGTTGTAGGAGGACGAGTGGCTATTAAAATTACCGAAATAGAAGGAATTAATTTTGATTTTGATAGTCGGGAGTTTAATCTGACAGTGACGGGTAAGGAATATGAGTATAATAACAAAGGGTTGGATGCTTCTATGTTGAGTTTCAATTTCCCCGATTTTGTAGGTAATACAACTGCTGCGAGTTTGTTTGATAAAGATCCTGCAACGTATGTGCAGACTCCATTCCCTAATAGGAACTTTGTTGATACCGGCGGCACTAATCCTTATCTCCAATTGCAACTTCCGGAAGGAGTTACAGATTTTGCCATCTCATGGACACAGTGTTTACAAAATGAAGTCTCTTTATTGAGAGGATTTGATGTACTTTGGTCTGTTGATGGTACATTTGAGGATATTCCTAATGCTCGAAAGTCATATAGTGTGGCTGATTTGAGCGCGGCAGGCGCGGTTAGCTTGGGAGCTTCTTTCACAACATCAGCTTGCCATTGTGATACCCCGGTTAAGTTTATACGTATAGTACAAACTTGGAATTGTGAGAGTACCACTGATGCAGGTGGAAGGTGGCAATTCCGATTGGCTGAACTTAAATTGTACGGAGTATCCATTAAATAAGATATATATCTGAAAAATAACTTTATCCGTTGGTTGGTTTGAGTATAAAAGGATTCCGGCCAACGGATTTTTTATCAGTTAAATCTAATATTATTTATTATGGTAAATTTCTTGAAGACACACTTTGGTACCATGTTGACAGTGTTATGCGTCCTGTTACTTTTTACTGCTTGCAGTGACGATGAAGAGGTGATAGATCCCTTTCTAAAAACAGACTTGATTGGTGAAACAATCAATTTGGGTTCGGATGCCGTAGAAGCATTTGACGTGAAAGTAATAACGAACCGGAGAGACTGGGAAATTGCTTCTTTAGGAGTTGTTCAATGGTGTAATTACGAAATCATTCCGGATGGAGAAAATGCTATCATTCGTTTTTCCGTTGCCGAGAATGAGGAAGCCACGCAACGTGAGACAGAATACCGGTTAACGGCACCGGGTTGCCAGCCTTTGAAAATAAAAATTGTTCAATTAGGAACAGAATATGCGATTCTTTTTGATCAGTCCACCCCTAGGAAAGTAACACAGGAGGGTGAAGAATTTTTGTTGACTGTAACTTCTAATGTCGCTAATGAACCTACGATAGAGGCTGATATGGAAGGCTGGGTTGAAATAATAGAACAACCGATAGTGACAAGAACTTTTTCAGACAAGATTTTTAAGGTTACAGTACATAAGAACATCACGTTTCAGAATCGCACGGGGCATATTAAATTTGTCTCAACTGCGTTAAAAGACCCCGTAGTTTTTACTATCATTCAGGAGAAAGCCTCCACTGAAGGTATGGGTGATACGAAATTGAAGGTAAAAAGCGCGGAACTTATAGAAGGCAATGTTTACGGCAATCAGGATGTCAGTAAAACTATTGATGGAGACTATTCGACAAATTATAGTAGTGCCTCACTAGGTTCGCCGGAAGCCAATAGAGGACATTCTATTATCATTGAATATACATTGGAACAGCCCGAAAACATAGGTTATGTTCGTTTGATGCAACGTTCGAACAATGATAAAAATTCTCTTTTTGCCAGTGGAGGTGTTTCGGTTTTGAAAGAAGGCGAAACTACTTGGAATGAGGAAATCGGTTTTGTAGCCGCACAAACGGCGGGAGCGGCTGTTGATATTAGTGTTAATAGCCTTCAAGTGAGTAAAGTGCGTGTACGTATCGATCGGATGACGCCCGGAATTGATAACGTCAATGTGGCTCTGGCCGAGTTTGAGTGTTATCAGTATTCGGATAATACAAATGACATTTTGGAAGCGCAAAAGTTCTTTACGGACGAGACCTATTCGGAATTAAAGGGTACAGTGACTTCAGAAAGCCTTAAGGAGATCAAGACCGCCGTTATTTATCAATTAGCGAAAGAGTTGCTGGAAGGGAAATACGATAAAAAATTTCGTTTTAGTACCTACCATTCTTGCAAGAGTCCTGAAATAGTGGCAGAAGAACTGACTATAGGCTCAAGAAGCATATATGATAATCCGACGGGAATCTATTTTACGCAGGGAGAGCCGGTGCTGGTTTTCGTTATGTACAAAGGAGCAAGCAATACCCCGCTGAGTCTTGCCATTGCCGATTATAGGGAAGGTGGAAAGAAAAGCGTGATCTCCTTGCGGGGAGGTTTGAATGTGATTACTCCGGCAAATTCGGGTAATGGCTATATTCAATATTGGACGAGAGATGATGCCGGAGATACAGATGTCGATATTCATTTTTGTTTCGGTAAACAGATTGGCTATTGGGATGTAAGACGTGGTGATACGGATGCCACTTGGCCGGAAATATTGGAGAGGGCTAAGAGAAGTGCGGTGGATATTCCGAATGCGATGATGGATATTCTGGGACAAAGAGTACACTTGCAGAATACGGTGAATGCCTTTGCCAAATGTGCGCCAAACGCAATTCAGGCAGTAGTCGATATGCACGACCGTATGTTGGATTTTGAATATCTGATGATGGGACTGGTGAAAAACAATGCTGTGCCTGCTAACCGCTTTTTTGGCGTCCGTTCTTGGGGAGGAAGTCCTAATTGGAACGGAGTATGTGCCAATTATCCCAACACGGAAGATGCGATGTTGGTTCCGAAGGTCTTTTATAGAAAGAATAATGTATGGGTTTTCGGACATGAGTTTGGGCATGGCAACCAGGTTGCCCAGATGAAAGGCAATGGTTGGACGGAAGTGACCAATAATCTTTACTGTTCATTTGCTCAGTATATGATGAGAAACGATCCGTTGAGTGAAGGCTATCTGAGACTGGAACATGAATCCTTCAAGCGTCCGGGAGCACGTTCGGCTTTGGCGGGCGGGCGTATAAATGCTTTCTTGAACGAAGCTTTGGTTGCCCATAAATCGTACTTCATGCAAGTGGCAACTATTTCCACCGACAAACCGGGCGTATGGGAATCTGATCCGTTTGTGAAATTAATCCCTTTATGGCAAATGACTATGTATTTTATGGCAGCGGATATAAAACCTGATTTTTGGCCTGATGTGCATTGGGCGGCTATCCATGATAATGACAAGAGTTACTCTCCGGGGCGGAGGTATGTGAATTTCATGAAACGTGCTATTGACGCTTCGGGACTGAATCTTTGCGGATTCTTCGAGGGTATGGGGCTGCTGAAAGTATTTGATAATGTGAAGGTGGATGACTACACGGTTGCTACCATAAATATAACGCAGGAAATGGTAGATGAAGTGAAAGCTTACGGAGAAGGAAAACCATTGCCTTCAGGCGGTATGCAATACATCTCGGCCAACAGCGTGGAAGCATTCAAGAGCAAAAGTAACGTAGAAGGAACATTTAATTCCGGGATTACCAAAGGAACTGATTATGTCACGGTAGACCATGCTATATGGAAGAATGTAGTTGCTTTTGAAACATATAAAGGCAAAGAACTGACTGATATTTGTGTAGTCGGTACTGGTGACGTGACTAATAAGACAACTCGTGTGGATTATCCTACCGGAGCGACTCGGATTGAGGCGGTAGGTTGGGATGGAAGTCGGACTTTGGTGACCGGCAGTAGATAAAAAAGAGAAAAGCCTTCGATCAATCAGGATAATAACTTAACACATACACTAATCGATCATATGAGCTACTGTTTTAATATTCAAGTAGAGATGCGGAAAAGCATTCTTACTTGAATATTAAAACAGAGCTCTATTTTTAGAATACAGGCATTTGCCAGATGAACCCTACTGAAACCCGGTTGGTACTGTAATTCTCCTGTCCCAGCACCTTGGCACGGGAAGTGAAATCGTAGGACCGTCCTACATACGTGACGAAGAAATGCAGGTTGGTTTCCATTGGATAAAACTCGATACCGGCAAGGTATCCCCATGAAGTGCTGTAATTCCCCTTCTCTATTCCTTCGGACGCCTTCGTAACCGAAGCCGTTTCATACATACCTTTCACGAAAGCGTTCCATTTCGGCAGGAACCGGTAATTACATTTGGCAACTACGGACAGATAACCCGCATCGAATGCATTATGTCCGCCCGGACGGCCGACAATGTTCGTGATAATGCCTTTCCGGTCAATATCTTCCTTTGAATACATGAAGTCGACGAACGCGTTCCATTTGCCGAGATTCAGCTCGTTTCCCACTGCATAATAGTACATATTATGACTTTTGGCTTCGTTCATGACGGAAGCCGACCAACGGGTTTTAAATACATTATTGAAATTACCGTTCCAGTTCAGCGTGTAAACCAGCGGCATTTTGCCCGACTTCAAATCGGGGATATTCCCTTCGGCGTCTTCCGTGATTCCGTACGTACTGTCGAAAGAACTGTTGCGGCTGTTCAATATCTGTAAGTTCAGCTGCTGATCGGGCGTGATATTATAACCGACATTCAATCCCGTCATAAAATTGCTCATATAATCAATCATGTCGCAGTATTGGTAGACATCAATCGGGTTCAGGTCGAACTCGAAACCACCGTATGCGGCACATTGTTTTCCGGCAAAAAGACTGAATTGGTCGTTTAACTGAATTCCGATACCGGCGTAGTCGATAGAAGTCGGCAGGTTGTCAATCATGCTGTTGGCATCATTCGAGCGGTTGAGGCGCTGGCGGTAACGGTATGACAGCCAGTTGTTGATATTCCCTTTCGCTTCGATGCGGAGCTGGTGCATATTAAAATCACCTTCCTGAAATCCATCCCGGAAGTGGGCGTCAAAACTACCTTGCATATTCAGGTATAAATTGAACTTATCCGTCTTTTTCTTTACGTTCGTCAGTTCTTCGAACAGGGGAGTATCGGGGGAGAACTTGTCCTTCTTTTCCGCATTTTGCGCATACACTCCTCCTATGCTGCCCGCAAGGAGCAACATAAAAATCAAATTTTTCATAAGTCAGTCCGGTTTTTAGTATTCGTTAAAGTACTGTTGAATTAGCTTCCAGTCCGTGGTCTTGGTAAGAGCGAGCATCAACAATACGCGCGACTTTTGCGGATTCAATTCCTGTGAAGCGACAAACTGATACTTGGCATCATCCACTTCCGCGTCAAGCGTGGTAGGACCTGTCGGGACACGTGAAGAACGAACCACCAGGATACCTTTTCTACGTGCGTCGGTCAGTACCGGGAAGATATTCTTGTGGATATTTCCGTTTCCTACTCCGGCATGGATGATTCCTTTGTATCCGTGTGTCAGTAGCGGAGTCACCATATCTGCCTCGATGTTGGAGTAGCTGTATACGATACCGACTTTAGGCAATGAAGTGAGGTGAGTCACATCAAATACGGATTGAGTGGTATGTTTCTTCAGTGTCACCTGGTTATAGAAAACCTGCCCGTTCAGCACATAACCCAGTGCGCCGGAGTTGGGGGCCTGGAAAGTCTGTACGTCGACGGTATTCATTTTCACGGTACTTTCCGCTCCGAGGATCAGGCCGTTCATGGCAACCAGTACACCTTTATCTTTAGATTCCTTGGCGGCGGCAGTGACTACGGCATTGTAAAGATTCAACGGGCCGTCGGCACTTAGCGCGGTAGACGGACGCATGGCACCTACCAGCACGACAGGTTTGTCACTCTTGACAGTCAGGTTCAGGAAGTAAGCAGTTTCTTCCATGGTGTCCGTTCCGTGAGTGATAACGATTCCGTCGATATCCGGACGTTTCAGCAACTCGTTGATTTTCTTGGCAAGTGTCAGCCAGACTTCGTCGTTCATGTCCTGCGAACCGATTCTCACAATTTGCTCGCCTGTCACGTTGGCGATATCCTTTATTTCGGGCACTGCATCAAGCAATGCGCCGATAGCAACCTGTCCTGCTGTGTAGCTGGTTCCGGTGGCGGAGCTTCCTGTACCCGCAATAGTTCCTCCGGTGGCAAGGATATGAATATTCGGTTTTGCGGCAAATGCCATTGTTGCAGAAAATAGTAGTGTGATTACTACCAGTCCAAAGCTTTTGAATTGTTTCATAACTGAATGATGTTTAGGTTAATAATATGAATCTATTAGAATATTTGTATAAAAAGCAAACCTAGTGCAATAGCCACAACGGTCGATACCAGACCGGGCATCATGAACGAATGATTCAACACATATTTACCGATTTTTGTTGTCCCCGTCCGGTCGAAATTTATGGCGGCCACTACGGTAGGGTAGTTCGGAATAAAGAAATATCCGTTTACTGCCGGGAACAGGGCAATCAGCATATAAGGCGAAATGCCCAACGCAATCCCAAGCGGCACCAATGCCCGCACGGTGGCTGCCTGGCTATATAGCAGGATGGACATCACGAACAGGGCGATACCGAACAACCACGGCATCTGACGGACAATTCCCTCAATAGAGAAAGTAAGCTGTGCCATATTCCCCTGAAGAAAAGTATCTCCCATCCAGGCGATACCGAAGATGGCGATGACAGCTTGCATCCCGGCCGGGAATACAGAACCCTGCGTTGCCTTGATACCGTCCGTCCGGGTCACTATCAGGATAATGGCGGCAGCCGATAACATGACAATTTCGATGATAGAGGACATTCCCAATGTAATTATCTCTCCGTCGATAAGGAAGCTGGGACGCATCCCTTCGAAAGAACCGAAAAGGACGATGAAGGCAGTCGCCAATATAAAAATGATAACGGAAAGCATGGCGGAACGTTTGTTCTTTACGTCTTGAATCTCCACTTTCTTGCTATTGAAGAGACCTTCTTTCAGGCGTTTCTGATATTCGGGGTCTTCCACCAGTTCTTTGCCGACTTTCATGGAGAATAATGCGCCTACCAACACTCCCACTATTGTAGCGGGAATTGTGATTTTAAGGATGTCGAACAGAGTGATGTCAAAACCGGCCAATAGTCCGAGTAACGCAACGGTAGCGGCGGAAATAGGACTTGCCGTAATAGCCTGCTGGGAAGCGATCACCGCAATGCCGAGCGGACGTTCCGGACGAATCTTGGTTTCGGTGGCGACTTCTGCAATGACCGGCAGTACGGAATAGGCCACGTGCCCCGTTCCTGCAACGAACGTGAAAAGGTAAGTCACCAACGGGCTCAACAGTGTGACGTGTGACGGGTTTTTACGGAGCAAATGTTCTGCCAGTTTCACCATATAATCCAGTCCTCCGGCGGCTTGCATACAGGAAGCTGCCGAGATAACGGCGGCAATCATCAACATGACGTCGATAGGAGGGGCGGTAGGCTGTAAACCAAAAACGAACGTGAGTATCGCCAATCCGACGCCTCCCATAACACCGAGCCCGATACCTCCCAAGCGTGCGCCAATAATAATGGCTGTCAGAACAAATGCTAATTGTAATATCATAGGTTGTTGTTTTAAGTTCGAAACAAAGATAAGTGATTTCTCTCTTTGTATTTTCTTTTTCTTGTATTAATAACAAAAAAGTTATTGAATAGTTTTTGCATATTTATTAAAACAATAACCTTTCTCGTTGGTTATATAAGTACTAACCAAAATGTTATTGTTATAAAACAACCGATATGGAACAGAATTTATCAAAAAAAACTCGTACAGAAAGCGACTTGATAGGTAGTCGTGAAGTGCCGGAAAGTGCACTGTACGGAGTGCAGACACTCCGTG
>OODH01001094.1_pt1 | contig 17860 bp, 14 predicted proteins | sample 1671391 | NCBI WGS metagenome assembly OODH01 (sample SAMN06348152, study PRJEB24527) | human gut metagenome | biome: human gut; feature: ankylosing spondylitis patient; material: feces | host: Homo sapiens | place: China | collected 2015-10 | reverse complement strand
CATTGCGACACAGAAATCCATCCTCACGGATTATGTGAAAAAGCAGGGATGGCACATAGCAAAAACGTATGTGGACGATGGTTATTCTGGTACAAATTTTGCTGGGGTTAGATAGCGATACTTTTTACATCTACCATGTTGCGGCGGTCATGGTTGACAACTTGCGTCGGCTCCTGCTCGGTATCAACCTGTCCGACAAAGCTATAATGGATTTCGATTTTCCGGGTGTTGGTTTCCCGGTCTAATTCATGTATCAAAATACGGTCGATAAACTCATGGACGTTTTCATAGGTCAATTCCTGTATGTCGCTGTATTTCCCGACAATCTGAATAAACCTTGATATATCCCTTTTTCGCTCGGTAACGGTTGCGATCTGCTGTTGTAACTCGTCTATCCTTGCGGCAAGGGATTTCTTTTCGTCCTCATAGCCGGAAGTTAGAAACACAAACCGTTCATCTGTCAGTCTGCCTAATGCGTTGTCCTCATACAGCTTGCGGAAAAGCGTGTCAAGTTCGGTCATACGCGCCTGTGCTTTGAAAAGTTCCTTTTGCTGCTGCGCTAATGCCTTTCTCGCTTCCATGTCGCCGTACTCGGTAGCTTTACAGATAAAGTCCTGTTCGTGTTCCTTAACATACCGCAAAACCCGCCGCATATCTTCCAGCACTAAATCAAGAAGTACGTTTTTGCGGATATAATGAGAGGTACACTCGCTGCCTGTCCTTGCCCTGTTGCGCCATGCGCCGCAAGAATAGGAAAACTTGCGCGGCTCGATATTTACGCCCTGTTGGTAATACATCTTATGTCTGCAACCAGCGCAAAACAGCAAGCCGGAAAAAATATCAATCTCCGCTGCTTTTGTCGGGCGGTGGCGGGTAGCAATCCGCTTTTGCGCAAGTTCAAAGGTTTCCTCGTCAACAAGCGGCTCATGGGTGTTTGGGAAGAAATAGCGTTGTTCTTCTTCGTTCTTCCGGGTCTTTTTCGACTTGTAGGATACCTTGTGAGTTTTCGCGGTTATGGTATGCCCTAAATATTCCTGCCTTGCTAATATGTCATAGAGCGTTTTGTCCGGCCAAGTATAGGGGGCGATCATTGCCCGCTGATACCGCGCCTGTCCTGTACGCTGATAGCGCAACGCTCCAATCGTCAAGACTTTGTTTTCCGCAAGCCATTTTTGGATTTCGCACATACGCACGCCGCTAACAAACATAGCGAAAACCTGTTTGACAATCGGCGCGGTTTCCGGGTCGGGTATAAGGTGGTGGCGGTTGTTCGGGTCTGGGATATAGCCGTATGGATATTCCCCGTTGACGCGCTCGCCTTTTTGCGCCTGTGCCTGTTTAACTGCGCGGATTTTCTTGCTTGTGTCGCGGGCGTAAAACTCGTTAAACCAGTTCCGCAAGGGGGTAAACTCGTTATCCTCCCGCGCTGTGTCAACTCCGTCGTTGATCGCGATATAGCGTACTCCGTTTTCGGGAAATACAATCTCTATGAGTTCGCCCGTTTTCAGATAGTTTCTGCCAAGACGGGAAAGGTCTTTGGTAATGACCGTCGCCACTCGTCCGGCTTCCACTTCCTGCAACATCGCTTGCAGCCCCTCGCGCTCAAAACTCACGCCGGAAAATCCGTCGTCCACAAAAAACTTTGTGTTCAAAAAATGGTGTTCGTCCGCATAGCGTTGAAGTATCATTTTTTGGTGCTGTATGCTTCCGCTTTCTCCGGCTTGCATATCCTCTTGACTTAAACGGCAGTAAAGGGCGGTGATTTTATTCGACTGTAACATTAGTCCTCCTTTCCGACAGCCGAATAAACAGGTATAATGTGTTGCTATCATTATACCATATCCCGCCGCCTAATGCACTACTCGGACGCTAAAAATCCCGGATTTCCGGGCTTTTTCTGCAAATCCTTTACAATGAGTTTCTCAATCTTTTTATGGATTGTATCGGTTGCCTTTTCACTCGGCAACGCTTGAACAAGATAGGTGATTTTCCCTATTTTGCGTTCGGTTGTAATTGTCTGTTTTTTATCCATTAGAAAAACCTCCTTTTCCTGTATGGATAAACTATATTCGTCAAAAGGCAAAAACGGGCGGTTGTTAGCTGCAACCTCACGGGAGTTTCACCCCGGCCCATGCTTATGGGTGCGCCGCGCAATACTTTGAGGGTGTTCAACGCGGGAGTATCATTGTGCCGCCTTGTATGTCGTCGCCCACAAGCTGCTAAACCTGTTTTACGGCGCGGTAGTTCTCGCTCGGCTTTTCCCCTATGGGGAAAAGCTGTCATGGCGTACCCGCCGACTGGCTCGGTACAGACGGAATGTACCCGTTTGCCTGTTATGCTGCGCACCAAAGGCCGCTTTCTTTGTCAAAGAACAATAGGCTTTGTCGGCCTGCAAAAGCACATCAACAGCGGATATGCTTTTGCGGAACGACAAATAGCCCATAACGGGAAGCGTGGAAAGGGGACACGCTCCCCGCATGGGCTAAAAGATTATCCTACATGAAAAGCAAGGGTGCGGGTAATAAGGCGCACTTGCAGCCTGTTACGCATTTCCTCGTCCACATAGGAATAGGTATTGCCCGCGTCGTCTTTCAGCGTGCGGGTACAAAGTTTCGCTATGTAACCCTCGTAGTGCTTCAAGATCGCGCACATGGCGGTTGTGTCGCCGTTTGCCGCTGCGGAAATGACAGGGAACGGCAACAGATTTTCAGACTTCCTAACGGTATTCATCATCTGCTTTTCCCTCCAAATACTGTTTGATTTTCGCAAGCGCGGATTTCCTGTGCCGGAAAACCGTCGTGCGTACAACATTCAGCAGTTCGCCAATTTCCGCGTCGCTCATATCCAAGAAGTAGGACAAAAGGATAATGTCGCGTTTCCTTTCGGGCAAAGCGTTAAGGGCTTCGGCAAGCAGTTCATTTTTGACGAGTACATCAAAGCCGGACACTTGAAAACGGAAATAATCGCTTTCGTATTCGTCCGTTGTGAAAAGCTGCGCGAGTTCGCTTTCGCTCAAATCCGAAAAAGTAACTTCGCGTGCTGCGCGTTTCGCAAGAGTGCGGCGGTGGCTTTTCGCTTCGCCGACCAAAGTTTTCTTTGCTAATGCGTCGTACTGATGTTGTATTCTTTCCTTGTCGGAAGAAGATAGCTCCATAGAGTTCACCTCCTTCCCGCGTGGAGTAGAGGACGGGAGTTAAGGGCTTGTCCTCTCTGCCCCTTTCGCTCCGTACCCGTTCGGGAGATGGCTCTTGAGTGCGCTTTTCAGAAAAAAGTTGAAAAAAGCAAAATGCGCCCGTCCGCAAGACGCGGACGGGCGCAAAGGAAATGTAAGCAGTAGCTAAATGTATTGACAGTTCACATTCATAGCCGGAATATCCCGCTTGCGGAGCATAGCTTTTTTTGACCGCAAAGCATTAGGCGGGTTACAGTAAATAAAAATGGACACGGCGATACCTCCCCGATACCGCCGTATCCTTAAAAAAGGGCGACTTTAATACACTACCCGCAATCCATTCTATAATAGGGAACAGCGGCTTTTGCGCAATATTAAATAAAAAAGCCGATAACACATAGGTTTTTTGACCTAATGCGTTATCGGCTCTGCGTCTATGCGTCTGGCACTTTTAATCATTTTTTTTTGAATTTATTATATGTGTTAGCTAACTGTCCACAAGCCGCGTTAATCTCTCTGCCATGAGAAACTCTCATAGTAACTTCAAGTCCTGCTTGCTCTAATTGATGTTTGAATGCAACTATTTCCCGTTTCTGTGGTGCTTTAATTCTTGAATTGCTTGTTGGGTTGTATTGTAACACGTTAATCATAACTTTTTTGCCCCGAAACCATTTTGCAAGTTGTCTTACATCTGAGGGCCGGTCATTTATACCCGGTAAAAGCAAATACGCAAAGACAATTTTGCGATTATGCCTTTCAGAATAGGATAAGGCTTGCTTAACAACATCTTCAATAGCATATATGCGCATGTGAGGAATAATACGATTTCTTGCAGATTGTGTTGCTGCGTGTAAAGATATTGTCAACTGAATTTTAAGATGTTCCTCGCGCAATTTTTTTAATTGATCGACCGGACCAACTGTTGATATGGTAATGCCGTCGGTTGGAAAGTTGAGCCCATATCTATCTCGGAGAATATGGATTGCTTTTATCAAGTTGTCATAATTGAATAAAGGCTCTCCCATACCCATAAAAACGATACGGTTTACTTTTCGACGCAACAATATAATCTGTTGTACGATTTCTGACGATGTTAGATTACGAACAAAGCCATTTCGCCCGGACTCACAAAAAATACAACCAACAGGACAACCGACTTGTGTGCTCACGCAAACAGTTCCACCATCTCGCCGCTTGATAAAAACCGTTTCAATGTATTTGTTGTCTTTCAGTTCGTAAACATACTTTTCAGTATCACTGCTTTTGCAAATATTTTTTACCAACATTGATAGATTTTTTTTGCGTGGTAATTGCTTATATAATTCTTCATATAAGGCTTTTGCTTCATTCTCGCCAATAACTTCCGACATTTCTTTGTAAGTAAATCCGTATGGATCATTCCGTACTTCCGCAGGCGTATATTTAGGTAAACGTTTCATTTTTATATCCTTTCTTCTAAATAATAAAAGTTTGTTTTTCTGTATTTTTGATTACAATCTCTAATTTTTCTACATCAATGATATGCGTCAATTTGCATTTAGGGCAGAAAAGAGGAAAATCTTTTAATACAGTATTATGAAATACTTGAACTCTCGTCTTTCCGTTACAAATCGGACATTTTATCCAATATTTTTTAAGCATTATATTTCACTCGTCCTTTTTACACAAAAAAATGCAGGTCAATCCTCAACATGAGCATTGACCTGCATTTATAATGCACAGAGCAGTACAACAAAACTAAGGCATAGCTTGCACTATGTCTATACTATATCTATACGTCGTTAGTTTTTTGTATAGCATCCGCAAAATAAGCATGACAAAAAAGCCCATGTTGAAAATGGGAAAATCCTTTTTTTCAATGCTTATCTAATACGCATGCTATGCAACATAAACGCCGCCTCCTTTTACATAAATTTTATTTTATCAGAAAATCAGTCTACTGTCAATACACAATAGGAAGTATTTAACCTAATGATATGAATTGTGTGGACATATCCAAAAAGAAAGGTGAACTGTAAAATGTAACAGGGTGAATGAAAATGGCAAAAAGACCCGTACCATTGTACGACTTTAAGGCTTTCGGGGCAGCTATAAAAGCCGCGAGAAATGAATACGGCGAGAGCCGCAAAAAGGTAAGCGACGAGTTATATATTTCCCCGCGCTACCTTGCGAATATCGAGAACAAGGGACAACAGCCGAGTTTACAGGTATTCTATGACCTTGTAACCCGGTATCATATTTCGGTAGATCAATTTTTCTTCCCGAACAGCAATGCGGAGAAATCCACCGGGCGGCGGCAGCTTGACGCGCTGCTGGACGGTATGAGCGATAAAGGCATACGGATTGTAACCGCAACAGCAAGGGAGATAACGGAAGTCGAAAAAGCAGAGGATTAACCTCACAATATGAGAAATCGGGAGATTGCAGCGCATGGCGGCTGCAATCTTTTTTTGCGTCCAAAATCAAAGGAACGCGCAACAAATACCGCCTTTCGGTGGGGGTATGGAGTAGATAGCAAGCACAGCAAACGAGTACCCGTTTGCGGAAAATGCTTGTTGGGATAATCCCAAACCCTTATACCGAAAGGCGGTGCGGAAATGGAAAACCGAAAGAGAAATATACAGATGAAGTTTTACGTTACGGAAGAAGAAAAGCGGCTGATCGACGAGAAGATGAAGCAGCTTCCCATAAAGCAGTATGGGGCATACTTCCGTAAAATGGCGATAGACGGGTATATTCTTGTCGTTGACCGAAGCGACACAAAAGCATATATCCGGGAACTGCAAGCGGTGAGCCGGAACATCAACCAAATTGCAAAACGCGCCAATGCGACGGGGACGGTTTACAGGCAGGATATAGAGGACATTAAAAAGGCGGTGGACGAGATATGGCGGTTACAAAGACGCACCCTATTAAATCAACCTTAAAGGCTGCGATAGACTATATCTTAAATCCCGAAAAGACAGACGGGAAGCTGCTTGCGTCCTCTTTCGGCTGCGGGCTGGAAACCGCCGATATTGAGTTTGCATGGACGCGGGAAGCTGCCGGAGATCGCGGCACACATTTAGGGCGGCACTTGATACAATCCTTTGCGGTGGGAGAAACCACACCGGAAGAAGCGCACAAAATCGGCATGGAACTTGCCGGGGCGGTATTAGGCGGCAAGTATGAGTTTGTTTTGACAACTCACGTCGATAAAGACCATCTGCATAATCACTTGATTTTCAACGCGGTTAGCTTCGTTGACTACAAAAAGTACCATTCCAACAAGCAAAGCTATCACTTTATCCGGCGCACCAGCGACAGGATATGTAAAGAGCATGGGCTATCCGTCGTCGTACCGGGACAGGACAAGGGAAAAAGCTATGCAGAATACACCGCCGAAAAGCAAGGGACAAGCTACAAAGCAAAGCTGAAAACGGCGATAGATACTCTCATTCCCCAAGTGAAAGATTTTGACGAACTGCTGCGCCGCTTGCAGGAAATGGGGTATGAAATCAAACAGGGCAAATACATTTCCTTTCGCGCTGCCGGACAGGAACGGTTTACCCGCACAAAGACGCTCGGCGCGGCCTATACGGAAGAAGCGATAAAGGAGCGTATCAAGGGCGTGTATGTTGCCAAAACAAAAACGCTGCGGGAAGATAAAAAAATCCGGCTTGTCGTTGATCTTGAAAACAGTATCAAAGCCCAACAGTCGGCGGGCTATGAACGGTGGGCGAAAATCCATAATCTGAAACAGGCTGCTAAAAGCATGAACTTCCTAACCGAAAACAAGATTGAGTATTATAGCGAACTTGAAAGCAAGATAGCCGATATTATGACCGCCCATGACGCGGCGGCAAAGGCGGTTAAGGAAGTGGAACAGCGTATGTCTGATTTGTCGCTGCTTATCAAGCACACCACCACATACCGACAGTTAAAACCGATTTACGATGAATACCGAAAATCGCCGGACAAGGAAAAGTATCTGCGGGGGCATGAAAGCGAAATTATCCTGTTTGAAGCTGCGGCAAGGGCATTAAAGGAAATGCAGATAAAGAAGCTGCCCGATCTCGCCGCGCTGCGCAAGGAGTATAGAAGCTTAAACGACAGGAAAACCAAATTGTATGAAGATTATCGGCAAGCCAAGAAGCAAATGCAGGAATACGGCGTTGTCAAAAAGAACGTCGATAGTATTCTTTACCCGTCCCAAAGCAGGGCGCGGGAGCAGGAGCGATAAGGCGCAAAACATGGGGTGGCAAGTGGAATGTTAAGGGCTGAAAACGCCTGTGTTTCTGCGGCTTCCAGCGCATGAAAACGACATAGACGATAAAGTATATTCAAACCCGCAAAAACGGCTTTCTAATTGTCCACGCAAGGACAAAAAAAGAACAGGGGCGCGGTGCCGGAAATCGGCAACCGCGCCCCTGTTCTCTATGGGCTATTCCTCGTCGGTCAAGATAAACTCCCTTTCGGAAAACTCGCTGTCCGTCATGGCTTGCAGCTTGTTCACCGCTGCGGCGGCAAGCTGGCGCATATCCTCGTCCATGTAGGGCATGGCGGCAAGGATATTTTCAAGCGTTGTTTCCCGGCTGTCCTCGGCGTAGATCGCAACAATGTTTTCTTCCTCAATGGTAAAGCGGGTATTCATGCTATCAAACCTCCAAATCCTTTTTATGCTCTTTCTGTTTATCTTTCGGCTGCTGCGCCGCCTGTTTCTTGTATTCGTCCAGCTTCTTCAAAATGGACGGTTTTTTCTGCGGCTGTTCCCGTTTCTCGGCTTTTACCGCTTTTGCAAGGTCGGTAACGGAAATCGCTTCCCCCGCCTTTGCCCGCTGCTCAAAATCCGCGACGGTGGGCGTTTGCGGCGTATTATTGATAAGCCCGTCAAAATTGTTGTCGTTCTGCTCTATGGTGTCCTCGACGTGCTTTAAGGGATTATCCCGCTGCGGCTGCTCGGCAGCTATGGCATAAGCCTGTGTACCATTTCCCATAATGAGATACTTCCCGTCCTCCGACGCATGATGAAAACCAAAGCCCGCCGCTTCGATCTGTTCACGGCTCATATCGGTAATATGAAAATTGCCCCTCGGCGTTCTAACGGTTTCACCCGTCAAAAGGCTGTCGGGGGTCGCTTCCGGCTGCTGCTTTTCAAGCTGCCCGTCCTTGTAGGAATATCCTTGCGCCGCGATTGCTTCAAGGGTCTTGCCCGTAACGTCGCCATAAATCCGCTTGTCTGCGTCTACAAGCAGTTGCAGCGTATCTTTTACGGTATCGGATAGGGCTTGCTGCTGTTCGGGAGATAGCTTATCAAATACGGGGGTCTGCTGCGCTTGCTCCTGCTCGGCTTGCCGCTGCTGCTGCAATTCGGTAAAATGTCCCTCAATCTCGGTAATGAGTTCCTTTGCGGTTTCCTGTATCGTTTCAAGGGACGCTTTTAATTCGGTCATTTCCTTGCCGCTGCTCCAACCAGCCACATAGCCGAAAGAGTAATCGGAAGTATCAAGGCCGAAATGCTGGCAAACCGTATAAGCGACGCTTTCCGCTTCTACCTCGCAGGTATGGCGGTCAACGCGGTTTTGCTGCTCCGGCGGGGCGTTTAAGTCTACGTCGTGCAGCTTCGCATGGGCGATTTCGTGAATGGCGGTCTTTACCGCCTGTAATTCACTCACGCCCTCTTTGATAGCAATTCGCTTATCGGTCAAACTGAAATATCCGTTTGCGCCGTTTGTGATCTGCTCAAATGCAATCGGGACGGGGGACGCTTTTTCAAGGGCGGCGAAAAAATCCTCGTACTGCTCCACATCGGCAAGCAGCGGTTTAACGGAAAGGTCGGGAAACTCCTTGCCCTCGGTCTGCGAAATATCAAAGACGGTTATAACCTTAAAGGCGGGGACGGTGATTTCCTTTTCTTCCTTTACCACTTTTCCCTCGCGGTCAAGCATGGGCTTTCTCGTTTCGGGGTCGATTTTATCAACCAGCTTTTCCACCTTGTAGGGCGCGGGGGCAAAGATTTTAATACCTTTCTCGCCGCTTTTCACATGGCGGTCAAACTCTTTCTGCCATTGTGAATAGCCCTTTACCAAATTGCCGCCCTGCATAGCAATTAGGATAGTGTTATTCAAACTATAATCATGGAACTTTGACATAGCGGTTAGAAACTCTTTGTAGCGGTCGCTGTCAAAAATCGCCTGTACGCCCTGTTCCAAACGCGCGGTGATCTCCTTTACCTTTTCGGCGGGCTTTTCGGAAGTAAGGATAATGGGGACGACGGGGCGGGGCTGCTGCGGCTCTGCGGCCTGTGCGTCTGCTTGCTGCGTTTCGGCTGCGTCCATATAGGCTTTGTCCTGTTCGCCGCGCTCCGGCTGCGGGTAACTCATAATGCGGTATTCTTCCGGCACTTCGCGCCCCTCAAACTGCCGTTCCCACTCGTCGCCGCTTTCCACGATATAGCCGTACTCGGTAAACGCGCCTTTTTCCTGCGCGGCAGCGTTCCTGCCAAAAGTAGAAAGGTCAATGCCGCCTTTCCATTCTTCGGGCATTTGTACCATGCCGGATTGATTTAAGTAATAGTCGCCCAAATCGTGGTAGTTATGTACTTCGGGGATATGGACGTAAAAATCCACGTTGTAGGTGAAGTCAATTACCTGTCCAATATTTGCAAGCCCGTTTTTCTGCTGCAAAGCTGCGTTCAGCTTGCCAACCTCGGCGGGGTCAAGCTGTTCGAGCCGCGCCGCAAGAAAATTGAGTTCGTCCACGTCGGCGGCGCATACCATTTCATAAGGCAAGGCAATATGTTTCTCCGGGTCGTCGGAATAGCCGCGAATGGAAAAATCCTGCGGGTTGTCGGCGGTAATGCCGACGTTCCGCATAGCTTCGTGCAACTGCTCCTTTGTGGCGGGCATATCCAACCAATAGCCGCCGGGGTCGCCCGCGTCAAAGCGGCTGCGGTTGCCTATCATAATAGAAAACTGTTCGCTCATGTGTTCACGCTCCTTTTCCTGCCCGGTATTTTCGGGGATAGCTGCCGCCTGTTGCTGCTGCGGGGGTTCTTCGCCCTCTATGGTGTAGTCCGGCATGAGCATACCGTTTACTTTGAAATAGTCGGCGTACTCCTGCGGGATAGGCGGGGAGATTTCCGTAAACAAGCGGTCATACGCTTTGATACGCCCATTCAGATACTTTTCCATAGCTGCCTTGTCGGTGAAAACCTTTCTATCTTGTCCGGCAATCTTCGCTTGCCCGTTCCTGTTCGGGCTGTTGGTATAAACGCCCCATGTGAGAGAATAGGAGTAAGGGACGCTTTGCTGCTTCTCCCTGTCGTAACGGGTGTTTTCGTAAATGTGGTAATTCATCTGATATACCCGGTTGCTGCGAATATGGCGGTTATGCTCGGTGGTCTGCCACTCGTTAGCGGTGTGCTGGACGTGCGGCGTTCTCACATATTCAAGTGTTTTATCCAGCAAAAGCGTTCTTCCCGCCTGTTCTTCCCATGCGGCGGCGCGTTCTTTAAGGTCGTCAAAAATCGCCTGTTCTGCCGCCGCGCTTTCGCTGCGCATGGAAAGTAGCTGCGCAATCGGCAAGGAAGCATAAGGGGCAATCTCCCTGTCCTTTGCTTCAAAATATATCCGGCGTTCTATCCGCATGGTTTCGGCGGTTTCCAATTTGTCATGGTCGTATGAAGAATACGGCATATTGTTTCATCACGTCCTTTCTCGATTTTTAAGGGTTTGGGACTATCCCAACAAGCAAAATGCCCGCGCTCTCTATGGGAAGCGCGGGCATTTCTCGCAAACGGGTACTCGTTTGCTGTGCTTGCTATGTAGTTGTTTTTATCCGTAAACGCCTGTTTCTCTCGCTTTGGGCTTTCTGTCTGCGGCGTATCTTTGCCGCGCAATCGGGGCAGTATTTCGCCCGGTTGCTGCCCGCCGCAAACGTGCTGCCGCATACCGCGCAACGCTTCAAATCGGTTTCCCCGCTGCGGGTGATCTGTTCGCATAGCTGCCTGTCTGCGGGTAAAACCGCTTCGCGGAAATAACGGCATAACAGCGAATAGCTGATACTCTGCACACAAACGCAAGTTTCCCCGTCGTCCAATAGCAGACAGTTCCCGCAATCGTTGTTGGCGCACGCGGCGCGGGTCATTTTCTTAACGGCTCGATACTGCTTTTCATCAAGCCTAATCATTTTCGGTTCTGCTCGACGCGGAAGTTTACATACTTGCCGCCTGTGTCGGCAAGCAGCACAACTCCGTCAAAGGTCTTTCCCGTCTTGGTCGAGTACATACCTTTGATTTTTACCTTTCCGTCTTTCAAAAGGGCGGCGGCAATCGCCTTTGTGAAAGCCTTTTTGCGCTGCTCAAAAAAGCGGTCATTCTTCCACATCACAAAGCTGCAAGCCCTGTCGGAGCAGTAAAAGTTTTTCTTGCCCTCGTAAACCGCCGCGCCGCAACGGGGGCAAGTGCCGATTGCTTCCCGCTGCGGGGTAAACAGCTTCGCTTTATCTTCGGAAATCGCGGAATAGGTCTTGACAAGCCCCGCTGTCATTTCCTCAATCCCGCGCATGAAGTCGGCGGGGCTGTCGCTGCCCTTTGCAATCCCGGTAAGGCGCGTTTCCCATTCTGCCGTAAGCTGCGGGGACGTAAGGCTGTCGGGCAGAATAGCGACAAGGTTATACCCGTCCTTTGTGGGGATTAGCTTTTTGCCCTTGCGCTCGGCAAAGCCCGCGCTAATGAGTTTTTCAATGATACCCGCCCGCGTCGCGGTGGTGCCTAACCCTTTGCGCTCCGCGTCCTCCGGCGTGTCCTCCTTTCCCGCACTCTCCATAGCCGAAAGTAACGTATCTTCGGTAAATGCCTTTGGGGGCTGCGTGTAACGTTCGGAGATCTCCGCTGCCGGATTGTCAAAGGTCTGCCCCTCGGCAAGCGGGGGTAAAACCGCTTCCGGCTCTGCGTCCTCGTCCTGTTCCTCGGACGCGGCGCGGGACAGCTTTTCAATCTCACGCCACCCCTCGCAAAGCGTCGTCTTTCCCTTTGCGGTAAAGGTATAACCGCCGCAAGAGATAACCGCCGTAACCGCTTCGTATTCATAGGGCGCGGCTGCGGCGCAAAGCAGCTTCGCGCACACAAGGGTCATAAGTTTTGTTTCGCTGTCGGCAAGGGAAGAAAATCCCGCTTTCAAAAACTCGGCTGTCGGCAAAATAGCGTGGTGGTCGGTTACTTTGCTGTTGTCGCAAACCCTTGTAAGGTCTGCTTGCAGCTTCACGTCCCGCATAAAGGGAAGCAGCGAACAAAGCCCGGTAATGAGTTCCTTTGTGCTGTCCTGCATATCGGAAGTGATATATTTGCTGTCGGTGCGGGGATAGGTCAGCAGTTTCTTTTCGTAAAGCTGCTGGGCGTAATCAAGGGTCTGCTTTGCCGTGAAACCGAACAGGCGGTTTGCCTCCCGCTGCAAGGTGGTCAGGTCATAGAGCTTGGGCGGCTGTTCTGTCTTTTTCTCCCGCTTGACAGAAGAACAGATAGCAGATGCCCCGGCACAGGCTTGTCTCAAAGTGTCGGCCTCGTCCATGCTGGCAATGCGTCCACTGCCCGCTTTCAAACTGCCGGACTGGATGCCGACCGTATAATACTTTTCTTTCTGGAAGCGCAGAATTTTTGCATCCCGGTCCACCAGCATTTTCAGTGTCGGGGTCTGCACCCGGCCCACGGTTAGGGTCTTATGGTACAGCACCGAAAACAGCCGTGTTGCATTGATGCCCACCAGCCAATCCGCCTTTGCACGGCAGAGGGCCGATTGATACAGAGCATCATAATCCGAATCCGGGCGCAGGTTTGCAAAGCCCTCCCGGATAGCGGCATCCTCCATGCTGGAAATCCAGAGCCGCTTCACAGGTTTCGTGCAGCCGGCCATTTGGTAGACGAAACGGAAAATCAGTTCTCCCTCCCGGCCTGCGTCGGTCGCGGCGGTCACACTGTCCACATCCGGGCGGTTGAGCAGAGAGTGCACAATTTCAAACTGCTGTTTCTTTTCGTCCGGGACAATGAACTGCCACGGCTGGGGCAGGATGGGCAAATCCTCATACCGCCACTTACAGTATTTTTCATCGTACTGGCCCGCCTCGGCAAAGGACACCAGATGCCCGATGCACCAGCTGACCAGATACCCGCCGCCCTGCCAATAGCCGTTTTGCTTTTCAGTGGCCCCGATCACGGCGGCAATGCTGCGGGCCACACTGGGCTTCTCAGTAATTACCAGTTTCATATTAAACTCCCTGTGTTGTGCGTTTATGCTTTTTGTGGTATTATTTAACGAAAAGAGGTGATAATATGTCGATGCTCGACACTTATAGAAACAATCTTCTCAGAAAAAGAGAAGAAGCTGCCAAACTTAATCAGGATTTGGCAAAGGAACAAGCTAAAATTGCGCCGCTGCAGCAAAAAATCATTTCCGCTAATGCTGCAATCGGGCGTACAAAAAGTGCAAGTACAATAAAGTCTAAGCTGAATGAAATTGAGCGGGCCAACAAAGCCATTGCAGACACTCAAAAAAAGGTTGGCGACATCCAGAAAAAACTTGCACAGAAAGAAAAGGAAATTGCCGCAGCAGAAAAGACCTATCATAATGAAGAAACAAAAGTGAATAAAAAAGCTGCTGACGCTGAGAAAAAGCGTATTCAGGAGGCCAGTCGGCAGTCTGCAGCTTTAGAGCAGGCTATTCATCGTCAAGAACAGCTTCAATTCCAAATGAGGCAAGAAATTGACGAAATGAAAGCGCTGCCCGAAAAAATCACAGTTCTTTTCTTGGCGGCCAATCCTAAAAGTACGCCTCAGTTAAATTTAGACGAAGAAGCCCGTGCCATTCGTGAAAAAATCCGTCTTTCAGAATATCGAGATTCTGTTCAGTTTGAAAGCCGCTGGGCAGTTCGCGCAGGTGATATTTTACAAGCGATTAACGAAACAAATCCAACGATTGTACATTTTAGTGGACATGGCACTGATTTGGGTGAACTAGTGCTGCTCAATCCAGATGGAACAGAAAAATTTGTTTCAGCTGAAGCAATCACAGCGGCGATGGCAACCGCTTCCGATACTATTAGATTGGTTGTCTTTAATGCGTGTTTCTCGGAAGCACAAGCTGAAAGTGTTGTAAACCATATTGAGGCAGCAGTCGGCATGTCGGATTCCATAGATGATGAAACCGCCTGTGTTTTTGCTGCACAGCTGTACTCGTCTATCGGATTTGGACGTTCACTCCAAACCGCCTTTAATCAGGCAAAAGCAGCTTTATTGCTTGAAAATGTACCTGATGAAAATGTCCCTACTCTTTACACACGGGATGATGTGAACGCTAACGAGATGTATTTAGTTCAATCTTAAATAAGCAGCACCCGGTTCGTAGTTAAAATCGAACCGGGTGTCATTTTGCTTAAATTTCGCTTTCCTGTCCATCCTCCGAATGAATCTCGATTTCAGCCGGTTCCTCGTCTGCATCCTCATCCTCACCAAAATCGTATTCCTCCAGATCATCGTGCCCGGTGGTATCGGCTTTCGGTTTGTGGAACTTGAAATAGTAGAGTGCTGCACCACCGCCCGCCAGAGCCAGCACCAGCAGGATCATCAGACTGCCTATGCTGGATTTCGGCTTTTCCTCCGGCGTTTCGGTGTCGTTTTTCGCCGCTTCCGGGGCTGTGCAGTTGCGCAGGCTTTTTTCACACAAGGAGCAGTTTTCATTGATGTTCCCGGCCTCACATTTCACGGTGCAGGTGCAGAACTCGGTGTCCTGCGGTTCTTCATCCAGCAGGGCCAGCAAGTCGGCATCGTCCACTTGGTTCAGGAAGTGAACGGACGTTTCCTTGTCCTCGTTGGCACGGTCAATGAGAATGTAGAAGTAGTTGCCCGCCTTGGTGGTGACGGTGAAGAGCTGGCGGCCGTATTCGTCGGTGGCGGTTATCCGGATCTCGGCGGACGGCGTTACGGGCGTGTATTCGAGCATGTGGTCGGTGCGGTATTTGTCGAGGAAGCTGAACGAGGAGATGTCGTTGCCGCAGGCGTCGTGGACCGTGACGTAATAGTCGTCGTACTCCCGGACCGCCTTCAGCTGCGAGGCGGGAACCGCGGCTCCGTTTTCGCGGCATTCGAATTTCCACGTCGGATGCCAGTCCCAGACGTTGAGGCGCACGACCGGCCTGCCTTCGGCGTTTTTCAGCCCCGAGTTGTAGACCCGGCAGTATTGCTCGTCGCTGTCGCTGAAATTCACGCTCCGCCGCTCCGTGATCGTTCCGCCGCTGAAATCGTAACGGGTGAATGTCGCCGGGGCGCCGTCGTGGCAGAGCGGGAAATACCACCATGCGCCGCATACGCACGGGTGCGTGTACTCGGTCACGCTCATGTCGCTGCGCGGTACGGTGACCGTTTCGGCGATGTGGTTGTGCCCCGACCAGATCGTGACAGGCAGCTGCTTGTCCTTGTAGATGTCGAGCAATTCGTCGGCGTTGTCCATCGGGTTGGGCGACGAGGCCCCCGGGTTGCGGCGGAAGGCCGGGCAATGCCACGCGATTACGATGCGCTCGACGTCCGACGGCATGTAGTCGGCGTCCTTCTGCGCCCAGTCCATCTGACGCCGGTTGAGGCGGACGGCGAATGACCGGTCGCCGCCGGTGTTGACATACTGCGTATTGTCGAACACGACGTAGTGCACCTTGCCGATGTTGACGGCGTAGTATGTCGGCCCGAGCGCGGAGATATAGGCCAGTTCGGCCGCCGAGTCGTCGTCGCCGGCGATGTTCTGCACGGCCATGTCGTGGTCGTGGTTGCCGATGGCGTGGAAGGTCTGGATCGGCATGCCCCCGCGTTCGCAGACGTTGACGAAATTGGCCAGCGTCGCCTTGTTGGCGTTGGTCCAGTGCGACTCCTGCGTCATGTCGCCCAGATTCATGCCGTAGACCGGCACGCCTGCGGGCAGGGCTTTGACGTAGTCGCGCAGCGTCTTGAGGTAGGTGCGGCGGAACGTCGTGGAGTCCAGTTCGCCCTTCGGGGGACAGATCGACGGCGTGGCCGACGATGTGGTCTTGATCATCGCCCGGTTGCGGATATGCATGTCGGCCGACACGATCATAATGTGGCGGTCGTTGTTCACCTTTTTCAGCGTGAAGTCGTGCCGCTGCACCTGCTCCACGCTCGTGGGAGCGGTGACCCTGCGGTAGAAGCGGGGGATGAACCCACGCGTGGATTCGACCTCGTAACCCGACGGGACGGTCAGGTAGACCAGTTTCGACTTGTCGGACGACGTGCGCAGCCCGTAGGCCCCCTGTTTGTTCGTGCGCGTCATGTTCACGCCGTCGGTCACGACGACGCCCTGCACGGCGGCGCCGGCGCACGTCACGACCCCGCGCACGGTGGCTTTCGGGTCGATCTTCGACCAGTCGACGCCGTCGTCGGGCGAAGGGGGCGGATCGACGGGGTTTTCCTGTTCTCCGGGATCGTCGCCCGAACCCGAACAGCATATGCCGCCGGCGGATATTGCGAGCAGGGCGGCCAATAAAAGCAACAGTTTTTTCATGGTTGCGGTTCTTGCGGTTTGCGGCATGGGACGGCTTTCGGGAAAAGCGGGGAAAGGACGGTCGTCCTCTCCCCGCTTCGACCGTTCGTTACACGCCGCTATTTGTTATAGCGGATGGCGAAATATTCGAGGCTGCTGGCGTGTTCCGCGGCCAGGGCAGCGCCGCTGGCGCTCTGGTTCAGGCGCGCGTTGGCGTAGTCGGAGCCGTCGCTGCAGAGGTCGCTCGTCGGGCGAAGCCGGATGTAGACGTTTTCGTGGCCGAGAATCTCCTGGGGAAGCTCGAAGTCGATGCTTTTGTAGGCTACGCACGACGAATAGAGCGTGTTCGCCCAGACGGAAACGTCGGGGATGGTGTATTCGCCGATCAGATTCCACTGCGAGTCGTCCTTTGCGGCCTGCGAATCGGTCAGCGACCATTCGGCACACCAGAAACGGGGCGAGAAGAAGCTCTGCTGCGTGTTCATAACGGAAATCTGCATCGAGATATGCGATGTCGTGATGCCTTCGGTCGAGAAGTTGATCAGCCAGGCGTAGGGGCGGTCGGTGTCGTCGTCCCACCAGAAGTGGTTGGCGAAGGCGGTGTAGCAGGAACCGTATACATTCCCCTTGCCGCGCATACCCGTGCTGCCGTTGTAGTTGATTTGCGTGGAATTCGTCGCAATCTCATTGTTGCCCGGCCAGCCACCCGTGCCGTTTGCCGCGTTTTTATCCTTGGCATAGGGACCGCACCACTCCAGCGTTCCGTCGGGATTGCGGCTCACCAGATCGTCCATCAGCGGATTCCAGCTCTCCTTCGCGGGGTCGATCACTACGCCGATGCCGTTCTTGTTGCCGAAGTTGGCTCCGAAGATATAGGAGGCATTGTTGCCGACGGGACCCAGGTATTCGTAGGTTCCGCCGCCCCACATGTGCTGCTGGAAGGTGGCCTGCAGGTACTCTTTGCTGGCGGAGCCGGTGTACTTCTCCTGATAGGTGTGCGTCAGGTAGCCGTTCGTTCCGTAGGTGGGTTTCTGGACCTTGTTCTCCAGGTCGGGATTCCAGTAGCGGTACTCCGTCAGCAGGGCCGAGAAACTGTCTTCGACGCTGTTCTGCATGTTGTCCCAGATGTCGCCCTTGGTCTGGTGGCGGATCTGGTAGCGGCCGATGAAGC